>Ga0209555_10000812_pt1 | contig 25585 bp, 31 predicted proteins | sample SaaInl85LU_5_DNA_FD_184643 | JGI IMG/M metagenome (GOLD analysis project Ga0209555, IMG submission 184643) | Marine microbial communities from expanding oxygen minimum zones in the Saanich Inlet - ESP_85LU_5_DNA (SPAdes) (version 2) | ecosystem: Environmental > Aquatic > Marine > Intertidal... | reverse complement strand
CGCCTATTTATTATGCATATCTTAAATATAATAAACAAATATATAATAATAACATAAAAACAATTAATAAATTAACCTTACTAGAATCCCTATTGTTTATACCAAAACCAAAAATTAGTAGTATAGCACATAATAAATTAAGATTACTAGAATCTCTATTGTTTGTACCACAAACAGAAATTAGTAGTATAGCACATAATAAATTAAGATTACTAGAATCCCTATTGTTTATACCATAATAAGAAGGGACGAGTGGTTTACTTACGTAAATTATTAAAATAAACATGCATATAAATAAAAATTATTATAATATTAGTATAAAGTAGTAATATATTATTTAGTATGGATGACCAAAGTGTACAAAGGGTAGATGATATCGAAGAAGAAGCAGAAGAAAGCGAAGAAGTGGCACAAGAAGTGGCACAAGAAGCGGCACAAGTAGCGGCACAAGAAGCGGCACAAGAAGCGGCAGAATATAATTATTTGGGGGACTTTGAAAATGAGGATTTCTCAACAAAAGAGAAAAACCATTTGTATAAACATTTTAATAGTAGTACACCCGTATTAAAAAATACTGATCCAATAAATATTAAATTTGCTAAAATTCATTATAATTTTAAAAAAAAAAGTGATAGTGAAAAAATTTTTTTACCTACTAAGGATATTATGAAATTAGTTTGTGTGGTAAGATTCATATGGCCGGAAGATCCGGAAGAAGATGGTGTGAAATACATAAACGCGGATTTTAATACCGCATCATATATGTTGATGGGCTATAGGCTAGACACTGACGATAAAGATTATATTGGTGTTAATTTTGATGATACATCAACAACTTCCAGCAGCGCTGAGGGAGAAAATATATCCAATAACGGAAGAGCGCCCGTTGGCGCAGCAGGTGGTACGATAAAAGGACCTAATGCAGAACAAAAGAAAAGAATGGAAAAATTTCGCAAATTTATATGTTCATTAAATAATGGCTCTCTAGATCCATCAGATCATACAAAAAGCAATATTACTAGTACACCCCTCGCTAATAATTTAGAAAAACTTGAACATCAAAAATATAGTGATATCGAAAAAAAATTTGAAAAATATTTAAGTGTAAATTTTTCGAGTATGAGATCAAAACCTTTTTTTACCTATAATTTATACAAAATAGATAATACCATTCGTAATGCAAATTTAGATATTTTAAACTATAATACTGGCGATAAATTGTATTTTTATAAATTTTCAGTACATTATACATGTGCTATTGTAAATGATATCTTATATTATCAAAAAAAAGTTGATAAAATAACTTTACACGAGGAGGAGGAGGGCGAGAAGGTAGAAGAACCTAATTATCGTCATATAAATATACCAGATCAGGTAAGAAACGATCTATCAACACCATTAAAAAGAAAAGAAGCAGCAGAGATAGCGAGATTGGAGGAAGGGAGGGATGAACCGGAAGATGGAAGGAGAGAAGAGAGAGAGGTGGTCGCACCAGCAGCACCAGAAGAACCAGATGCAAATCAAGGGAGTGGAGAGGGAGCCATCGGTGCTAGTGGTGGTTATAAAAGAAAATTAAAAAGAAAAGAATTAAATACAATGTCTCTTAATGAATTAAAACAATTACATAGAAATAATAGCATAAAAATGAATAGTAATAAAACAGTTAATGCACTTATAAATAATTATATTAAAAATTATAAATAAATTATGTCAATAATTAATAGTAATGAGAGGCAGAGGTGGCGGAAGTGGTGGAAGCAGTGGAAGCAGTTTTAGTACAGGTAGCAGTGACAATAGCGGTTTAATAGCAGGTGCAATTGGTTATTTTGGTGGCTCGGCTGCTGCTTCTGGTGGAACCCCTACTGTTGGTGATGGTATAAAATATGGTGTTAAATGTTCTGCTGATGATAATTCTAGTTATTGTCAAAATGTTAGAATGTACAATCAATTTCAAATGATAGTAAGTATAATAACAACTATAATAGCGGTACTATTATTCTTTGCAGCAATGTATTATATTTATACTATGTATTTTAGTAAGAAAAGATGAGTACATAATTGTGAATATTATTATTATTTTTAAAAAGTTTATAAATCTTATCATTTTATAAATTATGTACTCATTTTTCCAAGTATATAAAGAATATTACTAACAAATATTATATATGGAAGCTTTAATAGAAACTAGAAATGAATATGTAGAGCATATACAAGATATATTAGGGATAGCGATATCAAAACGTATTAATAAAATGTGGGAAGAATCTGGAAGTAATATTAAAAAGTTTCAAAGTGAATTAACACAAATAAAAAAATGGAATAATAATATTATCAATGAAGAGTATAAAAAAATAGTAAAATATACAAAATGCAAATATCTATATAATTTAATTAAAATTATAATAATCAATACAATTAAAATTAAAATATATGAATATCGTAACCAATTTGATAATATTAAAATAAAGATACCAGCAGCAGAGGATTATATTCATAAATGTTATATGAATATAGCTTCATTTTCATGGAAAAATGCTTACTTATTTGTTAATAAAGGTATCAAAGATGTTGAATATCAAAATAATTTAAATATTATTGAAGAAAATATAAAAATAATTATAAAAAAGACATTTAGAGACTTTATACCATATGATGAAATCCTAGAACAAATAGATGAAAGCTTAACAGATACTGTATCACAATTTAATGATGAATCAGATACTAAGAATACATCTCCTACAAAAAGCAAAGAAATTGAACCAGAAATAGAAGAAGAAAGCGAAGAAGAAGCAGGAGAAGGCGAAGAAGAAGCAGGAGAAGGCGAAGAAGGCGAAGAAGAAGCAGGAGAAAGCGAAGAAGGCGAAGAAGAAGCAGGAGAAAGCGAAGAAAGCGAAGAAGAAGCAGAAGAAAGCGAAGAAGAAGCAGAAGAAAGCGAAGAAGAAGCAGAAGAAAGCGAAGAAGAAGGCGCAGGAGAAAGCGAAGAAGAAGGCGCAGGAGAAAGCGAAGAAGAAGGCGCAGGAGAAAGCGAAGAAGATAAAGAAGATAAAGAATATAGAATATTAAAATCAGAAGTAACATTTAATAATACATTACAACCACCACATAAACTACCTCAACCACCACAAGAACTACCTCAACTACCACAAGAAATACCAGAACCACCACAAGAACTACCTCAACTACCACAAGAAATACCAGAACCACCACAAGAACAGAATAATGAAAGCAATGCGTATACAGAAGAAAAAACTATTATTGATTCCGTTGAACCAAAACCAGTAAATCTATTTGAACCAATAAAAACACAAGAAGAGTTTGTAGTTGATAAAGATAATATTACTAACAATACAAAAGATATTAATGATTTCAAGTCATTATTACCCGAACCAATTATGGAAGATGATAATGCAAGTATAACAAGTGATATGTCTTATATAAAAGAAATACATATAAGTGATTCACAAGATAAAAAGAAAAAGCTAAGTTTTTTTTAAATGAATACAATATGCTATATATGTGATAATTCTGATAATGTAATTTATACACAGACAACATTTATTTGTAAAAAATGTAATACTATATTAAGTAACAGATGTGAAATATGTGGATATAAATGTAACAATAGATGTCTAGATATATTTAAAAATACACTGACATTTTAATATCTTTGATTTTTCTTTACTTTAATGAGCTTAGAGTTTTTTTTTTTTATAAATACACCTGGGTCAAAATCTTCACCATCTTCTTCATCTTCGTTTTCAATTCCCATAAGTTCGCGCTGATCTTGTAATGCCTGCATTTCCCATAAATCTCGTGAACACATTTTAAAATTACAATCATTTGCTTTGTACCAAAATACGATATCATTAATATTGTTAGATTGTACTTTATTGTCTATCACGAGACACTCGTAATTCTCCGTACATTGATTCATAACTTGATTAAATACATCAAATGTAGGAAACATACCAGCATAATGATTGTATATTTTTTCACGCTCCTTAACGATGTTATTTCTAAATATAAATACATAATCAATATTAGAACGTAAGTCAGGGGGTAAACCAAGACCATGTTGCATCGTTATTAATAAAAATATTTTATAATGACGACCATTCATAAAAATACATCTAATATTTTTATCAGACATTATGCTTTTATTGTACATACAGTCATCTAAAATAAGAAAAGAACGTGGATCAATAGTGGAAGAGCCGTGCTTAGCAAGCTCCCTCTTCCTGTTATTTGTAATGTTAATTTGACGATTTAAATATTTGCTAATTAATTTCTCTTCTAGATCGTCATATATCAACATTTTAGGAATAAACTTTTCAAAATAACCATTTGCTTTTTCTGTGGGAGAAACAACTACACCAACTGGAATATCCTTGTTATAACTTAAAATATCCTTCATACAATAACTTTTGCCAGTATTGCGTTTCCCGATAAAAACAACAACTGAATCATTTTTAATCTTAGTAGGATCAAATTTTTTAAGTTCTAACTTCATTTAACTTCATTAATTAATAATAACAAAAATAATATAATAACAATACCACGCATTATTATATAAATATATTGTTATATTATTACATATGTTATTATAATGAAACATTTTTGGATTAATATGGATAACAGTGCTATGCGAAGAAATTTCATGGATACACAGTTTAGTACATTTGGTATAGATAATACTCGTATAAGTGCTGTTACGCCAAATGATTTTAGCACTTGTCTAGCTCACAATCGCCCATTGACGTGTAAACATCCTGGATGCACTAGTTGCGAATATGAATTTGCATGCATATCTAGTCATATTAAAGCAATGAAATATGCTCTTGAAACATCAAAAGATAATCATTTTGTTATTATGGAAGATGATATAATTATACCATATATAATTGATTATGATAATATAGTAAAGGATGCTCCTAACGACTTTGATATTCTTCAATTATTAATATTATATGGTCCAACTGTAAAATATCTATATGAAAATCTATATCTAAAAAATAATGTTAAATATATAAAATGGAAATATTTATTACCATCAACAGGTATGTATATTATATCACGTAAAGGAGCTGAAAAATTAGTCAATAGATACTACAAAAATAATAAATACGATTTCAATGATTGCGAATATCAAATAGTTGCAGATGTAGCATTATATCAAAGTGTTAATACATATGCAACTACATTTCCTACGGCATATCCAAATATAAACATGGGGTCAGAGATACATCCTGACCATTTAAACGCACATAATATAACAATAAATGATATTAAACAAGTAGTAACACATATGTGTGATAATAATAATATTCCTTATAAAAAATAATATTACATTATAATAAAGAATGATAGCGATATTATTTTTTTTGTTAATTTTAGGAATATTTATAGCATCATTATTAGCATTTATTTATTCACTTATTTGCTTTGGATATAGTGGTTCAAATACAGATAAAATAATTGGTATAATTATAGCCTGGTTATTTGGACCATTTTATTGGATATACTATATGTCTAATGATAATTATTGTAAATCAATAAAATAATATAGCTCTATTTTTTTTCTTATATTTTATACTTTTCATTAAAAAAGTATAATACAATAAGCTGTTTTCTATGATCTCTTAATTTATTTGTACAGTATAATATGTAGCTTTCATCCTTACCATTCATGTTTTTATTTTTAACCCATATTTTAAATAATTCATTGTATAAATTAACTGATTCATTTACCAATGGATAATCTTCTATTTTATTTGTAGCTAACATTTCAGCTTCTTCTGATAAGCCAATTATATGTAAAAAGTGCTTAGTGATACAATCACGACATCTTTTATTTTTATTGGTTAAATGTTCTTCCAATAATATAGATTGCTTTATTATTTGCTGCATATTGTATCTGGGATCACTAACAGGATCTAACGAATCGCATGTTGTGGTACATTTACCCCCGTCAATACTTGTATTTTCCATTTTATTTTTATTATAGTTTATGTTAAGAAGCGTAGGATTTCCGCCAAAATCCATATCGCGATAATATGTTATAAACCATAATATAATACCAGTGTTTATTGATAGCGCTAAGATAATAATTATTGTTTCATATGTATTTGCCATAAATATATTATGAACTATCTCTATTATATTATAATATAAGAAATTATAGGTTAATAAAGATAGTATATTAAATTAATAAATAATGATTTAATTTACTTATTATCAGGTGGGATTGCAAGAGGTATAACAGTATTCAAACTATATCCGATAGATACTATAAAAAATAATTATATACAAAACAACATTCAATATAATTTTAGAAAATTGTATAATAGCAACTTTTTCGGGAATGTTAGCGGTAGCTATTACTAATCCCACAGATAGCATTAAAACAATTATAATGTTAGATAATACAAATAAATCTAATATAAGTATTATTAAATCTGCAATAAAAACACATGGGTATAGTATATTTTATAAAGGAATAATATATAAGACTATATACTGATTTATCAAATGGCATATTTTTACATACTAAGAATTATTAAAAAATAGTTATAATATAATAGAATATAAATAATATAATGTTATTAGAACATTTTGATAAATGTTCTGATTTAAAGAACTTTACTGATAAAAAAATAACAGATAAAGATTTAGATGGAGTTTCAAGTGAAGATATTGATAAATGTAGTCAATTAGATACATTATTAAATGACCATGATAAAGATTCACAGTTATATAATATAAGCTTAATGAATAATTTAGATAATCCACTTGATTATATTGGTATTGATAAATTGGATATTGGTAAACTTCAAGATTTTAAAAATAAAGCTGATACAAAGGGTATGCCTATATATATATTTATTATAATAGCGTTTGTAGTAAATATATACCTAGGTTTATTTATAGCACCATTTTTACTTGGAGGTAGTGCTTTAATATCATTACTCATAATATTATTATCAGCATTGATATTATTCTTATTAATATATTTATTTTCTTAAAGCATAAAAAATACAAATACTACAAACGAATATAAAAATGTTCCCCATACAGTATCAATTATAGCTGTTGTTAATGGGTATTTTTTAAAGAAGCTCATGCACGTAAAATTATATATACCATATATACTTAATCCTACACTCCCTCCATATAAAACAGATTTATATAATTTATCACCAGGCTCATCATTTTTGTTAATATAATTCATTGTAAATGGTATTGCGACATAAAATAAAGATAATATCATAAAAGCATAAGCTATAATAGCATATTTAATATTTATTTTTGGCTCAAAACCTTGAATATCTTTTACGGTTTTGTTGTACATCTTGAAGTTTGATGATATCCATATAAAATCCATAAATGAAAGTAAAATAGCAGCAACTAAATATTTAATATAAATATTCATTAATTCTATAATACAAAAATAATTAAAATTATTGTGAAGCTTTTTTATTTGCATTCCATTTTTCCGCAACAAGTTTCATTAATTCCTTGTACTCTTTATTAGGATTTTCTTGACGCAATTTAGTAATTTCTTCTTTCATAAATTTATTATAAGCAGATGGCTCGCGTTTTACAGTAACCTTTTTACCAGCTTGTTTGTAAGCAGTTGATAAATGTTTCTTTAATTCATCTAATGTATATTCTTCTTCATGAGAACATAATTTATTAAACTCTTCAAATAATTTATTACCACTAATCTTCTTAGCAGATTTTTTAGAAACATCTTGTGTATCAGAAGAAACATTTTCTTTTTCCATATTAAAACTTTGCGTCTTTTTTATTATTACTATATAGTAGTTAAAGTTTTATATATTTTTAATATAATGAAAAATACAATTAAAAAGATTTATATTAAAAATAAATTCAGAACAGTATATGAAAAAAGAAATAATTATTATTATAGATATGAAAATAAATATTATAAAATAACTAGTAGACAATTAAAATTTATAGGTGGTGCTGATGGTGATGATGGTGATGATGGTGGAGGTGACCCAGACAGCAAAGAAGCAGAGGAAGAAAAAGAAAAATTACAAAATGCGATTAGAAATTTTGTTGATGATAAAAGAATTTTAAAAAATAAAATATTGTTATTTGAAGAAATTATCAAATATTATAAAAAAGTATTTGATAAGGATATTATAGATAGTATAAAAAAATCTCTTAAATTCTTAACAAAATATAATAATAGAATAGATGTATTAATTGATACATATAAACATGATGATGAAGGGGAGCTAAACTCAACACAAATTAGAATATTAATATCAAATATGAAAAAATTTATATTTGAAAAAATATTTGTTAATTATTTTATTGATATAATATCCAAATACTATGATGTAAGTGATATGAGAATTGAAATAGAAGAATTAATGCATATGTTAACATTTGTTGAAGATGATAGAAGAGAAGAACTTTTATATAGCCAAAAAATAAATATATTATTAGATAGACTTAGCGATTATAGTAGTAAAATTAGAACAGATTATAGCAGTAAATTAAATAATTTTGATGAAACATATCAGTTATTGAAAGAGAATAAAAACGAAGATGGCGAAGAAGAAGAAAAGGACAATGGAGAATATGATGATATGTCACTTGCTACATTTTTAAAAGTAAAACAAGGAATAATAAAAGAATTTAAAGAAAGTTTAGAGGTAAAAGAAACTAAATTAGTTGAAATGCAGCAAACTATATATTGGTGGAATAAACTAGGACCTACACTAGAATCAGAATTTAAAGTAAAAGATAAATCATATATAAAGTCGCTTACAATATTTTTTAACGAATTGTTAAGAGAAACTATATATAAAGACCTTGCAATTGAAGAACTTAAAAATAAAAGACAGTCTGATGGTGATGATAAAATGGATCCAGCACTTTATAATATATATGTTGATTTTTTAAGAAATCGCTTTTTACAAAATTTAAAAGGTAGTGAAAATGATGAATTTAGTGAAGAAACTGTAAATGGTAATGTTTCTTATGAGGAATATAAAAAATTAAAAAAAGCCAAAAAGGAAGATGACGAAATTAAAACCATTCTTAAAATTAAAATAGACAAAGATATAAAGTTAGGTATTAAAGGCGACTTCAAAAAAAGTATTGATGAATATATAGATACAGAAATTAAAACATTAGAAGAAGAATTAAGTGAATTACTAAAAACTAAGCAAAAAATATTAATGCCCGGAATGATGACTACTGGACAGACTGGTGGTGATGAAGAAAGTATCTCAGAAAAAAGAAATAATATAACAAAGACTAAAAGTAAATTTCAAAAAATGAGAAAAATACTTATAGACAAAATGCTAAAATATACTGATATACTATTAATATTAGCAAATTCAAAGAATGATATTGAAGATGATAAAGTATCAGCAGATATGGTAACTAAACAAAGTTTTAAAGATATGGCAAAAATATTAATATTATTTCTTAAACAACATATATTGAACTTTTCAGAACTTTTTAGAAAAATACTAAATGATATTAAACGATATCATGAAATAATAATGCAAGAAGTAGATGTATGTGATAAATTACTAAGAGAAGCTGAAAATGAATAAAAAAAATGACTATATAAATATAATTTATTTTTATTTACTATTATGAATGATATAATAAAGTTTACTAAATGCGATATATTTACACCCGATAACATAAGTTTAATTATGTCACAAAAAATAAATAATTCAGGGACTTTATTAGAACCATCTGTGGGCTCTGGGAATCTACTTAAATATCTAGATTTATCAAAATATAGCAGTATAGATTTATATGAGCTGAAAAAAGAATATCTTGATATTACTATTGATTCCAATAACATATCTAAAATAAATGATGATTTTCTTAGAGTACCAATAATAAAAAAATATGACAATATTATCATGAACCCACCATATATTAAAGTTCAAGATTTATCAACAGAATATAGGGCATTTCTTAAATCAAACTTCATAACACTCAAAACAGGGCTCGTAGATATATATTATGCTTTTATATTGAAATGCCTTCAATTACTTAGTGATAATGGTAGAATGGTAGCAATAACACCAAACTCATATCTTTATAATAAGTCAGCATTAAACTTGCGGAAACTCTTGTTCGGAAATAGATATATTGAAGAAATAATAGATTATAATGATGCGAAAGTATTCAAAGGGATATCTGTATATTGTTGTATAACTGTATTTACAAAAAAACATAAAGATACATTAAAATATAACGATATAACTTATAATTACAATGATGTAGTTAAAACATATTCATTATTTAATAATATTGGCGCTTCTTCTAAAAATACTAAAAAACTACAAGATATATGCAAAATTAAGAATGGTATCGCTACTTTAAGAGATAAAATTTATATACATCAAAATAAACTCAATGAAGAACCTTGTTGGTCTCTTATAACAAATGGTACACAAGAAAAATACATTATATATCCATATAATAATGCTAAAATAATAAATGAAAATGAGTTTAAAAACGAAAATCCACTAACATATGAATATTTATTAGAAAATAAAGAAGAATTAAGTAAACGCGATAAGGGTAATAAAGTATATGCAAGTTGGTATGCATACGGACGTACCCAATCTATAAAAAAATCTAATAAAGAATGCTTATATATACCTTGCTTCCTGGATCCTAAAAACTTCACTATAACAAAAAATAAAGATATATTGCATTGTGGGTGTCTTTGTATAGAACCAAATAATTGCTGTGATTTAAATTATATCAAAGATGTCATTATAAAAAATATAGAATATATAACACAGAATTCACAGAAACGTTCAGGTGGATGGATAAATGTCAGTAGTAGAGTTCTTAATGAGATAGTTATTGACTAGTCTTGTGTCGCAACAATCTACACATTGAGGCGTTCCATAATCGCACGCAGAGACACATACCCTGTCGCATTGTTAAAGCCAATTAATTTTGGTATTTTTTGATATGTCTCGTTTACTACATTCTCATGTTCTACATCTATGATATAGTTGATAACATCGCTAAATAGCCTATGCTCCTTATATTTCTCGTAGATAGCAATGTCACTATATGTGATTGATTCGAACTTTGTAATTACTTTGTTTGTATTGAGATAAGGTGTTTTAGACATATAGATATTTAAGGGAATCACATTGATGGTAGGATTAGCAAGCTTGATACCTGTAACTTCTCCTATTTGATTTTCAAAGTAGTTGTTTTTGTTTTGCTTGTAGTTAGTCATAATGATTTTAACAGGTAATACGATTACTGGAATGTTATCGCGTAGTACAACGATGTCACATTTCTTCTTACCGGATGGATTGAGAGACGGTACATCGTATTCCTGTGCTACTATGTAGCGTTCATCAGTAAAGATTGTTCTCAACTGTTTGATGATTTCTTCGTGAAAATAATCAACTTTTTTGCTGCTACGGGCTCCATACTTCATGTATAGCTCGCATGTATTGCGAATTATAGCGAGCATATCAGTGATGGTGATTTCGGGATAGCTATCAATTTCCATATTAATGGATGAGAATAAAAATAAATGGGTTGTAAAGTCAATTTTTGTGGTTTTCAGAACGTTTTTACCATGTATGTATCAATGAGGTTATATCCAAGCTTTCTGTAATAATTCCTTACACCAGTACCGCTAATAATAGCTATTTTTGGATATCCCATATTCTTAGCTATTTTTTCCGCTTCCGCCACTAAAATCTTACCATAACCCTTGTGTTGATAAGAAGTCTCTAAGTTATTCCCGACATCACTTAGATTTGAATAAACGTGCAATTCGCGTATAAGAGCAGAATCATGTAAAACTGCTAATTGATTATTTTTATCTGCATTATTAGCTAATCTAAGTCTAATAAAACCAATTAGATGTTTATCTGTTTCATATGAAATAAAGTATTCTGATCCATCACTTGCGGGATATGTTACAATATCTAGATGTATATCATCTGGTTTTACATTTGTATCTTTAATTTCACGACAGCGAATGCAATTGCATCCCCAGTTATTTTTACGCATATCATCTTGTAAAAGTTGACGCATGTTAACATATTCATGTTTATATCCTCCTGAAATATAGGTTGAAGGAATATCCCTGATAATTCTGTTAAGACGCTTCCATTTTTGAACTTTTTTCTTGAAATCCTTTATTAGCTCGTATAATAGTAAATCATTATATGGAACATAATCACCATTTTCATACCACTCTTTTATTTGCGTCCATGGAACAATAGCAGTGGGATATATCTTGTATTGATCTACTTGTATTCTTTGATCATACAAAGATGTCTCAAACATTTCCTTATCTAATTCATACGAACTACCAGGTAGATTGGGCATCAAATGAATATCAACTTTGTATCCATTATCTTTCAATAGTTTAATAGCGTCATGCGCTTTTTCAATAGAATGTCCTCTTTTAATTTTCTTCAAAACATCATTGTTGGTATGCTGAACACCTATTTGAACACGAGTACAATTGTATCTTCTAAACTCGCAGATTTCATCTAATGTAATGGTATCAGGACGTGTTTCCAATGTTAAACCAATAATATGTATCTTTGCTTTTTCATTAATTGCTATTTCTTCTTCTAATGATAACATTTCGCGTTTTTCATAATATGTATTTGCTGCATAATAAATAGCTGTAATAAAGTAATCTTTGTAATTTTTGTGATAATTAGACCAGGTACCACCTAGAACTATTATTTCTAATTTATCAACAACATGTCCCATGTTTATAAGAGCATTTATCCTAGCATTAAATTGAAGAATAGGGTCAAAATTGTTTTCATTAGCACGCAAAACAGCTGGTTCACTATATAAATAAGATCTTGGTTGGTCTACCCAGTTATTACCTTCATGTGCCTTTTCGTTAGGACAATAAGCACAGTTATGAAGACAGCTAAACTTCCCAACAACTTTATTGCCATCATCATCAATATATTCAGGTTTCCCAGATGTTAAAACAGTAACAACAATCACACCAGAATTAGATTTAGATTTTTTCTTGGTAATTAGCTTTTTAAAAGGTAAGTTATCAATACCAAGACTGTTATAGAAATAGATTAGATTTGCTTTGGATAAACTAATTTTATGTGTACGCTGAATATACTTTTGAAACTTATTGATATCATCAGGAGTTTTCAAACCAGGTATCTGCTGTAAGATCTCAGAAGATACAATATCATATTCTTTATCAGTATAAAATCTTTGCTTGTGGTTATTAGAATGACGCGTGTTGTTACCACAGATGTTCTCAATATCAACTGACATATTTATAGTTACATTATTATAATATATATAAATCAATTTTTAAAATGAGTAAGGAATTAAATTTGAGTACATAATTTTGAAAATCTATAAAAAATTATAAAGTTTATAAAATCTCTAAGAAAAATAAAATTATGTACTCATTTTTAAATTAGTAAATATATAAAGAATTATATCTTTAAAACTGTAAATGAGTAATCTATATCCAAAAGCTGATAATATAAATATATTTTCATTAGAATATTTTTGTTGGATAGATACATATAAAAATACATCACCACCATTGTCTGTATTCCCAAAATATTGTGAAATTGCACAACCTACCAAAAGATAAATTTATATTTTCAAGCGATGGTAAATATGGAAAAGCTAATAGATAAAATTAATCTATGGACCGAACGTGTTATTCCCACGCAAATGTACAAAGGCAATAAAGAACTATTTATAAATTATCTAAATATGATATTAACATAGTGCCACTACTATATTGAAACCCATATAAACATATATTACATTAATAATATTACTATTATAATGTTCAGCCAATTCCAACAGAGTTTCCGCAAGGTCCCCGACCTTATTCTAACGCCATTTTTTACAACAGGTTCAACATGGCCATCTTATCATATTAAGCCAGTATATAATAATATTGAAGCACCACATGTTACTCCAACAACAGGCATGGAAGAAGATGTTAGGCAACCGAGTGAAGTAAATGATAAGGCTTCAATGTCATCAGGAAGTGGGGAAACACAATCAATGCCAAATCCTAATGTAGAACAACAACAATATTATCAAAATTATTTGAATACAGCTGGGACAATTGCACTTAATGTTGGTATGCAGCCACATACACATCATACAAATCAAATGGGACAACAATATATGTATCCTACAATGCCATATTATATGCCTGCGACAAAAGTAGGAGAACGTGTACCACCTGTGATGTATCCTCCACAATCAGCATATAATCAATATCCACAACCCGGAGTAGCAGTTTAAGTTTATTTTTATTTATTATTAGATAGTAATATAGTAATGCCTCTAAAATCTGAAAGACTGAGCATCAAACTCCTACAAAATAAAAGGCATTTTTGTACAATCCGGCCGCATAGGAAATGATAGCAACAGCAATAAAGTAGATATAAAGACGTCGGATGTTGACGTATTTTTAATACAGTACCATCGACACGTGATAAAAAAAACTATCATTATATTATATGCGCAATAATAAGCGACAAAAAAATAAATCTATTGAATTAAATCACTTTCTTTAAAAAACATAATACTTATTTTTAACTCATCTAACATTTCCTTAGATGCATAAAATGATTGTTTCCATCTATCGCTTAGATTATCCCAATCAGGTTCTATTGTAACAAGTAACTTTATACCAGCTTGTATTATATTCAAACAACAGTTATGGCAAGGAAAACGATTACATATCATAATACTATTATTAATATTGCTGTTAGTTCTAGCTGCTTGAACAATAGCATTTGTTTCAGCATGTATTACATATAAATCCTTGTTTTTCTTTAACCACCTTTTTTTAGTTTCTTTTAACCTTCTTGGCAACCCATTATAGCCACAACTAAGCTGTATTAAGCTATCATTTTCTAATATTATAGCACCTACCTTACGTTTTTCATCTTTTGAAAATAACTTAGCTTTAAAATCAGCTTCTTTTAAAAACTTCAAGGCTTTATCTCTTGATATAGTCATAATAATAATAACCCATTAATTCTCTATGTCCTTTTAGTAAATATAAAAAATATATAACATACACCCGACACACAAATTAGGCAGTCTTCAACACCTGGCGCGCGACCGCTAGCTTCAAGCGATTCATACTGAAAGCGCCCTTGCTTACCTCACTCTCCTCTTTGTACCGCACCCTCGCATAATGCCTCAGCTTCTTGACAGCACGGTCAATGCTCTCTTTCAGCTGGTCAGCCGATGTCTCCATAATCCGCTCCATACAGTCGTCGCCAACAAGGTCAAAGTAGCTCATGGTATTAGCCATACTGGAAAAACAAACCCGTAACCAGTCATTTTTTCCCATTTTCGGGACAAATCATTCCCGGTACCACCTCATCACACAGTAATCCTGCTTGTGATAGCTGCAAACTGCCGTTCAATATCATCATCAGAAGATACATAGCGATTGCCTACCCCTTCAAGCAATAGATTAGGCAGATATTTCTTGCAATCTACCTCAATATTATATCTAATAATAATATTCACGAGGTCAGGTTTATTTTTACCATAAAGCCTTATTTTTTTATTGGAATACTCCTTGGCATAGTTGATGATTATTTCCTCCAAAAACTTCTTTTTCAAAGAATACAAAGAACGTTCAATGCTTGCCATTGTGATGTTTTACAAATAAAAATAAAATGTAATCAATTTTTCCAAAAAATGGTACTCAAAAGTAAAAAACTAAATCATATAATAGCTACTTAGGTACCATATACTAACAGCGATTCCCCCTTTCGGGTTCTTGGCAGATTGCCTTCTAATTAGTATATTGTATAACTCCCTTTTGCAGATTATACTCAAATAGTCTTTTTTTAGAGACCATCTTTCAGGCCTATTAAATAAATAATAGGCGCAAAAATTAATTTTTATTTTAATATGTAAAATTGTATCTATCAAACCCAACATGAAAGAATAATACAAATATATATGAACAAGCAATTAGAATTATATAAACGCCCACAATAAAATATATAAATTGTTCAATAAAATCTCCATAAGATTCAATGATTGCAATGGTATCTTCCATGTTTGATATCACATTATATTAAACAATACAAAATCAATTTTTTTACATTTAAGGACACATATCAAGACAGTAATAAGAAACACCTTTAATGGGATTTATCCCATAATATTTATTGAGATTTCTACTAGATATTTTAATTAATCCATATAATACATTGTGATCAAAATCACCTGTAATAACAAGAGATTTATTAGTTTCTACTAATATTTCAAAATAAGTTGGGTTTTTTAATACACTACTGCGATATATTGGTAAGTGTGCAAATCCACTTTGAAAGTGCATGCCATCATTAATTACAACAATGTCTTCCTCAATTCTATCAAATAGATATTTATCAATATAGTAATATGCATTATTATAATAAATATTATAATTATCAATTGATAATGGTAATATCAATAATCTTAGTTTTTTAATGCGCGTTTCTAATTTTTCCAAAGCTACTTCAATATCATCACAAACATAATCAAGTATAATATTTAGCAAATCACTGTTTAAATCATTGATACAAGCCATATACCATTATAAATATAAAAATCACATCAATTTTTATACATAATTATTACTAAACCTTTAAGTATTACTCGTGTTAGCCGCGCCACCCTCGCTCTTATTAGGTTTTAGGTTATAAGTTTTTCTTTGATATGAGACAAATAGTTAATAAACATATTTGGATTACGATGTTTCATAATAGCTTTATAATCAATATTTTTAAATAAAAGATAAAACTCCAATATGCGTTTTTCAAGTTTTTTTAATTGATAATTTTCCATTGGCTTGTCGGTAAGAAAACACATACTAAAAATATCATTTTTAAGTCGCCAATATTTTTCTTCAATTTCATCATTGATAGGTTCATACCTATAAAGATAATCCAATAGTACTATATGAGAATTATCTAGCTCCATTATTATACAAATTTTATATAACTAATATTCAATCAATTTTTATATAAAAAAATAAATAATTAAATACTATAAAATGCTATTGCAACATAATATGAGACTAATGCCATTCCAAAAAAGAAATAATCTTTGTTTCATGATGCATGATACAAATGAAATGATTGGTATACCTAGAAGTTCTAATATAGTACTATTTGAAGGTGTATTTTTAGAAGGAATACAAAACTTTGTATTAATATCAACTTTATTACTACTTGCAAGAACATTGCCAAATACAACACCACCAAAAGCAATAATAAAAATAACAGATCCAATAATTAATTTCTCTAAAAAAATTATAAATTTTGATAATTATTATTTTCAAATAGCTATATCATCCGCTATGTTAACATATATTTCAACAATAGCTAGTGTAGCTGCTGCTGAACCAAAAACCAAAGCTATTAATAAGATAGTAACGCCATCAGCTTCGGCAACACCAGCGAATACATCAATTAAACTATATAATCAAATAATGAGATTACGTAATCATTTTGTAGCCAAATAATTCAAAATCTTTTTTATATTTTTCATTTATCAATGAAATACTTTCACTATTAAGATATTTACTATAATCCTTATTTACATTATCACGTTTGATATCAATATTAATGCCAGCAAATTGATTCAACTCATCATTATCATTGTTTAATGTTTCAGTGCGAAATATTTTTATATCTTTAATTAGTTCACCTTTGCTATCTGTAACATATAAGTATTGTGGAGTATTATGATTATCAAATTTAAATGCTTCTTCATCTATATATTTATTTTTAATAATATCAAATACTACTTCTTTGCTAGAATTAGATTTGATAAGCTTCATAAAGAATAGATCACTTATAATTCTATCATACGGATTTCTTACAACAGAAAAAACTTTAATTTTATCAAAATTAACATTTAACTTAGTCTGATAATCATAAATAGTTGAATAAAATTGATGTTGTAAACTATATTTAGAAAAAGGTGCTGGTAAAATAGAATTGCGAGCACATGCTGTATATAGAGTTTGCTTTCCATATTTCCCCCCTTTTTTAATAGCATCTTCAATTACTGTCCCACCAGTTTTTGGAATATGTACAAAAAGAAGATTTATACTTTTATAATAAGGCATTATAATTATTACAATTATAATTATTTTATATAATATAACACAATTTATTTATTACCGAAACCAGTATTATTTTTTTTAGGTCCTACAATTTTAGAAGCCATATCATCGAGAATAATCTTATAGACTACGTAATTATTAGCGTTGTTTTCTAGATATGATTTCTTGCTATAATTGTTCTGGTTTCTTCTATCAAATAGTCTTTTTATAATAGGAAAATTATTCATATTATAAGCTTGTGCTACACCAAAGATACAAAAAACTAGTACAATTAAGTTCTTATAATACATCATTATATAATAAACGCATCTAATTCATATATGCTTTAATAGTTATATTCAACATGTAACTTTGTATCCCATGACACTTTTTTGCCAGAGTTTTTACCAGATACATTTTCCTTCATAATACTATATAGCTGATATTCTTCTGATAACAGATTTTTGGTATATGGTGCAAAATATTTATTATTACTTTTACATTTTTTAAGCTTCAAATAGCTATAATAAGCATGATTTCTTGCAAAATTATCTAACAATATATTAATGTAGCTTTTGGTATCAAATTTCATATTGTATAAACATTAAAATCTATATTATATATATCAATTTTTATACCCATTTTATATTATGAGTTTCCCTGCATTTTTTAAAATGCCCACAACCGACAAATGGATGCTTAGTATTTAATGGCGATGGATGACCTGCTTTTAAAATAATATTATCAGTATCATTGAAATATATCTCTACTATTTGTGCAAAATTACCCCATAACATAACGCAAACATTTTTAACATTACCAGCGATCCATTTAATAACACTATTCATAAAATCACTCCATATATTTGCATGAGAATTAGGCTTTCCTTCTAAAACTGTTAAAGACATGTTTAATAGCAAACAACCTTGTTGTGCCCAATCACTTAAATCTGAGTTACTCCTCATCAAACCCTCTGTACGCTTTAATTCCTTGAAAATATTCCTTAAACTTGGCTGTAATCTATTATTTTTTTGTTGAGAATGCGAGAAACATAATCCATTTGCGACACCAGGTGTATGATAGCAATCTTGACCTATAATAATACACTTTAAATCAGCCAAATTAAAATAGTTGAAACAATTAAATATTAATTTTTTTTCAGGGAACACAGAAACATAACAAGCATATTGATTGCTTAACTTTTGATTTATCTCGTATTCAAATGGTTCAACACATTTTATTAAAATATCCTTCCAATCTGTCATAACAGTATCTTCAATAAGCTTCTTAATATCCATTTTCACTAAAAATTGATTTCAAAATACTATTATATCATTTTTTAATAGTATAATAAAAATAATGGAAGTTCCTCTTTATGAGAAAAATGCTAGTTATTTTAAATCATATTATATAAAAGATGCAACTTTGTACCATAGAATTGATAATGTAAGCAATAGTAATAAAAATAATACCTTGAATAAAATGAAATCTAAATTACTCAGGATTGGACGTTTGATAGCTGATAAAATCTTTTAATTTAGGATATTCATAGCTTTTAAATAATCCTTTCATGTCTTCAATATGGTGTTCGTGATTTAACATTTTTGTTAATATAAAATTATTACGTAATAAAGTATTCTTGGATTGTCTTTCAAACTGTTTTTTATCTTGGCTCAAAATCATACGTGCAGCCAAGTTTAGAATATTTTTATTAATTCCTTCCTTCATATAATTACTACGAATGGTAACAAACCATCGTGTTTTATAAGTGTCACTTGGTGTCATTGATACACCAATTACTAGTTTTTTATCATCACCGTGACTAACAACAGACCATGTAGTAGATGGATAAATATATTCATGATAGTTGCTTGTAAATGTATCAATACCAAGTGAAATATTTTTATTGATTAGCTTAATATTATCTTTTGAAAAATGGTCAAAACTAGTACCAATTACATTTCCAGATTTTTTAATATGTTTATAATTTTTAATAGGAATATCGCTTCCGAAACCAAATACACCACTATGAATATGCTCAGCATGATTAATATCCATAGAATTATACATACAAAATGGTAATTCTTCATTCATTTCATATTCAATGTAATCAGACATAAATTCATCGCCAACATAAGGGATTGTTTGAGGTACATTTTCAACAGGTTTATAAGACCACCAAAGCTTATTATCATGTTCAACAATAGTACCACATTTATCACCAACAGAATGTTTATATCCATGATAGGGACATTTAAGACAACCTTCTTCAATACTACCCTCGTGGAGAGTAGAACCAAAATGTTTGCAAAAGTTAAGAGTACTTAGATAGGTATTATTTGTAGATTTCCAAGCTACTAATGGTATTTCACCAACATTAAATTGATATGGTTTATTATCAGGGATACAATTTTTGAACCCAATACAATTCCAATATCTATATAGTGGTGCTTTTACAATACCCGGTGTATATGCCATACAACCTGTCAAAAAATTAACAAACAACACTAATTTAATATTCATAAATATTAATTATGTTATTTTATTATTACATAATATAAAAATAATCTTTATATGTTAATGTTTTTACACTTACTGAGCATTTCAAAAACAGTTTTACATTGTTCAGCATCACCATTGCGCATACATGAAATATAACAATCTTGCTCTTTAAAACAGTTATTATCACCGTTGCTCGATGTAGACGTAACAGTTTCTATTTTGCGAGGACCCATGATAGCATCAATACCACGACTAGCCAATTGTGATCCTGAACCAATAGCCACACCTTGTACAACAGAACTCATTATACCACCAATCATACTCTCGCCATTACTTTGAGATACTTGTGGTAGTCCTGATACAGGTCTACGTTTTGTTATATCATAAGTATTATTAAGGTTTTGTGATGTTATACTAGCTCTATTTTTATAACGCTTCATATTATTATTAATATATTAAAAATATTGTCCTTATATGCTTATTATAAAAAATGAGTACATAATTTAATTTATTTAGAGATTTTATAAACTTTTTAGTTTTTTAAAGATTTTCAAAATTATGTACTCATTTTTTATTAGATAAATATTTATGCATTTTATATAGAAGCCTTAAATTAATTATACGTTTTTTGGTGCAATGAAATAAAAACATTAAAAGAATTAACAAATACTTAGAATACTTACTTATTTAACATGCTTTCCTTAAATTTCTTTTAATGAATTTAGCTCAATAGCCATGCTATCTATTTTATCACTTAATTTTTTTATTGCTTCAATAAATAATGGAGCCATTTTTTCGTAATTAACAGTTAGATAATTGCTACCGGATTTAGAAACCAATTCATTATCAATATTACGCATTGAATCAAATGGTGCCAATTTAACTATTTCGGGTAATACAGATTTAACTTCTTGTGCACTTACACCGATTTCTTTTTCTTGATTGGTATAGCCGAAACTATTAGCCAATTCATTAGGTTTATAGTAGTAACCATTGAGAGATTTAATAATATCGATAGGATTGGTGATATTCGATATATAATCTTTTAATCTATCATCTGAATATCCAGCTGTTATACGGCCAGTTGCAACTATATCACCATTGACTTCTAATTTAGCCACAGGAGTAACTTCTTCGTTACCTCCAATCTTAACATTAGAACTATAATACAAATCTTCTGTATCACCTATTAGAGACCATTTGCTACCTCCATTAGTCGTTAAGTAATAATCATTTTTTACATACCATCCATCTGTGGAATCATAGGTTAAATAACCTTGTGTGTTAACTATCGCAGTAGTAGTGGCACTCATAGAATATCTTATGATGACTATGCCTGAACCGCCGTTGCCACCTTTATAATTTGCTGCTGTTGAAGCGCCAACACCACCGCCTCCTCCACCTGTCCCATTCGTACCATCAAAACCACTACTATCTTGTGTCCCAAAAGCTCCCCCACCACCATTACCACCACCGCCTAATCCTCCATATCCCGCACGAGAACCTGTATTGAAATCTGTTGTAGGTCTCATACCACCACCTCCACCTCCGCCATAATAAGAAACATTTCCTGTAATATCAAATTTTTTTCCACTACCACCATCACCAGCAATATCTACTGAACCTTGTGTTGTAGGTTCTCCTATTGTTCCAGCACCTCCACCGCCAGCTCCCCAATCATCATCTCCACCTGAGGGTTCATATCCTCCAATATTACCAAAACATCCAGTATCATTTAAACTATCAACACCTCTATTTCCTGTAAAACCAGTATTATTATATGAGTTTGATGATATACTTATACTTACATCATTAACAATATTTCCGGATATTAACAAGCCACTTGCTCCATTAACACTGGCACTACCACCAGCTCCTCCTCCTCCACTTCCACCATCTCTCGCATTATATCCAGATGAATTCCAAGAACCTCCACCACCTCCTCCTTTTGCTACAAACTTTTGTAAATTATCATTAGTTCTGTATAATAAACTATCATATCCATTATCACCTATATTTTGACTATTAGTTGCGTTTGCCCCTTTACCAACTTTAATTGTATAATTTCCATTCAAATCAATATTTTCATAGTATATTACAGCACCTCCACCACCACCCCCTCCTTGCCCGTTTCCGCCACCCGCACCACCACCACCAACTATCAAAATATCACAGGTAGTATTTTCGGGGACATTTAAAGTATATGTTGTTTGATTTGTTGGTTGTGCGGTAGTACTATCACGAACCCAAACAGCCATTCCACCATAAGCATCTCGTAAATCACCATTAGCTGGAAAACTATTTTCACCAAAAACAATTAATCCGTCTGTATCCATATCATTTATTGAAATCCACGGGTCTTCATAAAATTGAACTCTATTAAACCATTTAGCGGTATAAGCATAATTTTTTGCGGACGATTTTATAATATTTCTGTCGGTATAATTATAAGTACCTATCACTGCTGCTTTCGTAGTTTGTAGCCAATGTGTCATATCAAAAGTACCAAAAACCATTTCATCAAAAGTACCGAAAGGGACAGACCACTCATTAGTATAATCATATGCTGTTCCTATGGATGGAACATTAATACCTGTTGTATTTATATAATTCCCAGAATACCATCTTCCAAGATTAGGAGGTAGATATCTTACTATTCTCCATCCTCCAACCCCTGTTTTTTGTTCTATCAATGGAGTTTCGTGCGTTAATGCCAAATATTTATGAGTTATGCTTGACACGACATAATATCGTATGATTACTATGCCTGAACCTCCGTTGCCTCCAAATCCTGTTTCAATAGGCCAACCTCCTCCACCACCGCCTCCACCTGTTCCTGCACCTCCATCTCCGCCCGCAATACTTCCATTACCTCCTGAATTATATGCTAACCCTCCACCAATTCCAGTTCCTTGACCTGAACTTGTTCCACCTGCCCCACCACCTCCTAAACCACCAGAAGCTCCAAATGAACTATAACCACCACCACCACCACCACCACCCCAGTAGTATAAAGTCCCTGTTATATTAATTTCTACACCATCGCCTCCTTTTGATGGAGTTCCTCCATTTAACCAAGAATTATATGTTGTATGGCTATTATACTCATTAGTGCCGTCAAATCCTTCTTGACCAGCACCACCACCTCCTCCTGATGTTACAGCGCCACTTATTTGGTTTCCTGCTATACCACCAACTTTTCCATTATATAAATCAACTTGTGATCCCGTATTTAATAAAGTACCAATAGTAGATGAACCTACTCCACCACCTGTATTGCCACCATGACTTGCACTGGCACCAGAACCAGAACCGCCACTTGTTCCATTATTAGAATTATTCCACGCTACATATTGTGTTGAACCACCACCCAAACAAACACCACCAAATGCTTCACTACTATACCCGTTTTCATTTTGATTCCCCCCTCTACCTACTTTAATAGAATATGTACCAGTAGTTATTTCTACTCCTTTTGCGTACAATACAGCACCTCCTCCTCCTCCACCTCCTATTTGTTTATCTCCACCGCCACCACCACCAACTACTAATATATCAGCGACAACATTTTCAGGGAAATTAATAGAATGTGTTCTTTGATTTCCATCAGCAGTTGAAGTATAATCTGGATGTGCATTTTCGTATGTTAATGTAATATATTGATAATTATCCTGAGGTATTTGAGGTGTAATATTTGGATGCGAGTTTATATTATTAAAAGTTAAATAATATTGATTTGTTCCAGATATTAAATTAGTTTCTAATACAGTGTATCTAAATAATACTTGTTCTACGTTATTTTCATCAATAACGATTAAATCAAAAGTTCCTTCTTCACCGTCAGATGAAATATCTTGTCTATCCCAATATATTCTCAATTCACTCAATTCGTTTATATTTGGTAATGTAGCAGAACCAATAAAATCAAATAAGAAATATTTATTTGATACACTTTGAGTTCCTGATAAATATAATGAGTTGGGGTCACCAAATGTGTTACTACCATTAACCCAATCACTCGTATTAACAGAAGGAGAAGCTGGATATTGAGATGTTGAGAAATTTGTAGTAACATTTATTTGGTATGAACCAGATTTTCTGTTTCCATATCCCCACCCACCTAAACCACCAAACTCAAATTCTCTGATATCAGCATATTGCGATGTAGTTCCAGATATACCTAATAATTTAATTTTTTTGATTTTTGTAGAAACAATAGAAGGTTCATTAGTAATAGTAGTATCTACGATAGTTGTTGTTGTTGGAACTTTAATTTCTTCATAATTTAATTTACCATTATCATCTGTTATACCTGATATATCAGAATTACCAGCTACTGTCGCAATCCATCCACTTCCATCATATTTTAAGAAGCTGTTAGTAGTGGGATTTTGAGGAAGTATTGCCAATGCTGCTCCAGCTTGATCTGTTGCTCCGGTACCACCCAATGATAATGGTACTATACCAGCAGTAATAGTATTACCACTAACAGATAAATAGTTATCTGCTACACTTGCTAAAGATACATCAGAAATACCAAGAGAAGTTCTAGCGGCTGATAATGTCGATGCACCAGTACCACCTAAACTGATAGGAACTTGTCCTGCTGTTATTACTTGATTTTCTATGTTGATTGATAAATAATTATCTGTAACAGTTGCTAATGTAACATCTGTTGAATTATCAGTACCTGCTGCGTCAACACCAAGAGCAGTTCTAGCATCAGCAGCAGTAGTAGCACCAGTTCCACCTTTACTCAATGGTACTGTATTAGCTGTAATAGCTTGACCACTTATAGTCAAATAATCAGTATTTGTTAATGTAACATCTGTTGAATTATCAGTACCTGCTGCGTCAACACCAAGAGCAGTTCTAGCATCAGCAGCAGTAGTAGCACCAGTTCCACCTTTACTCAATGGTACTGTATTAGCTGTAATAGCTTGA
>Ga0209555_10000811_pt1 | contig 25590 bp, 20 predicted proteins | sample SaaInl85LU_5_DNA_FD_184643 | JGI IMG/M metagenome (GOLD analysis project Ga0209555, IMG submission 184643) | Marine microbial communities from expanding oxygen minimum zones in the Saanich Inlet - ESP_85LU_5_DNA (SPAdes) (version 2) | ecosystem: Environmental > Aquatic > Marine > Intertidal... | reverse complement strand
AAACGATGGCTGGGGTAACGGTGAGGCTCAGGACTATCAGTCTGGTTTAGATGATGCACAAATCGTTGACTGGGATACATCTAGTGCAGTCAACGGTGCACTACGCATCACTGCCAAGAATGTAGACGGCACGATAACCTCTGCACGTGTGAAGAGCGACATTGATGTCGGTCCTTACGGCTACTACGAGGTACGCGCCAAGTTACCGTCTGAATCAGGTGCTTGGCCAGCAATCTGGCTGCTTGGAGAAGGAGGTCGTTCGACTTGGCCTGCCGACGGCGAGATCGATCTGGTCGAGTGGTCATCGGCCTACGCTAGCGGCGATACAGAGATCATTAGCGCGTTGCATTATCCTGCTGCCCATGGTGGAAGTGCCAACGATACCAACGCAACGCTGTCCAGCGCCGTCGATGAGTGGCACACCTACCAGCTATGGTGGACACCTGACTCAATTAAAATTGGGGTGGATGGTACAGAAGCTGACGCCCACTTGGTGTATTCAAAACCTGAAAATGCCACAAACAACACTTGGCCATATGATGGTCCAATGGACTTGATTCTGAACATCGCGATTGGTGGCACATTAGGCGGAACCGTACCTAGCAGTAACTTCGAGTACGCCATGGAAGTCGACTACGTTCGCATATATCAGCAAGACGGGACTGTTGCAGACGTAACCCCGACTGAACTGACTCTGACCTTCGACGCGAATGATGGTTCAGGTTTTATGCTGGCTGATTTCGGTGGTAACGTCTCCAGTGTTGTTGCTGGCGCTGACGCACCAACAGGATCTGACGGTTCCGTTGTAAAAGTATTGAAGACTGACGGCGCTCAAACCTGGGCCGGTACTACCTTCTTTGAACTCTCCGGTGATGGCGAGCTCATAAGCGATGGTGGATCAGTAATCACGGCTGATGTATTCAGTGCAAAAGACGGAGTTGCAGTTCGACTAAAACTAGAGGATAGCTCAAACGGCAATATAGTCGTTGAACTCGATGCAACCACTGAGAGCAACGGATCGGACGCATGGGAGACCTTATCTTGGGATCTCTCAGCCGTGGATGGGCTCAATCATCTCAACAACTATGACAAAGCGTCGATCTTCTTCGACTTTGGCAACGCGGGTGACGGTGAAGTCTACTATTTCGATAACGTAAACTTTGGTGGTTACATCGCTTAGTAGTCTGTAACCTCTATCGAGCCGGCCTTGAGCCGGCTTTTTTATGCCCTACCACTCAAAATTTACTCGCTCCAGCTTCGAGCATCACTCTGCTCCCTAAGGTTTGAGTAGATGTTATCACTCCTAGAGCACCACAAGTTCAAAGTAATCTAACTCTCGATCAATTCTACTTTGCAGTAAGATATTTAAACTATTTTTAATGAAAACGTTTCCAAAAGGAGACTTAAAAAAGGATCTAAACTACTACCCCACCATTGCGACCAAAATTGTCAATGGTAAAAACTGTGAAAATGTCAATCATAGTTTGTACGGCTTTAATGATAACGGGCTGTACTTTGCCCCAAATACCCTTGCCTGAACTGCAACGAAACGTCTCTGTCTTGCAAATAAAGGTCGTCGACGATGTACACGACAGCTGCAACGAAGGTGCAGCAACCAACTATCTTCGAATCGTGGCCAGATACCAAAGTTGCGCCAGATGGACTCCTAACAAAACTCTTAAATCTACGGGAAGAGAGTACAACACATGTGAGATCACTGTCGGGCGAAGCGTGAATCTTGAAGTGTTGGGTCACGAAGTACTTCATTGTTTCGTGGGCAACTTCCACGGAGGTGATAGCCGTCGCAGTGAACTCGCTGTTCGATGATTACACTCTGAATGCCAAGCGTGTCTTAGCGATACTCTGATCGCCTAGTGATAGTCTCAGGTAGCTTAGAACCACCGCCCAAAGCAAACAAAAAAACCGGTCAATTGACCGGTTTTGTTTTGTCACACTGAAGCGATGAGGGTTAACGAACCATGCGAACGTTATCTACCTGAAGTACTACACCGTTCTGATTACCGAACTCAGGCGAAACTACCAGCGGTGTGTTCACCTTTTTCAGATCAAGCGACGAGCCTGCGTTCCCCACCAACTCAGTAAGAGGTATGCGGTAGCTCTTCCACTCCTCAGTTGGGGAATCTTTAAGCTTGTACTCCCCGCTACTACATGGGAATCCACAGTCCACCTTAATAATGATGTCGCCGCTAGCACGTGGATCCGCGATCTTCCGAAGATCAAACTCAACGTACTGGAACGGTGAGAAGTCGTGTCCCTGGAGACTCTGCCAGTAGGCCACGCCCTGATCAGTTTTAAAGTTAAGCTGAGTAACTTTGCCGCGATCACCCGCATCCACAAGCAGGGTGTCAATGCTACCGCCTGCAGCGTATGTGCCGAGGGCATAAGGTGGAATAGCCTCGTCAGTGAACACATCTACGATATCGGCGTTGATGAAGTTGGGGTCGTATTGAATGATCTCAGGCGCCTGGGTACCGAAGTTACGCTCTGCACGACGGTTCTTCGTTGCACAACCGCGTAGAGAAGCTTCTGCACCCGGGCATGAGTAAACACGAACGAAGTCCACTTCCATCTCTGCTGGGAACTTGGTGGTGTCGTCGGGTGAGCCTGGCCAAGTTCCGCCGACCGCCAGGTTAAGTAAGAGGTGGAAACGCTCATTAAAGGGTGCGTTTCCTTCCACATTGTAGAGGTCGCCGTTCTCATCCGGAACCTGGGTCCACCAACCTGAGGCGTACTGGGTCACCCAGTGATGGTCATTGATGTACCAACGCATTTCGCCGTCCGCCCATTCTAGGGAGTAGGTATGAAACTCTTTGGTCGGATCCGTGTCTTCAAACTCATACGTAGAGCCTGAATATGCATTGTTTGGCCAGGTACGACCGTAGTGAAGAGTTGCATGAACTTCCTTGTTTGGGTCCTCAGGTGCTTGGCTGACCATCTCTAAAATATCGATCTCGCCGCTTGCCGCCCAAATTCCGTATTTGCTATCGGTTGGAAGCATCCAGATGGCCGGCCAAAGACCTTGGCCAGCAGGGAGTTTGGCACGGACATCGATCCGTCCGAAGGTCCAATCACCCTTATTCTTAGTGCGTAAGCGAGCAGATGTATACGGGAGCGTTTTCTTATCTTTCGTGCCTGACTCTTCTACATCAGCTAAACCACGGAACGTCTCTTTGTGCGCTTGAATGACAAGCTTTCCATCGCGAATAAAAGAGTTCTTGTGTCGATCGGTGTAACACTGAAGCTCATTGTTACCACCGCCCCAACAGTTCTCTTCCCAATCCCATTTTGACTCGTCGACATCCTTGCCGTCGAACTCATCGCTCCACTCGAGTTTCCAACCCTTCTTGAGGGCATAATCAATCGTATTAAATTCACCGTCTGTAGCCGATGCGGACGATGATGCAGCGATTATGGACGCTGCTAATATAGAACTTAGTTGCTTCATCAGTACTCGATCTCTTACTTAAAAACTGTAAGTAAAGTAGGCGCGAACTTCCGACTCGTCCGCCGCACCATCATTTGTTCGTTTTGTCGCCTTGACACCCACTCGGCTGTCGCCATCGCCCAAATCGATAATTCGCTCGTAACCCAGCACCATCTGCAATGGGTAAGCCACGCCCTGCTCCTCTTGGAAGTCGTATTCACCGTAGGCATCACGCGCCAATTTGAACTCGTAGATATTTTTTGACGCATGAACCACCGTACCCGCCACGGATGCAAAATTGGTAACAGGCACCTGTGCAAAGACGGGTTGCTGTTTACCCACTGCGAAGTTCATGTTGAGACGGATCGCATCAGTGGGGTTTAGGACTAAACGACCCTCAACCTTAGTAACCTTCTCGGCACCACGTCCTGCGTCTGGGAACGCACCCGTATCAAAATTCATAATGTTGGAGTCGGTCTTGCCCTTGAAATCAATGTGTGTCAGACCGATGTTAAAGGCGACTGGAGCATCCTCACGCAGGTAATTATCCCACTCATAGAAGTAAGTGTTTGGGGTTGTATCGTAGGTAGCGAAAAGCTCAACCGCATCGGCCTCGCGGTTGCTTGTAACCGAAAACGGTGAAACAACTGTGGCTTCCGGCGTTGTGATTGACCGTGTAATCTTCTTACCAACAGCGGCTTGAGCTGCTGGCGACAACGCATCAACCAAATTGCGACGCGCGAATAGACGAGGCTTAAACATCCAGTTTCCGCGAATGATCTCACCCGTGAGCTCTACAGACTTCTTGTTGCCCAATTCTGAGTAAGGGAGGCCTGTCGTCCATATTTCTTGGTGTTCACCAGCGTCGGCCACAAGACCCGCGTAATTAAACTCGACATATGCGCTAACGCCACCTGAGAACTTCTCTGTAACGCGCGCTTTGACTGCATATGCGTCTGATGAGTCTACCTCATCTGAATAGACATTCGCGCCATCATCATAAAGAAAGCTCTGACCTACTTTCTCAGCCCCTGAGCGTAGCAACCCGAGGTCGAGAGATGCTGTATCGGACAGTTCAAATCCGCCTTGAAGTGAAAACTGCTGATCGTTTGCCCCATCGGTCGTATCGCTAGAGGCTATGAATGAATATTGCTTCTTATCACCAAACTGGTACTTCGCCATCACCATTGGCTCCGCTCCCCAGTAGATCTGCTTACCACCCACAACTTTCAAACCGTCCAGCGAACCTTTACCAACAAACTCGACACCTGCAGGCGCTTTAGCATTCCAGGTATCCTGATCAGCCATGTTGGTGGTTTCGCGCATCAGACCAAACGCGTCACCTTCGTAACCCCAGTGGTAACGTGGAACATGGTAGAAGAGATTCAGGTCATACTCCTCTCCAATGTGACTAGCCGTAAAACTGTATACCTCAACTTTCTTGCCTCCATTCGGATAGTCTGAGGCTTCTAAGCGATCGCCGTACTTGAAGTAGATGTCACTGTCCGATGACTTAGTCATGGCATTCAACGTCATCTCACCTGCAAACCCGAGCCCTGTTAAACCCAGGTCGAGAAAGAGCGAATTGCCGCCATCTAACTGGCGCTCGGCACCATTCTTTACGAGACCATCAACGGTAAAACTACCACCAAGCAGCTCAACGGGCAGATCAGGTCCACGCGCAATAGCAGAGGTTGAAAAGGTACTTGCAGCAATAATTGCCGTAGCAAGAATGGATGGAGAGAACGTCTTCGTATCAGTAATCACTGTATGATCCTGCCCTGTTATCGTTATTTTCGGCGCACGGCCGGCTAATTTTTATGAAATCGTTTTCATGATATTGCTACAAGCAGAAGTAGAAAGCAAGCCAAGCACCAAGCTAATGCTGTTAATTCATATGAAAAATAGACATTTTTCGATCACAAAGCCTGCGAATCTAAGTTAGTGAAAATGATTTCATCAGACTGATCTGCATTCAGAGCCCAAAAAAGAAAAAGCCACCGTTAAGGTGGCTTCTAAGGCTGCATGTTTGGGCGAACCTAGTGAAGGTAATCAACTTGAGGCTGCTTTCTTGTCCGCTTCACAGATCAAAGGAGCAACCGATTCCCGCTCAATCAATGTCGTCTTGAAGCTTCCACCCAAAGGTGAACCTTTTCGGTAAATTTCATTGAACGCGCTATCAGCTGCACGCTTGGCCATCTCAAAATTCGGAGCATGCATCGTCGTTAGCGGTGGGGTTAGGAAGCGACCTAACAGAATATCGTCGTAGCCGATGACTGATAGGTTTTCCGGTATTCGTAATCCGCGGTCTTTCGCCCACGAGTAAACACCGATCGCAGACTCATCGTTGCCTACTACGACTGCTGTGAAATTTGCACCTCGCTCAGACAACTGCTGCATCCCTTCAATCCCGCCTTGCACTTCAAAGCTGGTTCGTGCAATTAAGTCATCGAGCACAGGAATGTCCGCTTCTCGTAGAGCCGTTTTATAGCCCTTGACTCGATCGTTAGCATCCTGCTTGAACTCCTGTGCGCTGATGCAAGCAATCTCTGTGTGCCCGTTATCCAACAAGTATTTAGTTGCGCGATAACCACCATCAACATCGTCGAGCAACATCACCCGGTTTTCCATACCGTCATAATACTGATTGATCATATAGGCAGGGATTCTCGCAGTTAAGTCAGAAACGTAGCGTTGCTCCAACCATTCCGTTAGTAGAATGAGGCCATCCACTTGACGGCTTAGCAAGAATTCAACGGCTTCAATCTCGCTTTCGGTAGTACCCGAACCACTGGCGATCAACAGGTGTTTGCCACGTTCCCGGAGTGCAGATTCAACGCCGGCAATCATGGGGCCGTAGAAAGGGCCGTCCAGACCGGCTACCACCATTCCAATTGTATTCGACCGTTTTGATGAGAGCGATTGCGCCGCCGAGTTGGGTTTGTAGCCCAGTTTGTCCATCGCCTCCTGAACACGTTGGCGGGTCTCAGGCTTTACAACTGCGTTACCACTGGTAACGCGTGACACAGTAGACGGGGAAACACCCGCAAGCTTTGCAACTTCTAATATATTCGATCTATTCATTGGATAATCTCTTACGACAGACGAATTCTACCTCATTCGACTGCGAAACAACGAACAAAGTGATCAGAAGCAATCTGTTTTACCCCGGGCATCTCCCGACTGCAGCGATCGGTAGCGAGCGTACACCTTGAAACAAACGGGCAGCCAACGGAGTCAGGCTTCCACAACGGGATCTGATTCTTCGTTTTGCTATCAGCACGTTTCACATCTCGCTGGCGCCCTACCTCGGGTACGGCGCTGAGCAAAAGCTGAGTGTAAGGGTGTCTTGGTGTCTGCGTCACCGAGTCACTTTCGCCCCACTCCACCATATGCCCGACATACATCACTGCTGTACGCTCAGCAAAGTATCGCGCGGTGGCTATATCATGGGTGATGTATAGAAAACCGATGCCCTCGTCCTTCATATCCGCCATCAGGTTGAGTATGCCCAACCGGATCGAGACATCGAGCATAGAGATAGGCTCATCCGCGAGGATGAAACGCGCGCCTGTCGCAACAGCACGCGCGATGGCGACACGCTGACGCTGACCACCAGAGAGCTCGTGCGGGTATTTATCGGCCGTCTGCGCCGCGGGGGTTAGCCCTACCTTCTCAAGCATCTCGAGCATGTGTTGCTCAACCGCCTCACCTTTGAGATGAGGCATGTGTATCTTTATTGGGCGATACAGGTGATGGCGAATTGTGTGCACTGGATTCAGCGAGCCAAAAGGATCCTGAAAAATCATCTGCACCTGCTTGGCCAATGCGCCCTGAGATATGGGAGCAGCTTTGTCGTTGATATCCTTGCCGTTGAGGCGCAAGGTTCCACCAGCCGGCTCGTAAAGGCGAGTTAACGCCCGCGCACAGGTACTTTTACCACTGCCAGATTCGCCGACAATCGCCAGTGCCTCGCCCGCTTTAATTGAAAAACTTACATCGTTAACGGCGCGCATATATTGGCGATTGAACAGCGCGTTATCGAGCGCAAAGTCGATTACAAGCCCGTCTACCTCTAGCTGTTCAACGTCACTAACGGACTGCTTCATTTCAACCACCTTGGCATCTACTGACTGGTTCATACAAGCTCACCCTTCTCAACTAGGTGGCAAGCGACAAGCCGCTCGGACCCGCCTGCTATGCGTTTAAGAGGTGGCATAGCTGAAATACACTGATCGACACACTCCCCACAACGCGCCTGAAAATAGCATCCATCAGGAACCTCAAGCAGGTTAAGCGGGTTACCCGGTATCCCCTCCAAACGGGTCTTTGGCCCGAATATCGTGGGGAAGGATTTAAGCAAACCACGTGTGTACGGATGTTTAGGGGCAGCCATCAATTCGCTAGATGCCCCAAGCTCCACCATCTTCCCAGCGTACATTACGCCAATGCGGTCAGTAATCTCGCCCATCAAGCCAAGGTCATGCGAGATGAACAAAATTGCGAAACCGAACTGCTCTTTGAGCTCATATAGCTGATCCATGATCTCACGTTCAACCACCACATCCAGCGCTGTAGTCGGCTCGTCCATAATAATCAGCTTAGGGCGTAAGATAAGTGCGATCGCGATGACAACGCGCTGACGCATACCACCCGACAACTGATGCGGATAGGACTCCATGCGCGAGGCGTGAATACCAACCAACTCCAGATTTTTGATCGCTCGTTCACGAGCATCAGCAGGGCTAACATCTTCGTGCGCCATAACAACATCGGTAAGCTGCTCACCAATTGTGATCACGGGGTTCAAGGCGTTCATCGCGCTCTGGAAAACCATACTCGCTTTGGCCCAGCGGAACCCACGTAGTTCCTCCTCAGACATTTTGAGAACGTCCTGGCCCTCAAAGAGTATCTCACCACCAGTAATCAGAGCAGGCGCGCTGTGCAAGTTTGCAATAGCAAACGCCAATGTGCTCTTACCACAGCCCGACTCACCTGCAAGACCTACAGTCTCTCCTGGATAAATTTCCAGATCTACATTATTGACCGCGCGTGCGTTACCCGAATCAGTAACGTAATCCACGCAGAGGTTTCTGATCTCAAGCAAAGGAGTGCTCATGCTGCGGCCCTCCGTGCTTCGACATCGGCCTTCATTCGACGCCAAGTCTTAATGTACCCACCCGTCTTAAGTTTCGGGTTAGCCACCTGGTCAATCGACATATTGAGCAACGCAAGACCACCGCCAAATATCGCAATTGCAGCACCTGGAACAACCATGTCCCACCAAGCACCTACGATAAAGGCTGAATTGGATTGAGCCCAGAACAGCATGGTGCCCCACGTGATGATAGTTGGGTCACCCAACCCGAGGAACTCAAGGCCAGCCTCTGCCATAAGCGCATAAATACATGTACCCATCGCCCCACCAACCACGATGCTTGTAAGATTTGGCAGGATTTCAACGAAGATGATGCGTAATTTTGATTCGCCCATGACCTCTGCAGCGAGGACAAACTCCTTATTTCTTACCGCCATCGTCTGACTGCGAATGACGCGAGCTCCCCACGCCCAGGATGAGAGCCCAATGATCAGTGCGATGACCAATGGCCCCACCTGCCCTACAAAGGCCGCAATGATGATGAGCAAAGGCAATTGCGGGAAAACCAATACGATATTTGTGGTCGACATCAAAATCTCGTCGACGCGCCCACCAAAATACCCGGCACTTACGCCCACCGCCACAGCGATTACGGTAGTAATTGCAGCAGCAGAGAAAGCAACAAGCAGCGAGATCTTGCCACCATGTAGAACTTGACTGAATACATCTTTGCCTGAACGCGTTGAGCCCAAGAGCAGTTCGGCGCTAGGCGGCTGATGTCCCCTTGCCACACGTTTAGTGGGGTCATTCTCGGCAATCGCGCCAGCGAAGACGCTCAAAAGAATCATCGATGCGACGATAAACGAGCCAATAATTGCAGCCGGATTACTCTTGTAGAATCGACGTAAAAACTTAAAAAACTTGTTTGAAAACATAGTATTGCTCCGTGCTACGCAATTGGTTCTACTTGCGCAGCCTTGGGTCCAGCCAAAGATTCAATAGGTCTGCAATGAAGTTAAAGACCAAAACGAATACGACGATCATCAGGAAGCAGGCCTGCATCGTCGGATAGTCACGCGCTGCGAGTGCTTTGAAGAGCAGAAGCCCAACCCCTGGGTAGTTGAATACTGTCTCGATAAAGATTGCACCCGCCATCACGAAACCGACTTGCATGGATACAGCGGTCACCACCGGAAGCAGTGCGTTACGAGCCGCGTAGTGGGTCATTACGCGACGGTTGGACAACCCCTTGGCGCGCGCCATGGTGATGTAATCCTCGCCCAAGACATTGATCATCGCGTTGCGCATGTTGAAGATCCACGCCCCGATGCCGCCGATGATCATGCAAAGAATTGGTAATACCGCATGATGAAGCACGCTAGATACGTACTCTAACGTCCATCCTGGATCGAGGTCAGGGTTGGCCCCATAGGAAAGTGGAAACCACTTCCAGCTCAGCGCCAATATAAAGAATAAGAAAAGCGCAGTAACAGGCTGCGGCATCGCGCCCATGAAGGCCCAGAATGCTGGCATAAAGCGATCTGTGAAGCCGCCGCGGTTGTAGGCTGCAAAGGTACCAATAACCAGCCCGATCATTACACAGATCACCGTAGACATACCTGCCAAGCCCAGTGTCCATGGCAGTTTAACTGCCAACAGCTCAGTGACGGGTAGAGGAAAGAGCATAATTGTTGGGCCGAGATCCCATGTAAAGATGCTCTTCATATACTGCAGATACTGTACCCACAACGGGCCGTCTACGAAGCCGAGCATCTCCTTGTAAGCTTGCAGTGTCTCCAACGGCATACGGCCCTGCGCGCTTGCAAACAGTGCATCCACCGGGTCACCTGGCATCAGCCTGGGGATCAAAAAGTTAAACGAAATGGCTATAAGAATCGCCACCAAATAGAACGCAAAGCGCCTGAGGATAAAGCTCATGACTGCACCCGTAAGATACGATTAAAGCGTGCCACAGAGCGTGGCCGAAAACTGCTCGCGAGGCAAAACCCCGCGAGCGACATGATTTACTTAGCGTAAAGCTGCTCAAACACGAGGAGTTTGTTACCGCCGTTATAGAAAACTGGCTGCACAAAATCATTCTCTTCAGTCGGCCATCCACCAATACGCGTCGCGTTGTACTGGTACCAGGTCGGGTTAGAGAAGAGTGGGACGAACGGCAGATTTTCGGATGTAAACTCCATCAACTCTGCCAAAATCGCTTTCCGACGTGCCTCATCAACAGTAGCGGAGTACTCATCGATAAGCTTGTCCACTTTTTCACTGCTGATACCGTGGTTAGTGTGCCAAGAGAGGCCCTGCTGAGCGGTGTAGAAGTAATCGCGGTAGGCTTGGATTGGATCTTCGCCGTTAGTGCGCGACCAGTTAATTGAGGCCTGGTAGGTGCCCTCTTTCAGCGCGCTGTCGTAAACAGACCAGTCAACCGTTTTGGTGTTCGCTTTGATGCCGACTTCAGCAAGGAACTCGCTTACCATCTGCACAGTCTGAACCCAGTCCGTCCAACCATTTACCACATGAATGTCGAAGTTGATCTCAGATCCGTCTGGGTTTTCAACGAAGCCATCGCCGTCAACATCTTTGAAACCCGCTTCCTCTAGCAGCTCCATCGCACGCTCTGGATTGTATTCAGCCAGGTAGTTGTACTTGCTGTTTACCTCATCATTGAGGTGCGTCTTAAAGAACTCACCGATACCTGAAACCTGAGTTTCAACTGTTGGATAACCATAAGCAGCGAGATCTACGATTAACTCACGATCCATCGCCATTGAGAAAGCCTGACGGAAGCGGACATCGCTAAACGGTAGCTCTCGCGTGTTCAGATATACGTTGATCAGGTCATTAGCAGGGTACCAATAGCCGTGCGTCTCAGGGCTAGCTTCTACATATGTCTTGTCGATATCTGAAATGAAGTTTGAACCCCAATCAATTTCGTCATTAATCAGAGCAGCCTGGATCTGGGAGTTGTCTGTGTATTGACGGAATTTGATACAGTCAAGGTACGGAAGCCCTTCAGAGGCTTTGTAGTAGTTCGGGTTACGGCAGATTTCGATCTGGTTATCACGCACCTGCTTAACTTCTGTGATTGGACCGGAACCAACTGGGTTAGGGTTTTTAAATGTTGAAAGATCGTCTACACCGGCAAATATGTGCTCCGGCACTACATGCAGACGCGGTAGATGCCAATCGATAGTGCCATCCTTGGCGCTGAAGTTGATCTTAACAGTAAGATCATCCAGCTTTTCCACAGAAGTGAATTTCTTCGAGCCCCACTGCCCCGTTGCATCAAGCTTGGCATCATCTCGACCGAGGTTTAGGGAGAATACGAGATCATCTGCGTTTAGCGCCTGACCGTCAGACCAAGTGAGGCCTTTTTTGAGTTTGATGGTCATCGACATCAAATCTTTGGCATAGGCGTAGTTCTCAGCTAGACGCCAGTTGATATCACCTTTGAGTGTGTTAATAACGTACAACGGCTCGTACATTGTTCCGCTAACCATGTCCGCTTGCGCGCCTGAGTAAGGGTTGAAGTCCTCAACAAAGGTCTGTGTGATAATCGGGACGGTCAACGTACCACCCTGAGCGTGCGCGCCAGCGGCATGTGCCATATTCACAGTTGCTACAACGGTAGCTATCGCGGTAACGATACCAAGCTTTTTCATTGTTATTCCTCTGCCCATTACTTTAGATTTCTGCTCAATTGGAGCTATGCTCAACGAATTTTATGGCAACGTTTTCAAGCATTCCTAGTCAGACTTTACTTAATCTAACTATATACATGAAAACGATTTCATTAAATGTAGCGAATCACGTTTTATTTGTAAACTACTTTCAATCAGGTGTGACTGAGTTCTAGGGAAGTATCAAGGCATCGGATCAGATGAAAAGCTAGAGGATATGGAGTCGGATTCAAAAATCATCAGACTGAGCCACCAGGCAAGTCCCACCCATACCATCATCAACGACAGTAAAGTTTATCGGGTTACAGCAGACCGTGCAGTCGCAGACGAAAGCGTCAGTGCCCTCGTCCGGTTCGTAGACAATCTCTATGCTTTCCCAACAAAATGGGCATTGAACGTGATCTGATGGCAGCATTTTGGTACTCCTTTTCGCTGCTTCATGTACGGCGGCTCTATAATTTAGGGTCAGTCTGACGGATTTCGGGCAACAAAAAAGGAGCCGCTTGGCTCCTTTCTCACAAAGAAATTTTTGCGGCTACTCCGCTGGGTTAATCTCTAACAGCTCAACCTCAAACACCAGTGTCGCGTTAGGACCAATCATCTCGCCCGCTCCGCCTGGACCGTAAGCCAGTTCTGCTGGGATGACCAGACGTGCCTTCCCGCCTTGGTTCATCAACTGCAGACCTTCGGTCCAGCCACGAATCACACCAGTCAGCGGGAAGGTCACTGGCTCACCACGGCCGTACGAGCTATCGAACTCTTGCCCGGTGATTAGCGTGCCGCGATAGTGCACTTTTACGCTATCTTCGGCAGTTGGCTGTGCACCCTCACCCTGCTCCAGAATTTCAATCTGCAGACCCGAGGCGGTCGTTGTTACACCGGCTTTCTTGCCATTCCCTTCGCGATAAGCCTTGCCCTGCTCCAAGTTTTCAACGGCAACGGCAGCTGCTTGCTTGCGCTGTACTTCCATCTTAGCCTGCTGGAACGCACGCATCTGCTCGGCGATCTCGCCATCAGTCATCAGCGGGTCTGTCCCGGTAAAGAGATCCTCAATACCCTGTTTGAGCATATCGAAATCCAAGGTATCAAAATCTGGCTTCAAACGCTGACCGAGTATGTAACCCAGACCGTAGCTCAATTTCTGTTCGTCAGTCTGTGGCGCATGTGAGCCCGCCAGTACCACACCTGAGGTCAGCGTGCTGGCCAGTGCGACTGTTAAAATCGCTTTCTTCATTTGAATGATTCCTAAATAGATTTCGAAATGTTCGTTCCGTCGTTCAAGCCTGACAACCTAAAATGAAATCAACATTAAAACAACCGTGAGCGGGAAATTACTCAGTTTTCGACGAGGGCTTTAATGTGAGCGACCACAGAGCGACCCAAAGCGCTGAGGTCGTAGCCCCCCTCTAGCAATGAGACGATCCGGCCCTGACAGTGCTTATCAGCAAGCTTCACTAGCTCAGCGGTAATCCAATTGTAATCAGCTTCGCGCAGCTTGATCTGCGCTAGCGGATCCTCAGCATGAGCATCGAAGCCGGCGGAGATCAGGATAAGTTCAGGCGCGAACGCATCAATATCGTCAAACCAGGACCTCACAGCCGTGCGAAACACGGTGCCGTCACTTCCGCGTGCAAGTGGTGTGTGAACTACATTCGGTTTAGCTGCGCTAATGTCTGGAAAGGGGTAATAGTTGGTCTGGTAGGAGGAGTAGAGACGAATCCGTTCATCACCCTCTACGATATTCTCCGTACCGTTACCATGGTGAACATCAAAGTCGACAATCACCACGCGTTTCAAACCACGATGATTGAGCGCATGATGTGCAGCAATGGCGATGTTACCCAACACGCAAAAGCCCATAGCTCCGTCACGTAACGCATGATGGCCCGGCGGACGCACGGCACAGAAAGCACGCCTATTGTTGGTATCTAAGACCGCATCAACCGCTGCAATACCAGCTCCGGCCGCGCGCCGAGCCGCTTTCCAGGTGTGCTGCATCATCACCGTGTCGGGGTCGAGCTGCACTTCGGGGTTCACTTCACCCTCTTTGACTCGCAGCGCCAGCCAGCCATCTTTCTCGATAAGGTTGTCAATGTAGGCGGCTTGATGGGTCTGCTTCAGTTGTTCTATTTCAGCGAGCGGGGCTTTGTCATTAAGCTCGATCTCATCAATCGCAAACGCTTGAAGCGATTGGCGGATAGAGGCCAGACGCTGTGGCGACTCGGGGTGACTATCGCCCATATTGTGTAGCTCAAAGTCAGTGTGAGTGAATAGCGTTAAGGCCATAGCTTAACTCCTCTCGCTAATTAATTTTTGATGGGCAATTATTAGGGGCTGCATCGTTTGGGAGGGGTGGGGTATCCGATTGAGCTCGAGCACATCAGCGATTGTTCTTACCAGATCAATCGCCTCCCCGGATTGGATTCCATCCAGCCAATGATAAAGCATAGCCAACTCGACTCGCTCGCAGTTTAACTCTACCTGTTTGTACGCCTGATAAAGTTTCTCCAGCTCGGGGTGGTCCGCTAACTGCGGTTTGAGCGCTATACGTCGTTGGCGTATGGGTAAGACTTCGATGTTGTGCCAAGCTTCAATCTTATCGGGGATTGGGCCGGGCCAGGCTCGCCCAGTCTCAACACACCACAGCGCAGCGAGTAGCTGATTGACTCGCGCACCCTCGGTTTGTAGCGCCAACAGCGGCTCGCTCAGCTGTGGGTAAACCTCAAGTGCAAACTCCCAGAGCGGGTTCTGCAACGTTATACCTTCAGGGATCACAGACAACTCCAATAGCGAAAGTTTTCCCTATGCTAGCACGCTTTTTGGTACTATCCGCGACCATGATCAGACTCGAAAATCTTAGCTTGCTGCGCGGCTCTACAAAACTTCTCGAAGGCGCCACTTTGAGCGTCCATTCCGGCTGGAAATTGGCCCTCGTAGGCGCCAATGGTGCGGGCAAATCGAGTCTATTTAAACTGCTGTTGGGCGAGCTTCATGCTGATGCCGGTGACCTGAGTTTGCCTGCCCGCAAGCAGATAGCGCATATGGCGCAAGAGGTCTCGAGTAGTGATCGAACAGCATTGGATTACGTGCTGGATGGCGACCTGCAACTGCGCGATATCCAAACAAAACTGGCGCAAGCAGAGGCAGATCACAGCCCCGAGGTGGGTACCCTGCATGCCGAGCTGGAGGCGATAGACGGCTATCGCGCTGAATCCCGCGCGCACCAACTACTGGACGGCCTTGGCTTTAGCACAGCCGATGCATCAAAATCAGTCAACGCTTTCTCGGGTGGTTGGCGCATTCGCTTGAACCTAGCCCAAGCACTGATGAGTCGCTCTGATCTTCTGTTACTGGACGAACCTACCAACCACTTGGACCTCGACGCGACGCTCTGGCTAGAGAACTGGCTGCGCAACTACCCTGGTACGCTGATTCTGATCTCGCATGACCGCACCTTCATTGACGCTGTCGCGAGTCACGTTGTACATCTTCACCAGCGCGAACTGCAACTGTATAAAGGCAACTACAGTGCTTACGAGCGCATGCGTGCGGAGCGTCTAGCGCAGCAGCAAGCAGCCTACGTGAAGCAGCAAGAGCGCGTTGCACAGATCGAGAACTTCGTGCGTCGCTTTAAAGCTAAAGCGAGCAAAGCGAAACAGGCCCAGAGCCGAATTAAAGAGCTCGAGCGTATGGAGATGATCTCGGCGGCTCACATCGACAGTCCGTTTACCTTCCGCTTTGATAGCTCCGATAAAATCTCATCACCACTGTTGAATTTATACCAAGCTGATTTGGGTTACCCCGGAGCAAAAATTCTCGATGGGATTAAATTAAGCCTGGTACCCGGACAGCGTATCGGCCTGCTGGGCCGCAACGGCGCCGGCAAATCGACCCTGGTAAAATCCCTGATGGGCGATCTCAAACTGATCAGTGGTACGCGCCAAACCGGTGACCATCTGAGCGTGGGTTACTTTGCTCAGCATCAGCTTGAAGCGCTCGACCTTGAGGCTTCAGCGATGCTGCATCTGCAGCGCATGGACCCTAAGGCGAGCGAAGCGAATCTACGTTCTTTCCTCGGGAGCTTTGGCTTTAGCGGGGATGATGCACTGGAGCCGATCAAACGCTTCTCTGGTGGTGAGAAGGCGCGTTTAGCCCTGGCTCTGATTGCTTGGCGCAAGCCAAACTTGCTGCTACTCGACGAACCGACCAACCACCTAGATCTAGAAGTGCGCCACGCGTTGACGCTGGCCCTGCAGAGCTTTGAGGGTGCCATCATTCTGGTGTCGCACGATCGTCATCTGTTGGCAAACTCCGTCGACCAGTTCCTGCTGGTAGCAGACGGCAAGGTGGAGGAGTTCTCCGGAGACCTAGACGACTACCACCAGTGGTTGGCGTCACAGCGCTCAGAGGCTAAACCGCAGATCGCTCACGAAAGCCGCAGTACCAGTGCAGCTGATCGCAAAGAGCAGAAGCGCCTTGAAGCTGAGCGCCGTGCCAAACTGCGCCCGCTGAAACAGCAGGTTGAAAAGCTTGAGAAGCTGATCGATAGCACTAGCGCAAAACTCGAGCAGATCGAGAATCAGCTTGCTGACCCTGACATCTACAGCGATGAGCGCAAAGTTGAGCTGAAGGAGTTGCTGGCACAACAAGCTGAGCTATCCAGCAGGCTCAATCAAGCTGAAAACGACTGGATGGAGCGCCAAGAAGAGCTAGACGAACTTGAGGCCTCACTGTAAGTCAGAGTTCGCTTCAATTTGATGTCGGCTTAAAAGCGCACCTACCTGATTCAAAAATCTCTTCTATAGTTCTCGTAGCAGTCTGAACAGAAAAGGGCGCCGTAAGCCTGAAAGCAGACTGCTGCATTAACTTTAGGAGAGCACCGATGCAAACTCAGCAACAACAAGCTTCAAACGAGGTTTTGCACATCCCCCAGGTCGCGTTCGACTGGTACGATGAGTATGCGCATGGAGATATTGATCGACGGACCTTCCTAGCACGCCTCGGCACACTGGGCATCGCCGGCCTGACTCTAGGCGCGATGACCGCAGCGCTAACACCGAACTACGCTCTTGCTCATCAGGTCGACTTTACCGATCCAGACATCAAGGGCACCTACGTAAAATTTGACTCACCCATGGGCCATGGCGAAGGCCGCGGCTACCTAGTCGTGCCCTCCGGCGTCGATGAGATGAACGAGGCACCGACTGTTCTGGTTGCCCATGAGAATCGCGGCCTCAACCCCTACATCGAAGATGTGGCTCGACGTCTCGCCAAGGCTGGCTTTATCGCGTTTGCCCCAGATGCGCTCCACCCGCTCGGTGGCTACCCGGGCAACGACGACGATGGCCGTGCGATGCAGAAGACCCTTGATCGCGGCAAGATTGAGCAGGATTTTATCGCCGCCGCCAAAATGCTGAAAAATCACAGCTTCAGCAATGGCAAACTTGGTATGGTGGGCTTCTGCTTTGGTGGCTACCTGGTCAACAAGCTCGCGGTTGATCTCGGTGCAGACCTTAACGCCGGTGTCCCCTTCTACGGCACCCCTGCGAGCGAGGGCTTTGAGAATATCAGTGCCCCGCTGGTGATTCAGTTTGCTGAATTGGATAAACGTGTAAACGCCACCTGGCCGGAGTACCAAGCGGTACTCGATAAGCTAGGTAAGAGCTACACTGCACACGTTTACCCGCAGACCAACCACGGTTTCCACAACGACTCTACTGGTCGCTATGATGAGGCAGCTGCAGAGTTAGCATGGAGCCGAACCGTTGAGTTCTTCAAAGCTGAGTTAGCCTAGGGCGTTACAGGTCGCGCGCTTCGCTCGCTCTTACTGGATTATCTGTAATAGGAAGACTCGGAGCGCCCTTAACTATTGACGTGTAACGCGCGTTACCTGGCGAACTGTTTTCAGCTTTCTCATGACTCGCGCCAAATGCACACGATTATGCACCGTGAGCTCCATAGAGACAGCGTTCATTTGACCATCTTTCTCACCGGAGTCCACTTTAAGAAGGTTAGCACCTGCTGCCGATACCGCCATTGCCAATTGCGCAATCATGCCGCGCTGTGATTCGACCTGAAGCTGCAATACCACTGGGTATTCATCCTCATTTGTCTCTGACCACTCGAGGTAGATATTACGCTGCTCTTCGTCTTTCGATTTCTTCTTATGGTTACGACAATCCGCGCGGTGTACCACCAGACCACGGCCCGTCGAGATATTGCCGATAATGCTATCACCCGCAATTGGGTGGCAGCAGCGGGCATAGTGCATCACCATTCCCTCAGCGCCACGAATACCTACGGCAGCACCTCGAGCACGGTCCTGCTCGACCTCTGAAGCCTCAATAAATGGGTCTGGCTGCAACATCCGGGCAACGACATAGGCCATCCGGTTGCCCATACCAATATCCTCGAGCAGATCATCGACTTTGTTAAGATCAGCGCTTTTGAGCAGCTGCTCCAACTTCTCAGGATCCACCTGCTCAATGCTCAGGTCATAGGTGGCCAAGAACTGATTCAATAGACGGCGCCCCAACTCCACAGATTCATGACGCTGCTGATTTTTGAGGAAGTGCCGAATCGACGTACGTGCTTTACCTGTCACAACAAAGTTGAGCCAGGCCATATTTGGCTGGGCGCGTGGTGTCGTGATGATCTCAACTGTTTGCCCAGTCGATAGCGGCTCAGAAAGAGGCGCTAGTCTGCGGTCGATACGACAGGAGACACAGGAGTTGCCAATATCCGTATGCACCGCATAGGCGAAGTCTACTGGTGTCGAGCCGCGGGGTAACTCAAAGATCTTCCCCTTGGGCGTAAACACATAAACCTCATCGGGGAAGAGATCCTTCTTCACACTGTCGATGAACTCCATCGAGTCACCAGCACGCTGTTGCATCTCCAAGAGCCCTTCAACCCATTTTCGCGCACGGTTGTACGAGCCGACCGCGCTCTCTGAGTCGCCATACACTTTGTAGTGGCTGTGTTCAGCAATACCCTGACTGGCAACCGCGTCCATCTCTTTGGTGCGGATTTGCACCTCAATGGTGATGTTGCGCGCACCAAAAAGATCGGTATGCAGCGACTGATAGCCATTGGCTTTTGGGATGGCGATATAATCTTTAAAACGGCCGGGAACTGGCTTAAATAGGTTGTGAACTGCGCCCAAAATACGATAACAGTCATCGACTGTTTCGGTCACAATTCGGAATGCAAACACATCCATGATGCTGGCAAAGGAGCGGCTCTCACTCTTCATCTTGCGGTAGATGGAATAGAGGTGTTTTTCGCGACCGGTGACAATGCCGCTCATATGCTCTTGATCCAGGCGCTTCTGAATTGCCTGCTGAATCTCAGAGATGATGTCCTTACGCTGCCCGCGCGCTTTTACCACCGCACGGCGAATATATTTAGCGCGCATCGGATGGAAAGCCTGAAAGGCTAAGTCTTCCAACTCTACCTGCAGATCACGCATACCCAAACGTGCGGCGATCGGCGCATAGATATCCAGTGTCTCTTTGGCGATACGGCGCTGCTTATCGGGACGCATCGCACCGAGAGTGCGCATATTGTGCAAGCGGTCGGCGAGCTTCACGATGATAACGCGGATATCCTCCGCCATCGCTAGCACCATCTTCTGAAAGTTCTCAGCTTGGGCTTCAGCCTTGGTTTCAAACTCAAGATGCGTCAGTTTGGAGACACCATCAACGATAGTCGCGACCTGTTCACCAAACTGAGTATGAATGCCCTCGTAGCTGATCTCGGTATCTTCGATGACATCGTGCAGCATCGCCGCAATCAGGCTGTCGTGGTCCATATGCATCTCTGATAGGACATTGGCAACAGCGAGGGGATGAGTCACGTAGGGTTCGCCGCTTTTGCGGCGTTGGCCATCATGTGCCTGCTCGGCGTAAAAGTAGGCACGCCTTACCCGCTGAATCTGTGATGGATCCAGGTAGTCGTGAAGGCGTTCGGAGAGTGCGTCTATGTTTGGCATCATCTATCAGTGTAGAAGGAAACTGAGTAGATGATGCCGCAAAGGCGAGGGAGTTGGAAGCTTACTCGGCTTCTTGTTCGTCAAGAACGGCTGGTGTGGTCAGACCTTCTGCAACTTCACGCAGAGCGACAACGGTCGGCTTGTCGTTTTCCCACTCAACCTTAGGGTCTTTGCCGCCAACCTGGATCTGACGAGCACGCTTAGATGCAACCATAACCAACTCAAAGCGGTTTTCTACATTATCCAGGCAATCTTCAACTGTTACGCGAGCCATTCAACAAGCCTCAAACTATTTACACTAAATTTCGGAACCCGGCATTGTACAGATTATCACCACCCTAAGACAAGAGTGCAGCCAATAGATGCTCGTGATTCTGCGCCTGAGCAGGCTGTTGCAGACGAGTCGCAAGGAAAATCGCGTGTAGCTGCTGCAGTGCCGTTTGGAAATCGTCGTTAATCACCAAGTAATCATACTCACCGTAATGCGACATCTCGCTAATCGCCTGCGACATGCGCTGTTCGATCACTTCGTGCGAATCGGTACCGCGACTGTGCAAGCGACTCTCCAGCTCTTGTCGACTCGGTGGCAGAATGAAGATAGAGAGTGCCTCAGGCACCAAACGACGCACCTGCTGAGCACCTTGCCAGTCAATCTCGAGGATGACATCGCGGCCTTTATTCAGCTGGTCCTGCACCCAGAGCTGCGAGGTACCATACTTGTTGGTGAATACCTCTGCATACTCCAGAAAGGCGCCACGCTCGATCAACTCATCAAACTCTTCCGTGGAGACAAAGTTGTAAGCAACCCCATTCTCCTCGCCCCAGCGCGGTTCACGCGTAGTATGCGAGACCGATACCATGATCTTGCGATCACGCTCCAGCAGCTCCTTAACCAGACTAGTTTTACCCGCACCTGAGGGTGCAGAGACGATGTAGAGCGTACCTTTAGAGTGCATAAGCAGTTGCTGTGCCTTGGAGATATAAGTGAATAGTGTAAATGTAACAAAAAATGAGGATTTGTAGGAGGGATCTACGCGAAGCGTATGTTCCCGACCTGCAGATCGAAATTATGAAACAGTGCTACTCGACTCTAACTTAATCGCGAAATAGCGCTTCGTGCTACATCGCTCGTACAGCAACGATCTGTCGCGGACTGGCTGCACCAGATCCCTCCTGCAGGGCATCAGACCCACGGAACAGCGCTAATACCTCAGCTTACCCGTCTTACGAAACTCACTCGGAGTCATACCGCGAAACTCGCTAAAGCGACGATTGAAATTGGCTACATTGTTGAAGCCTACCTCGTAACAGACGGTGCTAATGTATTTCTCTGTCTCCAGCAGCAACTGACAGGCTTTATTCACGCGTACGCGGTTAACGAAGTCAGTAAACGTATTGCCTGTAGAACGACGAAAATAGCGCGAGAAGCGGCTCTCGCTCATGCCGAAGCGTTCCGCCACCTCAGCCATACTGAAGGGCTCAGCGTAGTTTGAGGTGATGAACTCAACCACATCATTGACCTGATCGAGCTGCTGCTGATCATCGTCGCTCTGAATCTGTGCTGAGGAGAGCAGACGGTAGTTGCTGTGGTTAGCCAGCTCTGTCATCAGTTCGATAAAAACTGCCAAACGCTTACTGCCAACACTTTCTTTAATCTGGTCCAGATAGATAGAGACCCGATTACTAATCCCGAAAAACTCGATACCGTTCTTAGCTCGATCTAACAACGGAAGAATGGTCTGCAGCTCAGGGATTAGCTTAGCCGTCTCGCGGATGGGTGTATCACCAAACTGCAACGCCCGATCACGCAGCGGAGCTTCACCTTCAGAGCCGTAGTCTGTCGTAATCCAGTTATGTGGCAAGCGTGGCCCGGTCAGTACTAGCTGGCCAGGACTAAATTGACCAATGTAGTCACCCACAAACACTTTGCCGTAGGTATTGGTGATCATATGCAGTTCGTATTCGTCGTGAATGTGCCAACGAATCAGTGGGTGCGGTGCTCCGTGCTCCAGAAAACGAAGCAAGCCGACATCATCAGGCTCGTAACCCAGCTCGGGGCCACGCTGATAACTCTTCTCTACCTCGGGCGCTTGTTGCGCCCTCGCTGCTTGTGCCATAGCTGGTACCTCATACTCGAGCCTTATTATATTTCTTTCCGCTCAAAAGCCCCAAATATCTGCCTGAAACTGTTTCACTCAGAGGGCTAGTGTCTCCTTATCAGAGATCAAAATTAGTCGGCATAATCACCATATCGCGGATAGTGATGTGCCGTGGCCGAGTCAACATGAAGATCAACGCTTGAGCGATCTCCTCTGCCTCCACCAAACTACCGCTGGCTTTCGCCTCTGCCAGCTTCTCGGCCGACCAGTCAGCCAGCAGAGCCGTAACAACAGGACCGGGCGAGACCGATCCGATCCGAATACCATGTTTAAACATCTGCCGACGCGTGGTCTGTACGAAGCAATCTATCGCCCACTTAGAGGAGGCGTAGACCGGCTCCCAGGGTGTTGGATAATGCGCAGCCAGCGAACTCGTCACAAGAATGTCGCCTGTGCCGCGCGCCGTCATATGCTTGAGCACCGCCTGAACATTTTTCATTACCACCGCCACATTCAGCTGCAGCATACGGTCTATTGCTGCTGGATCGTTTTCAAGCAGATCACCCCCGACATAGAGTCCGGCATTAGCATGAAAAATATCGAGCTGACCCGTTAGTTCAAGAATGCGCGGCATCATGGATGCACACTCATCTGTATCCAACAAGTTAAGCGCTAGGGGGATGGCTCGCTCACCATGCTTGGTGACCAGCTCAGCCAAAGCCGCTTCGTTATAATCAACAAAGACAACGTGAGCACCTTCAGCGATCATCGCCTCAGAGCTGGCCAAACCTATACCTGAGGCAGAGCCGGTAACGGCTGCAACCTTTCCCTCTAACAATCCACTCATTAGAACGCGCCTCGTTTAGCTGTAAAGGCTTCAGAACGGGCATAGGCTTCACGCACCGCTGCGGTCACCTGCTCAATCCCTGCCAAATCGTCGAACAGCAGTGGCTCTGCAACAAATGCAGCCACTGGATCATCCGACTCAACTATACGCTTGAAACTCTGCGGATCCATCAACTGATCTTCATACTTGTAAGGGATCAGCCCCTGGTTTTCGCGCAGTAGGAAGGACAGATAGAAGGCAGGCAGCATAGCGACCGCACTCAGATCCAACCCCTTCTCTAGCGACTCGCGAATAGTCGGCAGAATGAAACCTGGCACCTTCGAGTACCCATCCATGGCTACACGCGCGTTGGTGTCCTGAATGTTTGGATTCGAGAAACGATCCAGCACCACATCGCGGTACTCTTCCAACGGCAGCGGACACGGCGTCAAACAGGGAATGACATTCTCTGTCACGTAGTCGTATGCGAACTTGCACACCTCTTCGTCCAAAGTGCCTTCGTGGATATAGTTAAAGCCCGCCAGTGTGCCGGCCCAGGCTATACAGCTATGGGTCGCGTTAAGGATGCGAATTTTCGCCTCTTCATAGGGCATCACATCTTCAACCATCTCTACGCCAACGTTTTCCCAAGCTGGGCGGCCGGCGATAAAGTGATCTTCTATAACCCACTGAATGAACTTTTCACCCATCAGCGCTGCTTTGCAATCAACCCCAGTAGCGGCTTTCACACGCGCAGCAACTTCAGGCGTTGGACGCGGTGTGATGCGATCTACCATGGCGTTAGGTGTGCTGGTATTCCCTTCAACCCAAGCCAGCAAATCAGCTTTACCCTGAAGTTCGAGGAACTGCTTAAAACCTGCGGCGAAACGGTCGCCATTCGCACGCAAGTTATCACAGTTCATCAACGTAACAGGACCTGCGTTAGCAGAGCGGCGAGCCTCCAACAAGCGAGATAGCGCGCCGTAGAGCGTACAGCAGGTCTCACCTTTGATATCGGATACTAGATCTGGATAGCTCTGATCTAGCTTGTCAGAAGTATCTAGGTAATAACCGGCTTCTGTAACGGTAAAAGAGATGATGCGCGTAGTTGGTTCAACCGCAACAGATGCCAAACCCGCCAGCTCAGCATCCCAACTGATGACGCGTTTGATTGAGCCAATCTGCTTGTAATCACGCTCACCTTGCGGGGTAACCGTCTCAAGCATGAAAGCTCCATCTTGTGCCTGCAGAGCCTCAATCAGCTCCGCCATATCCGGGCGAATGTTGCCCCCTGCAATCTCCCAAGACATATCGCCCTGGTCATGCAGAAACTGCATGTAGAGCGCCTGGTGAGCTCGATGAAACGAACCCAGCCCAAGGTGCAATTGTGTAAGTGCCTGACTCATAGAGCCCCCTTAGCGAATTGCCTGACCCTGAGCATCGAAGCAGTGCAGCTGCGACGCAACGTAGTTAATGCCAACTTTATCATCTGGACGCACAGATGTTTGCTCGTACTGACGGACAATCACCATATCGCCTGAGCCCTCCAGCGCAACGTGGATCAGCGTCTCGTTACCCAGTGCTTCAACCATCTCAACGCGACCGCTGAGCTGCCCTTTATCAGCAGCAACCAGGGTGAAGTGTTCAGGACGCACACCCACTTCAACCGTGCTATCGGCCTGACCCGCAATCATGCTAGCCGGCATCATGTTCATCTTAGGCATGCCGATAAACTGCGCCACAAACTTGTTTGCTGGGCGATCGTACAGCTCCATCGGCGTTCCACACTGCTCGATCACACCCGCCTGCATAACCACCACGCGGTCTGCCAGCGTCATCGCCTCAACCTGGTCGTGTGTTACATAGATAGACGTTGCGTTCAGCTCGCGGTGCAGATGTGCAATCTCGACGCGCGTCTGGCCACGCAGTGCCGCATCTAGGTTAGAGAGTGGCTCGTCGAACAGGAACACTTTCGGTGAGCGTACAATCGCGCGGCCGATCGCCACACGCTGACGCTGACCACCTGAGAGCTCCTTCGGTGTGCGCTTGAGGTAGTCGGTCAGGTTTAGCTTCTCAGCGGCCTTATCTACCTTTTCCTTAATGACTGCCGGATCCTCTTTCTGGATACGCAGTGCGAAGGACATGTTCTCCTCTACCGTCATGTGCGGGTAGAGCGCGTATGACTGGAACACCATCGCCAGATCACGCTTGGAGGGCAGCATGTCGGTGATGTTCTTACCGTCCAGCACCAGATCACCGCCATTGATATCTTCAAGGCCCGCGATCATGCGCAACAGCGTAGATTTACCACAGCCGGAAGGACCGACGAACACGATGAACTCGCCCTTCTGGATGTTTAGGTTAATTCCTTTGATTGCGTGAAAGTCGCCGTAGTACTTCTCAACGCCCTTAAGCTCTAAATATGACATTTCTA
>Ga0209555_10000804_pt1 | contig 25673 bp, 24 predicted proteins | sample SaaInl85LU_5_DNA_FD_184643 | JGI IMG/M metagenome (GOLD analysis project Ga0209555, IMG submission 184643) | Marine microbial communities from expanding oxygen minimum zones in the Saanich Inlet - ESP_85LU_5_DNA (SPAdes) (version 2) | ecosystem: Environmental > Aquatic > Marine > Intertidal... | reverse complement strand
AACTTTCCACTTCGTGGATTTGTGATGTGTCCAAAATGTGATAAGCCCCTGTCGGCAAGTACCTCAAAAGGCCGCAACAAACCCTACTCCTACTACCACTGCTTTTCTCCATGTGATGTTCGCATTAAAAAAGATGATGTTCACTCGTGGTTTAATCATTTTTTAAAATCCATATCACTAGACCAAAATGCATATGAATTACTCATTGAGCTTATCAAAGAGGAATTTGTAAAAATTGATAAGGAAAGTGGAATCGGCCCCAAGCATTATGAGAAGCTCAATAACTTGGAAGAAAAGCTACTTAAAATCCAAGACTTATACATTGATGGCGACCTTTCAAAAGAAGAATATCAAAAAGCCAAAATGAGGTGCCAAAACCTTATAGATGAGTTAAGAGAAAAAGAAAAACAGTTGGAGAAAAAACAAGAAGTTTTTCAGTTGTACAAAAACGGTCTTAAAGGACTTGAAAGTATTGAAAATCAATACATTAAAAGTGATTTAGACAACAAAAGAAGGCTAATTGGTTCGATATTTCCTGAAAATTTTCAATTTGAAAATAAAAAAGTTCGAACCGCTGATATTAACCCCATTTTGCACAAAATAGCCCGTTTTAACAGAGTAAATCAAAAAAATAAAAAAAGGGATAAATCTAAAAAAGAAGATTTATCCCGTTGTGTACTGAAGACGGGACTTGAACCCGTACGGCCTAATGGCCATTGGATTTTAAGTCCAACGTGTCTACCAATTCCACCACTTCAGCATTAAGACTTAAAAATTCTGAGCGAAAGACGGGATTTGAACCCGCGACCCCCACCTTGGCAAGGTGATGCTCTACCCCTGAGCTACTTTCGCAATTTATAAGATCGTACCTTTAACAAACAAAGGGAATGCAAATTTAACACATTTCTGATAATACCAAAGTTTTTTTTGTCTTTTGTCATCATTCCTTTTTTGTTAGCATACGCTTAATTTCATTCAGCTTCATCAAGGCCTCAACAGGCGTTAGTCTATCAATATCTGTGTCCAAAATATCAGCTTTCAATTCTTCCAATAAAGGATCATCTAAATTGAAAAAACTCAATTGCATGTCAGAACTCAAATCTTTGACTTTGGCCGTTAATTCGTCTCCAGAATGTGATTTTTCGAGTTGTTTCAATATTTTCTTCGAACGCTGTAACACCGCCTGTGGCATTCCTGCCATTTTTGCGACATGAATTCCAAAACTATGCTGACTACCACCAGCAACTAAAGTCCTTAAAAACAACACATTATCTTTCAATTCTTTAACAGCAACATTATAATTTTTGATGCGAGAAAAGGACTCGGTCATTTCATTCAATTCATGGTAATGTGTCGCAAAAAGCGTTTTAGCGCGCGATGGGTGTTCATGTAAGTACTCACTAATTGCCCATGCAATAGAAATCCCATCGTAAGTGCTTGTCCCTCGTCCAATTTCATCTAACAACACTAAACTTCGTTCCGAAATATTATTTAGAATTGAAGCAGTTTCATTCATTTCTACCATAAAAGTAGATTCGCCCATAGAAATATTATCACTTGCACCAACACGAGTAAAAAGTTTATCAACCACACCAATTCTTGCATATTCGGCAGGGACAAAACTCCCTATTTGTGCCAATAAAACAATTAAGGCTGTTTGGCGTAAAATTGCAGACTTCCCCGACATATTTGGCCCTGTAATCATAATAATTTGCTGCGTTTCGCGATCTAAAAAAACATCATTAGCAACATAGGTTTCACCCAGTGGCAATTGCTGTTCAATTACAGGGTGGCGACCTTTTTTGATATCTAAATCATAAGTACTATCTAATATTGGAGAAATATAATGGTGTTGCTTAGCCAGATGTGCAAAAGCACTCAAACAATCCAATTGAGCAATTAAATATGCATTTTGCTGAACCTGTTTAATATAATCATGCATCCAGCTGATTAATTCTGAAAATATGCGTTGCTCAATAGCCAAAATTTGATCTTCTGCGCCTAATATTTTTTGTTCGTATTCTTTTAGTTCTTCTGTAATGTAACGCTCTGCATTGACCAATGTTTGTTTACGTGTCCAATGTTCTGGAACCTTGTCTTTGTGTGTGTTTCGAACTTCAATATAATACCCAAAAACATTATTTGAAGCAATTTTTAAGGAAGGAATACCAGTCGCTTCACTTTCACGCGCCAACATTTGATCCAAATAATCTTTACCAGAGAATGCAATAGCTCGCAATGCTTCTAGTTCTTCTGATGCTGTTGATGCAATAGTGTTTCCTTTTAAAATATTTACTGGTGCTTCTTCGTTTAGAGTGCTTGAAATTTTTTCTCTAAATTCCTCACAATCATTTATACGATTCCCTAATATTGCCAATGCAGAATGTCCACAATTAAGAGCTAGTGCTTTAATTGGTAAAATTTGTTCTAAAGAATTTTTCAATTGTACAACTTCACGAGGATTAACTTTACCAGTAGCAACTTTTGAGATTAATCGTTCCAAATCGCCAATGCCTTTGATACTAGATTGCAATTGCTGAAGTTCTACTTCATTTTCATAAAAGAACTGAACCACTTCGTGGCGTGCCTGAATTTTTTCAACGGATTTTAATGGCAATGCCAACCAACGTTTCAACAATCGACCACCCATAGGCGAAAGAGTTTTATCGATAATTTGAATCAGTGTTACAGCATTGTAATTTGTAGAATGGTATAATTCCAAATTTCTAATAGTAAATTTATCCATCCACACAAAATCATCTTCTAAAATACGCTCAATAGACGTAATGTGTTGTAATTTGTGATGTTGTGTTTCTCCTAAGTAATGAAGAATAGCTCCAGATGCCACAAGACCATAATTTAAGGCATCTACACCAAAACCCTTAAGCGTTTTGGTTTGAAAATGCTTACATAAGGACTCGTTGGCGTAATCGTTTTGAAATACCCAATCTTCCAAAAAAAATACATGAAAATCATCTCCAAAAGTCTTATTAAAAAGAGATCTTTTTTGTTTTTCAATAAGAACTTCACTAGGATTAAAATTTTGAAGCAATTTGGCTACGTAAGCTTCGCTACCCTGAGCCACTAAAAACTCCCCTGTAGAAATATCCAAAAACGAAACCCCAGTTATTTTTCCAAAATAGACAGCGGCTAAAAAATTATTTGATTTTGAGCTTAAAACCTCATCATTTAGCGATACTCCTGGCGTGATGAGTTCTGTAACCCCACGTTTTACAATTTTTTTGGTTTGTTTTGGATCTTCCAATTGGTCGCAAATGGCCACGCGCTCTCCAGCTTTGACTAATTTTGGCAAATAGGTGTTCAAAGAATGATGTGGGAATCCTGCAAGTTCTGTTTCACTTTGACTTCCAGCCCCGCGTTTAGTCAATATAATGTCTAAAATTTTTGATGCTTTTACTGCATCACTTCCAAAAGTTTCATAAAAATCTCCAACACGAAACAATAAAAGTGCATCGGGGTACTTTGCCTTGATGGCATTGTACTGTTTCATGAGTGGAGTTTCCTTTTTTACTTTTTTGGCCAATGAATCTTTGTATTAAAAGCGTACTTTTGTGTGTATATAAAGATGCTAATGTAACTAATTTTAGTGTGTTTTAAAACCTAACAATAGAGAATTCCGCCCATGCGAAAACTGAAAAATAGCGAATTGGATCGATTGAGTGTAGAAACATTCAAATCCGTTGAAAAAACACCGCTTATTGTTATTTTAGATAATATTAGAAGTTTAAACAATGTAGGGAGCGTTTTTAGAACCTCTGATGCTTTTAGGATTGAACATATATATCTCTGTGGAATTACTGCAACGCCGCCTCATAAAGATATTCAAAAAACGGCTTTGGGAAGTACAGCATCTGTAAGCTGGTCTTATGTTGAAAACACCTTGGATGTTGTAAAAGAATTGCAACAAAAAAGCATACGCGTTATAGCCATTGAGCAAGCCGAAAATGCTACTATGCTTCAAAACTTTTCTGCTAAAAAAAACAGCACCTATGCCGTTGTTTTTGGGCATGAGGTTAAAGGGGTTTCACAAGAGGTTGTAAGTCAATGTGACGAGGTGATTGAAATTCCTCAATTTGGCACCAAACATTCGTTAAATATTGCTGTGAGTTGTGGTGTAGTGCTTTGGGATTTATTTTCAAAAATAAATTAACCTTGAATCTGTTCAAGTAACCACAAATAATCGTGACGATTTTCAATGAAATCACGATCTGAAATATCAATAATTTTCACCTTAAACGTTGGATTGTTTTTGATAAAGTCTAAATATCCCATATGGATTTTATTCAAATAAGTAGACTCCAAATTTCTTTCATAATCTCTTCCCCGCTTTTTGATGTTTTTTTGTAATTTCTCAATATTTTGATGCAAGTACACGTACAAATCTGGACGTTTTATATCTTTATAGACTTGATAAAACAATTTTCTATACAACAAAAACTCATCTTCTTGCAAAGTGATTTTTGAAAATATAAGCGACTTAAATACATCATAGTCGGCAATTATAAAATCTTTGAATAAATCCAATTGAGATAGATCATCAGAGATCTGTTGGTAACGGTCGGCCAAAAAAGACATTTCTAAAGTAAATGCATACCGTTCTGAATCTTCATAAAATTTTGGAAGAAATGGATTGTCTGCAAAACGTTCAAAAATAGATTTCGCATTAAAATCTTCGGCCATCATTTGTGTCAAGCTCGATTTTCCAGCACCAATATTCCCTTCAATAGCAATAAAATTATAGGAAGAAAAATCAAATCTTTCAATTGGGTTTCGTAATGTTTCTTTTTGTTTTTTAATTGTGCTATTATCTTTAGTACATTCCAATAGCGTTGATATTGTTTTATTCTGAACTGGATGAACAAGTTCTGGTGCAATTTCGTTGAGGGGTTGCAATACAAAGCGCCGTTGATCGAGTCGTGGATGAGGAACACTTAGTATTTTGTTTTCAATGATATCTTCATTAAAAAATAAGATGTCGAGATCAATGGTTCGAGCATGATATTGGCCATCGTCGTAGCGTTTTCGCCCATGTTGTTCCTCGATTTGAAGAAGTTTTGAAAGTGCCAGTTCGGCTGAAAAACAAGTTCTGACTTCAATACAAGCATTGATAAAAGCATCACCTTTAAACCCTATTGCTGGTGTTTCATAGCAGGAGGAAATTTTTATCACACTTCCCACTTCACAATGGGTGGAGTCAATAGCCGATTGCAAAAAGGAAAGCCGATTACCTACATTACTTCCAAGTCCTATATATAGTCGTTTTTGATCACTCATACGAAACAGCAATTTAGGTAAAAGAAAAATTAAAATTATATCTTTACTAAAGTATTTATTGACAACCAATGACTCTGAAAGACAAAGTTTTAGCACAACGCCTTTATTTAATTCTTGGCCTATTATTTATTACCTCTTTGGTAGTTTCAAATTTAATTTTTAAAAAATTTTTTTATTACTACCCTTTTGATTTTTCAATTTTTGGCGTCAAATTATTTGAAATTTCTGTGGGTATCTTGCCATACCCTATCACCTTTCTAATTACAGATTTAATTAGTGAAATTTATGGAAAGAAAAAAGCTAACGAAGTAGTTATTGGAGGAATATTTGCCTCCTTTTTTGCAATGGGAATCATTTATGTAGCTAATGTTGCTCCAGCTACTAATTGGTCGCCTGTTTCAGATAATTTATTTTCAACAGTTTTTGGGAGTACTGCAATTGCTGTTTTGGCGAGTATGTTAGCCTATCTATTTGCACAATTTGTAGATATCCAGATTTATCACTTTTGGAAAAAATTGACACAAGGAAAACACCTTTGGTTACGAAATAATTGTTCTACTTTTTTATCACAATTTATAGACACTGCAACTGTATTATTGTTACTATGTATATTTGGTGAAATCGACTGGAATTTGTTTGGTGGACTTTTACTTTCAGGTTTTTTATTTAAAGTTATCATTGCAGCATTAGACACTCCTTTTTTATATTTGGGTGTTTATTATTTTAGGAAACGATTTAAGCTTGATATCAACGAAGAAATTGAACTGGATTAAGCACCAACATCAAGTTTTATAACTAAGCCTTCATTACTTCTAATGTTGAAAACTGTATTATCATCAAATATAAGATACTGCCCTTTTACCCCTACAAGAATACCGCTATATTGTGGTGATTTGTTGAGATTCAAACTTTGTGGTTTTTCTGGATATTTTTGAACAGGAAATTTTAAAATTAAAGGTTCTTTATTTCCAAGGAAATACGGTTGTACTTCTTTTGGCAAATGGCTTGAGAGTTGATGACGCCATGTCTTTAAATCTTCAAAACTGGCATCACCTTTAAGCATTTTGCGCCAATTAGTTTTGTCACTAATGTATTTTTTTAGGGCAACTTCTGCTATGCCTGCTAAATACCGATTTGGAGCTTCCAAAATTTCTAAAGCCTCCTGCGCTCCTTGATCTATCCAACGCGTTGGAACTTGTGTTTTTCTAGTAACCCCTACTTTTACATTGCTAGAATTTGCTAGATAAACGATATGTGGTTGTAATTGAACCTTTTTTTCAAATTCTAAATCGCGATCCTCGACTCCTAAGTGAGCTTTACTCAACTCTGGACGCATAATCCAATCGGCAGTTTGTGGCTGTTCAAAAAAGCATGATTTACAAAATCCTTGTCGAAAGGTTGTTTCATCGCTTCCACAATTTAAACATTCATATCCTGCAAATTCTATCGTTAGTTTTTTTTGTAGTAATTGATGCACCTGAATCAAGTTATTATCCAAATTCAAATAATAATTAATGGGGTCTGCAAACTCCGTTTGCATTTTAGTAAGAACACCTTGATAGAGCATTGAGATTTTTTATTACTTTTAACCTTGTAAATATATATAATTTTTATGCCAATTCCATTAGTCAATTCCGTTGCAAGTTGGATATTAAAGAAACGATTTCACCAAATAGATTTATTTCTTAAATATCCCTATGAGGTTCAAAATGAGCTGCTTACAAATCTTTTAGAGTCGGCAAAACATACAGAGTTTGGACAACAGTACGATTTTAAGTCTATAAGAACATATCGAGAATTTGCAAAAAGAGTTCCCATTTCAACCTACGAAAATTATCACAAACTCATTGAGCGCTCTCGTAGGGGAGAGCAAAATATCTTTTGGCCAAAACCCATAAAATGGTTTGCGAAATCTAGCGGAACAACAAATGCTAAAAGTAAATTCATCCCTGTTAGTAACGCCTCTTTGGAAGACTGTCACTATGCCGCTGGAAAAGACTTATTGTGCATGTATTTCAATAATAACCCTGATTCTGAATTATTTAATGGTAAAAATTTAAGGCTTGGTGGAAGTAAAGAATTATACGAGGAGAATGGGACTGTTTTTGGCGATCTTTCTGCAATTCTAATTGATAATATGCCATTTTGGGCAGAATTTAGCAGTACCCCTAGTAACAAAGTATCTTTAATGAGCGACTGGGAATCAAAAATGCAAGCCATTGTAGACGAAACTATAAATGAAAATGTTACAAGTTTAGCGGGTGTCCCCTCTTGGATGTTAGTATTACTTAATAATGTACTGGAAAGTACTGGGAAGACAAATCTTCTGGAAATTTGGCCTAATTTAGAAGTTTATTTTCATGGTGGTGTCAGTTTTTTACCTTATGCTGAGCAATATAAAAACATCATACCATCGTCCTCGTTTAAATACTACGAAACCTATAATGCTTCAGAAGGTTTTTTTGCCATACAAGATCAAAATGACTCTGATGAATTGCTTTTGATGTTAGACTATGGTATATTTTATGAATTTATTCCAATGGATACCTATGGAACTAAAAATGAAAAAGTAATTCCATTATATGAAGTAGAAAAAGGAAAAAACTATGCCATTATCATTACCACCAATGCGGGGTTGTGGCGCTACAAAATTGGAGATACGGTCCGCTTTACATGTATTGACCCTTACCGCATTAAAGTAACAGGGCGAACCAAACATTTTATCAATGTTTTTGGAGAAGAACTCATTATTGAAAATACGGATAAAGCCCTAAAAAATGTCTCCAAAAAAATAGGCTGTGAAATAATAGACTACACCGTAGCCCCTATTTTTATGAAAAGCAAGCAAAAAGGCGCACATGAATGGCTAATTGAATTTAAAACTGCACCAAAAGACATCAATTATTTTACAGAATTACTAGACAACGCTCTTAAAGCTCTAAACTCCGATTATGAAGCCAAACGCTATAACAATATAACATTAAATCGTCCAAAAATCAATGTAGCGCAACCTCAACAATTTCATAACTGGTTAAAAAGTAAAAACAAACTTGGTGGCCAACACAAAGTTCCCAGACTTTCTAACTCTAGAGAACTTTTGGATGAATTATTGAAACTAGAGTGAATTTATACTCTGAAACAAGTTCAGAGTGAATTACTTAACAGTCGTACTTAACTTGTTTCAGCAGCACCACTAAACATGGCATATAAATTGTAATGTTTAAAATAAGCATAACCCAAAATACATAACTATGTTATCAAAACTATTTATTTTATTTTTTTTTGTTCTTAATTCCTATGCAAGTCAAAAACAACACATTTCAGAACCTCAAAAAGGTGATACTCTAACTCCTTTAACTGGCAATTGGGAAGTTATTTCTATTGAAAATAAAAGCGATTTAATCAAAAAACCGACGATGATGTTTTCTGAGAACAATCAAGTTGACGGCAACGCAGGTTGCAATAATTATGGCGGTGAATACACAATAAAAGACGAAAATATTTTATTTAGTAAAGTGATGTCTACCATGATGATTTGCTTTGATGATGATATTGAAAATCGTTTTTTTTCAGCTCTTAGTAAAGTAAAAAAAATTAAACTAAATGGTGATCAAATTCAACTTTTTGACGATAAAAAAAACGTAGTTATGGTACTACAAAACACAAAAAAACAAAAGGAGATAACTAGAATAATTTACCAAGCAAATTCGAGAGGTTTTTTTAAGGAAATTATAGTTTCAAAGGATACTGCTGTCATCAAAAATAATAGAGATAGTCGCGATAATATCAGAACTAAAATCTCTAAAAATGATTGGGATACGTGCTTGGAATTGCTTTCAAAAATCAATATTGATGAGCTTCCTAAATTGAAAGCCCCTACTTCTAAGCGCCTTTATGATGGCGCTGCACATGCTTCTATAATTATAGAGAAATATGGGGGAAAAGTAACTTCCAGCACATTTGATCATGGCCATCCGCCCAAGACTATAAAAACTCTTACAGAACTGTTGCTGTCTTTTGATAAAAAATAAATTCTCATAACACAACAAAAAATTAAAGAGCAGAGATAAATCTCAGCTCTTTTTTTGAATTAAAATTAGGATATTCTTTACAACAAAAGACGAACTAACAATTCGTGACTTCCGCTGCTCACTTTAATTATATCACTTCTTGTTGAAGTTTCATAAGCATAACCAATACTTATCCAGTCAAATGGATCTAACATTAACAAACCAGCAAATGCTTTGTCAGTTCTATATGAAAATCCTACCTCCAATTCATCAATGATACGAGCGGCAGTTGTAAAATCTACGGATAATGGTGCACCACTAGTATGAATCGCCATTATAGATGGCTTAATCTCTATGCCTTTAAACATAAAGTTGTACCCTCCACTAATGTATGAGTGCATCTTCCCTTTTGAGTATGCAACTTTATCAGCTTCATTATTCATCAATGCTCTTGAGTTAAATAACTTTGGAATGGAAAATGAAATGAAATACTTGTCTTTCTTAACATAAGCTCCAATTCCAAAATTAGGTCTAAATTGAGAGTCGATATACCACAAAGCAGGATCTACAGCGTTGTTATAACCTTTTAAATCATTGAGGTTAAGTTTGTAAGAGCTAAAGTAATTTTTATTCATAGTTGTTTAGTAGTTTTGAGTTTTTTGCTTCCCGAATTTAAACGAGTTTCCTCTCAGAATTCCATTTTAAATTATGCTTTAACATTTTTTTAACAGTATTTTAAACTACTGTTTAACACAAAGTTTTTGTCTTTAAACAAAAAAGATTGTTTTAATAAATTTTTATTAAAAAATATGTAAAAAGGAGAAGTTTTAGGATACCGCTTTTAGTTGCTTTAAGCGGGTGCGACTCAAATGCTTTTTAGCATAATCCTTATCCACAACAAGTGAAGATTCTTTGCTTCCAGGTAATGTAAACATAGCGTCTGTTAGGATTTCTTCGCACAAAGAACGCAATCCTCTTGCACCAAGTTTATATTCTACAGCCTTTTGAACAATAAAATCTAGAGCATTTTCTTCAAAACTCAGCGCTATATTGTCCATTTCAAACAGTTTTTTGTATTGCTTGACGATAGCATTTTTTGGTTCAGTCAAAATCGCTTTAAGTGTTCCTGCGTCTAAGGGATTCATGTAGGTGAGTACTGGTAATCGGCCAATAATTTCTGGAATCAATCCAAAATCTTTAAGGTCTTTTGGCGTGATGTATTGTAAAAGATTTTGACCGTCAATTTTTTCGCCTTCTTGAGAAGATTTATAGCCTATGGCAGCCATGTTTAAACGTTTAGAGATATGTCGCTCTATACCGTCAAAAGCTCCTCCGGCAATAAATAAAATATTTTCTGTATTGACTTCAATAAATTTTTGATCGGGGTGCTTTCTGCCACCTTTTGGTGGAACATTAACAACAGTACCTTCTAATAGTTTTAAAAGAGCTTGTTGTACGCCTTCGCCAGACACATCGCGAGTTATTGATGGGTTATCACTTTTTCGAGCAATTTTATCAATTTCATCAATAAATACAATGCCTCGTTCTGCTTTTTCTTGGTTGTAATCTGCAGCTTGTAATAAACGCGTGAGCATACTTTCTACGTCTTCTCCCACATAGCCTGCTTCAGTTAAAACTGTGGCATCTACAATAGCTAGTGGCACATTGAGCATTTTGGCAATGGTTTTGGCCATCAGGGTTTTTCCTGTCCCTGTTTGTCCTACCATAATGATATTGCTCTTTTGAATTTCTATATCATCGTCTGAAACGGGTTGAAGTAATCTTTTATAATGGTTATACACCGCTACAGACATTACTTTTTTTGTTTGTTCTTGACCTATAATATAGCTGTCTAAAAAAGCTTTAATTTCTTGAGGTTTTTTAAGCATAACCTCAGGTGTTAGCTCCTGCCCTACATGTTTTGATTCTTCAGCAACAATACCATGTGCTTGTACAATACAACGATCACAAATGTGCGCATCAAGACCCGCAATTAGGAGGTTTGTATCTGCCTTTTGCTTACCACAAAATGAACATTCTAGTTCTTCTTTAGCCATCGATTATTGTCGTTTGAGGTTGAGTTGATATTAAGATTATTTTCTTGAAAGAATTTCGTCAATCATACCATATTCAAGTGCCTTATCGGCTTTCATCCAATAGTCACGGTCACTATCGGCATATACTTTGTCATAATCCTGCCCAGAGTGCTTTGAGATAATATTATAAAGTTCTTCTTTTAAAGTCAATATCTCACGCGCTGTAATTTCAATATCACTGGCTTGACCTTGTGCGCCGCCCAATGGCTGATGGATCATCACTCTAGAATGTGTCAATCCACTTCGTTTTCCTTTTTCTCCAGCACATAACAATACAGCTCCCATGGACGCCGCCATTCCTGTACAAATAGTGGCTACGTCAGGTTTTATGAGTTGCATTGTATCGTAAATTCCTAGACCTGCATAAACACTTCCGCCAGGTGAATTGATATAAATTTGAATGTCTTTGGACGAATCTGTACTTTCCAAAAACAAAAGTTGGGCTTGAATGATATTGGCGACTTGATCATTTATGGCTGTTCCCATAAAGATGATTCGATCCATCATTAATCTGGAAAAAACATCAAAAATAGCAATATTCATTTGACGTTCTTCAATAATATTTGGTGTGAGTCCCATTGGAGTCATACTACTCACAATTTTATCGTAGTATGTGCTGCTAATGCCTTGATCTTTAATTGCAAATTTTTTGAATTCGTTTCCGTAGTCCATATACTTATTTGTTTTGAGATTGTAAATATACTATTATTTAAATCTTTTGAATATTTTTGAAAACAAAAAAACACTTCCGAAGAAGTGTTTTTAAAGAACTTTTCGTTATTAATTACTTTCCATAAACTTCTTTAACAAAAGCATCATAAGCTAATTTTTTGACTTTTAGGTTCGCATTTTCTTTATAAAAGTTAAGTAATTTTTGGCTTGTGAGTTGTTCAGACATACGTTTTACTTCATCTTGATTTGAAAGTACTCTAGCCACAATGTCTTCTACTTCTTTATCGCTTGGATTCAATTGCCCAAATTGCGCCATTTGACCTTTTATCATCTCACCTGCAAAAGCTTTAAGCTCTTCAAAATTAACTTGTAAATTGTTGTCTACAATGAGCTTGCTTTCAATCAATTGGTAGCGCATGCTTTTTTCAGACTTTTCGTATTCTTCTTTGGCTTGTAGTTCTGTTAATGGCTCCTCACCTACAGTTTGTAACCATTTCTGTAAAAATTCAGATGGTAAATCGAACTTGGTGTTTTCTACCAAATATTCTGTAACATCATTTAGTAATTTTTGGTCAGACTGCTGAACAAATTGTTTTTCAGCATCTGCTTTTATTCTTGCTTTGAGTTCAGTAACACTTTTTATGGCGTCTTTGCCAAACAATTTATCAAATAACTCTTGATCCAAATCGGCCAAACCTCTTTCATTAATTTCATTCACAGTAAAAGTGAGTTGAACATTTAAATCGTGTGCCTTATCATGATCAATCTTTAAATAGGTTATCAAGTCGTGATCATCTGTAAAAAGTCCTTTTGTTTTTACAGTGATGATGTCGCCAACTTTAGCACCAATAAATTTTTTCAAGTTAGCTTTGCCTTTGATTTTCTCTAGAGAAATTGTTGTTGTTGATTCGATACCTTCTTCATCATTAAAAAATACTCCAGTAACTTCATCATCATTACTAACTTCAGTCTTAGAAATCAATTGACCATATTGCTTTTGAATGTTAGTAATTTGATCATCAATCATTTTATTATCTGCAACAATTGTGTAGTGTTTAATAGATTTACGTCCATTTAATTTAATATCAAATTCTGGGCTCAATCCAATTTCAAATTCAAAAGAAAATGCATCGGCATCCCAATCAATATCGTTTTGTTGTTTTGGTAAAGGATTGCCTAAAACATCAAGTTTTTCATCATTAAGATATTTCCCTAAAGATTCTTGAAGTAGTTTATTAACCTCATCGATTAAAACCGCTTTTCCATATTGTTTTTTCATCAATCCTAATGGTACTTGACCTTTTCTAAAGCCAGGAATATTTGCAGACTTTCGGTAATCGGTAAGTATTTTTTCTACTTTTTCAGAATAATCATTCTTTTCGATATCGATTTTTACAACCGCATTAAGGGCATTTTTATTTTCTCTTGTAATATTCATTGTAATGAATTAAAAATTGGGTGGCAAAAGTACAACATTTTTAATGGAGTACAAATATTTTAATGTTTTGAAAATCAATCTATAAAATGAGAAACCGCAGTAAAAAATTCATTGGGGTTTTCGGCATGAAGCCAATGGCCCGCATTTGAAATGGTAACGATATCAGAATTTAGGAATTGAACAGAAATCTGTTTTTCATCATCTAGACCTATATATTCAGATTTGTCTCCTCTTAAAAATAGTGTTGATGTTTCAACTTTGAGGTGCGAAGGTAGTGCTTCTCCAACTTCGCTTACATTATTTTTTAACGCATTTAAATTAAGCCGTAATCCCAACTGCCCTTGAGAAACCCAATACAGATTTTTTAGCAAAAATTGTCTTATTCCAAATTCAGAAATATAATTTGAAAGTTGTTCATCGGCTTGTGTTCTATTTTTTAAAGTTGTAAAATCTAGTGCTGATAGGCCTTCCAAAATTGCATCGTGATGAATGGGGTAGAAACGTGGAGCAATATCTGCAACAATAAGTTTATTTACCAAATCTGGATAAAGCGCCGTAAATAGCATTGCCGTTTTCCCTCCCATAGAATGACCCAATACAATACAATTTTTTATATTATACTGCGTACAGTATGTCAATAAATCCTCTGCTAGAAGTTCATAATCAAATGTATCTGAATGAAAACTTCTTCCATGATTTCTTTGATCAATGAGATGGATTTGATAGCCCAATTGAGAAAAACGCTTCCCCAATGTTTTCCAATTGTCGCCCATGCCCAAAAATCCGTGTAATATTATAAAAGGAGTCCCCTCCCCAAATATTTTTGAATGTAATCTCATTATTTTAATCGATTCAGATACATGTTAATGACATTTTCTATCCCCAAATACAAACTTTCTGAAATTAGAGCATGACCAATTGAAACTTCTAACAAATTAGGAACATTTTGCTTAAAAAATTTGATGTTATCTAGTGATAAATCGTGGCCCGCATTTACGCCTAGCTCAAAATCATACGCAAGTTTGGCACAATCGGAGTAAGGTTTTACGGCATTAAAATTTTCAAGTGCATATTGTTGGGCAAAATTTTCGGTGTAGAGTTCAATCCTATCGGCCCCTGTTGCTTTTGCCGCCTCAACTTGTCGCAAATCTGGGTCTAAAAAAATTGAAGTGCGAATGTCATTATTTTTAAACTCTTTAATGATTTCTGAAAGAAATGATTGATGTTTTATACAATCCCATCCAGCATTGCTCGTTATGGCGTCTTCTGCATCTGGAACAAGAGTCACCTGCGTGGGCTTAATAGCTGTTACCAAATCAATAAATTTTGGAATAGGATTGCCTTCAATATTATACTCTGTATAAATCTCAGATTTTAAATCATAAGCGTCTTGATAGCGAATATGGCGTTCGTCTGGGCGAGGGTGAATGGTAATGCCTTGAGCGCCAAACTCCTGTGCATCTTTTGCAAACTGTACAATATTTGGTACATCACCACCTCTTGCATTTCTTAGTGTTGCTATTTTATTGATATTTACACTTAGCTTCGTCATGTCTCAGAATATTTAGAACTGCAAAAATACAAAGTACATAGCTTAAAGTATATTATTTTTGATTATTTTGCATGGACTCATAAAACAAGTTATGCCACTAGATCAGTACATCATAAACGACCTAAAGCCTTTTGATTTAAATACTCCTATAACAGAACTTCAAGAAGTATTTAATCAATTAACATACTCTCATGTTCCTATTCAAAAAGATGGAATTTACATTGGATGCTTGTCCGAAACAGATGTGTATTGTTTTGACGCCAATGAAAAAGTTGAAGATGTAATATATGCTATTGAATATTTTGATGTACGGCAATCCACCATTTGGCTTGATGTTTTAGATATGTTTGCACTCAATGATTCAAACATTATGCCTGTGCTTGATGAGCACAACAATTATCTTGGTTATTACCAATTAATTGATGTGATTTCATTATTTAGGAATACACCTTTTTTCTCAGAAGCTGGAGGTATAATTGTTATAGAAAAAGCCTACAACGATTATTCGTTTAGTGAAGTTTGTCAAATTGTAGAGTCGAATAATGTCAAAGTATTAAGTGTTTTTGTATCAAGAATTAAAAATGATATGGCACAAATCACCATAAAAATTGAAAACTCTGGATTAAGTGCTATTTTTGAAACATTCAGGAGGTATGGATACACCATTATTTCTGGCCATGAAGATGATAGTTTCCTAAAAACATTGAAAGATCGGTCTGCATACTTAGATCGTTATTTAAATTTGTAATTTTGCTACTATGAAAATTGCTATCTACGGACCAGATTTTAATGAACGCTCTCGCTCGGCCATTGTAACTCTTACTGAATATTTGAGTGAAAAGGCGGTTGAAGTTGCTGTAGAAAACAACTTTTATGATTCCATTCTTGAGCAATCTTCAATAAAAATTGACCGTTTTGGTTTTCAAACATTTAAAAAATTAGATGCATCCTTTGATCTAGTCATTAGTGTCGGAGGTGATGGTACCACATTACGAGCTATTACATATGTAAAAGACTTAAATATCCCAATTGTTGGCATCAACACAGGTCGACTTGGGTTTTTGGCAACGATTAAAAAAGATGCGATTGTTAGTGCTTTGGATCAGATTTTTGAAGGAAAGTATCGAATTTCAAAACGCAGTGTTTTATCGGTAACAACAGATAAAAAAGACGCCAATTTTGATTTAGATTTTGCTCTAAACGAAATTGCAATTAGCAGAAAAAACACAACTTCCATGATTAGTATAGAAACATGGTTAGACGATGAATATTTGACTTCCTATTGGGCCGATGGGCTTATCATTTCAACACCAACTGGATCAACAGGCTATTCAATGAGTTGTGGTGGTCCAGTGATTATGCCAGAATCTGACAGCTTGGTTCTCACCCCTATTGCACCTCACAACTTAAATGCTCGCCCTCTTGTTATTTCGGCTGGAAGAGAAATTAGACTCAAAGTCAGTGGCCGTGAAGATGAATATTTGGTATCCTTGGATTCTCGAATTAATTCTCTTGAAAATTCAATTGGAATTACAATCAAAAAAGCACCATATAGCATTCATATGATTGAGCTTGAAGATGTAACTTTTATTGAAACCTTACGTAAAAAACTTCTTTGGGGTGCCGATCAAAGAAACTAAACAATAATTTGTTGTTTTTTTAGTTTACTTAGTCTATGATATAGTCATTTTGAAGCGAGTTCAATTTTGTTATATTTGCACACATTTGAAAAGTTGATGAAAACCATATACTTCTCCCTAATCTTTATACTCTCCACAAATCTTGGGGTTTCCCAGATTTATGAAATTGGTATAATTGGAGGAGGAACAAATGTTATTGGTGATGTTGGTTCTACAACATTTGTGGCGCCAAAAAAATTAGCCATTGGAGGAATTATTCGATGGAACAGAAGTCCTAGACATTCCTACAGGGCAAGTGTTATTTATACAACGCTTTTTGGAAACGACAATCTTTCTAGCGACCCAAAAAGAGAAATGAAGGGGTACCATTTCAATGCACGGTCTTTGGAAGTCTCTGCAGGGATGGAGTTTACCTTTTTAGATTTCGATTTGCACAGAAGAAGTTTTAACTTTAGCCCCTATTTATATACAGGCGTTAGTATGCTAAATCATCCAAATTTTTACTACGCCAATAATGTACTCGTTTCAGAAAAAACAAGAAGCAATGCTTATGGGATTCCTATTGCTTTGGGCGTAAAAGTTACCCTTACTGATCATATTATTTTTGGTATGGAAGTTGCAGCAAGGTATACTTTTTCTGATGAATTGGACGGTAGTGTTCCAGACACAAAAGAATTAAAAAAATTACGGTTTGGAAATATTAATAACACAGACTGGTATGTATTTAGCGGAATTACCTTAACTTATACATTTGGCCGAAACCCATGTTTTTGTAATTATTAAATGAATCAAGAAATAGACATACACAATCACCCTCTCCCAAAACATATTGCCATAATTATGGATGGTAATGGCCGTTGGGCTAAATCTAGAGGGAGAATACGCGCTTTTGGGCATGAAAATGGAACTAAATCCGTTAGAAATACTGTTGAGAGTTGCGCTAAATTGGGTATAGAACACCTAACGCTTTATGCTTTTTCTACAGAAAATTGGAAACGCCCAAAACTTGAAGTAAAAACACTAATGCAGTTATTGATTTCTTCACTCAAAAAAGAAATGAATACTCTTCAAAAAAATAATATTCAACTGAATGCTATTGGAAATATTGAAACACTTCCAAAAAAAGTATTTGACGAATTATCACACGTGATTGAAGCTACAAAAATGAATTCTAGAATGACTTTGAACCTTGCTCTTAGCTATGGTTCTAGGGACGAATTGACACACGTAGTGAAAGAAATTGGAGAAAAAATCAAAAATAATATAATTTCTCCCGAAAAAATTGATGAATCGGTAATAAATCAGCATCTTTACACCCGAAATTTACCAGACGTTGATTTATTAATTAGAACTAGCGGAGAACAACGCCTGAGTAATTTCCTTTTATGGCAAATTGCTTATGCCGAATTGTATTTTACAAAAGTCTTTTGGCCAGACTTTAGTGATAAGGATTTGTACAAAGCTATTGCCAGTTACCAAAAAAGAGAAAGAAGATTTGGAAAAACAAGCGAACAACTTAACTAAAAAGACCTACAAATTCATATATATAATTGCTTGTTTCATGATATTCATGAGCAACCTTGCTCATGGGCAAGCATTAGATATGTCCAAAAGAAAAGACTACACCATTGCAGATATAAGTGTAAAAGGCGAAACTGTGTACGGAGCAGAAACAATTATTACCTATTCTGGATTGGTGAAAGGCGAAACTATAACCATTCCTGGAGGTACAAAAATTAGTGATGGAATAAAAAAATTGTGGGATTCAAATCTTTTTTCAAATATTGATGTTTTTATTTCAAAAATTGACAGTAATGATATTTACTTAGAAATTCAGCTTGATGATCTTCCAGAGCTCAAAGACGTAAAAATTACTGGAGTCAAGAAAGGAAAGATTAGTGAAATTATTGACGAAAACAAACTAATTTCTGGAAAAAAAGTTACCGAAAACCTTATCACAACAACAAAAAATTATCTTGAAAATAAATATCGAAAAGAAGGATTTTTAAACGCTAAAACAATCATTGGCACAACCAAAGTTTTGGATTCTGTAGAAAAATCTAGGGTCAATATGCAAATTCGTATAGATAAGGGTGAGAAAGTAAAAATCAAAAAAATTACATTTTCTGGCAATGAAAAGCTAAGCAGTAAACGACTGCGAAAAGCCATGAAAAAAACAAAACAAATCAACCCTATTCGATTCCTAAAACGATCTAAGTTCATAGAAGCTGATTACAAAGAAGGCCTTGTTGATGTGGTTGATAAATTGAAAGAAAAAGGATTTAGAGATGCACGTATTATTTCTGATAGCATAATAATAAATAACGATAAAACAATCAGTATAAATATTGAAATCGAAGAAGGAGAAAAATACACCTATGGAAAAATTAACTTTTTGGGCAATACAATATATTCTGATGAACAACTCAATCAAGTATTAAAAATCAAAGAAGGTGATACTTACAATGGTGTGGAGCTAGAAAAACGAATTGCTGATAATTCAAATCCTGATGCCTTCGATTTAACAAATTTATATCAAAACAATGGTTATTTATTTTCTACTATTACACCTGTAGAAGTCAGCACCGATGGCAATGTTATTGATATGGAAATTAGAATTACTGAAGGGAAACCTGCGTATTTCAAAAACATATCTGTTAAAGGAAACAATAAAACTAATGACCATGTTGTGTATCGCGAATTACGAACACGACCAGGGCAATTGTACAGTAAAAGCAATGTTGTTAGAACCGTTCGTGAACTTGGTCAATTAGGATTTTTTGATGCTCAAGAAATTTCTCCAGACTTCAAAAATGTAAACCCTAATGATGGAACACTTGATATGGAATATAGTGTTGTTGAAAAAGGATCAAGTCAGATCGAACTTCAAGGCGGTTATGGTGGTGGTGGATTTATTGGAACATTAGGGCTGTCATTTAATAATTTTGCGGTGAAAGATTTGTTTAATAAAGATGCGTACAACCCTGTACCAATGGGAGATGGACAGAGTTTAGCATTAAGACTGCAGTCAAGTCGATTTTTTCAAACATATAGTTTCTCATTTACTGAGCCTTGGCTAGGTGGTAAAAAACCTGTTCAATTTTCAACTTCTATATCACAAACAAAACAATTTTTATTTAATAGAGCTACACGTTCTGCCGATAAAAGTAGAAGCTTTAATATCACAGGGATAAGTGTTGGAATTGCAAAAAAACTAACTGTCCCGGATGATTATTTTGTACTTTCTCAGAACTTAAGTTTCCAATATTTCGACCTAAACAATTATAACACAGGGTTATTTACTTTTGGTGATGGAAATGCAAATAACTTGGCCTACACTATTGGCTTGAGCAGAAACAACACTTACAACGATCCGATTTATCCAGAAGGAGGTTCAAATTTTAGTATATCAGCAAAACTAACATTGCCTTACTCCTCTTTTAGCAAAGTAGATTACTCTGAACTAAGAAGAGAGAGAGAAGAATTGACGGAGCGAATGCGTGAGTTGAGTAGTACACAAGATGATAATGAAATCGTTGAAAGAAATGAGGCAAGTGAAAGAGTTAGTGAAATTGACCAAGAACGCTTTAAATGGCTAGAATTTTATAAAATTAAATTTTCGGGAGATTGGTACACAAGAATCAAAGGAAAATTAGTTCTTAGGCCAAGATTTGAATTTGGATTTTTGGGAGCCTATAATAATGATAGAGGAGTAATACCGTTTGAACGCTTCTTTTTGGGAGGAGATGGAATGGTGACATATCGATTAGATGGTCGAGAAGCCATTGCATTACGTGGTTATGCCAATCAAACACTTTCTGATAATGACGGCGGAAATATTTACAATAAATTTTCTTTAGAACTAAGACATCCTATAACACTAAAAGGACAAACAAAGATTTTTGCTTTAGCCTTTTTAGAGGGTGGTGCTTCTTATAATGATTTTAAAGACTTTAATCCATTTAACATCAAACGATCTGCCGGAATTGGTATTCGTTTATTTATGCCTGCATTTGGATTATTGGGAATTGATTTTGGCCATGGATTTGACCCAATTCCAGGTGAAACAAGAAAGAATGGTTGGGAAACCCACTTCATTCTTGGACAACAATTTTAATTTTTGGCATGGTAATTTCATTATCGTGTGTGAATTAAAATTAATTTTGTTAATTTGAGCATAAGTCCCAAAACTGAAATTAAAATAGTATGAAATATTTTATTAAAAACAACTTTACCAACATAGAATTCAAGATAATAGTCTTGACTCTAATTTTTGTGTTTTTTAGTATTTCTGCTTTTGCACAAAGAGGCGTAAGAATTGGTTATATTGATACAGAATATATATTAGAAAATATTACTGAATATCAAAACGCCCAAAATCAACTTGAAACTAAAGTTCAACAATGGAAAACAGATGTTGAACAACGCATTGCAGAATTAGAAACACAAAAAAATCAGTTGAATAATGAGCGTGTTTTGCTTACAAACGAACTCATTGAAGAACGTGAAGAGGATCTTCAAATTATAGAAAATGAAATCCTAGAATATCAACAAAAACGATTTGGCCCAAATGGGGATCTAATGATTCAAAAAAAACAATTGATTCAGCCTATTCAAGATCAAATATTTGCCGCCGTTCAAGAAATTGCAACAACAAAGAAATTTGACTTTATTTTTGATAAATCTGCAGATGTTGTAATGCTCTATTCTGCTGATCGATACGATATTAGCGAGCAAGTACTAAGAACCATCAATAGAACTGCAAAACGCGAACAAGTGAAAAGTAAAAAAGAACGCAAGGCGGCAGAAAAAGAAAACAATATTGTTGATGTTGATTCTGATAAAGACGAGCGTCAAAAGCTGATTGACGAACGCAATGCAAAACGTGCAGAAGCACTAGCTAAGCGCAAAGAAGAATTGGAAGCAAAACGAACAGCTCGAAAAAAAGAAATTGAAGAGAAAAAGCAAAAAGCAAAAGAAGCTAGAGAAAAAGCTCGTGCTGAAAAACTAAATAAAGCTAATAGAAAAAAAGAAGAAAGTTCAAAAGTTAAGGAACAAGAAAATTCAACAGCAGCAGAGCAAGAAGTTATAAAAGAAGAAAAAACAACAACCGATTCTAGAGATGCTAGAAAAAAAGCTTTAGAAGAAAAGAAAAAACGTATTTTAGCGGAGCGAAAAGCAAGGCTGGAAGCACAAAAAAGAAAACGTGATAGTATAAAAAATAATAGAAAATAAATTTTAATTATAATTTGAAAATGAAACATTTAAAAAATCTACTCTTAACAACAGCAATCATTTTAGTATGTAGCTTTAATGCTCAAGCGCAATCTAAAGTTGCACATATTAATACTCAGGAATTAGTAGAATCTATGCCAGAAATGAAAAGTGCAAAATCTGAGCTTGAAAAATTAGCGAAAACTTACGAAACTGATATTCAAGCAATGGCCACTGAACTTCAAAACAAAATCAAGCAATATGATGCTGAATCTTCAACAAAAACGGATGAAGAAAACGGGAAGCGTTTGCAAGAAGTTCAAAGCATGGAACAAAGCATCCGTCAGTATCAAGCGCAAGCACAACAAGACTTACAGAAAAAAGAATTAGACTTATTGAAGCCAATTACAGAAAAAGCAAAAAATGCTATTCTTAAGGTTGGTAATACTCAAGGGTTTGACTATATCTTAGATTCTTCTCAAGGGCAAGGTGTCATTATGGCTAATGGTAAAGATCTATTAGCAGACGTAAAATCTGAATTAGGATTCTAAAAGATTTTCCAAAATAGTTTTTAAAAAGCTACTCATAAAGAGTAGCTTTTTTATTTTTGTATCAATATGAGCACAAAACCTATTGGTATATTTGATTCTGGAGCAGGAGGGCTTTCTATTTGGAAAGAAGTAAATACACTACTCCCGATGGAATCTACAATCTATATTTCTGATTCTAAATACGCACCTTATGGAACAAAAGGTAGAAAAGCTATTTTGGAACGTTCCATCATTAATACAGAGATCCTACTCAATAAAGGAGCAAAAATTGTAGTTGTGGCTTGTAATACTGCTACTACAAATGCAATTTCATTTTTAAGAGAAAAATACAATGTCCCTTTTATTGGAATTGAACCCGCAATAAAACCCGCTGCACTTAATACAAAAACGAATTGTATAGGAATTTTGGCCACACAAGGAACGCTGAGTAGTAGTTTGTTTCATGAGACTTCACAACGCTACACAAAAGAATTAAATGTCGTTGAACAAGTGGGTGATGGAATTGTAGAGCTGATTGAAGCTGGAGCGCTATTTTCAGCAGAAATGGAACAATTGCTTAAAACACACTTATCTCCTATGCTTGAAGCCAATATGGATTGTTTGGTTTTAGGCTGTACACATTATCATTTTTTAAAACCTATTTTAGAAAAAATATTGCCAAAAAACATAAAAATTATAGATTCAGGTCCAGCTGTTGCGAAACAAACAAAAGCTGTACTTCAAAATCATAATCTCCTCGCAGAAAGCACTCAAGAAGGCGGGCATGCATTCTTTACAAATGGTTCAAAAGAAGTGATTTCTAGATTGATGAATTGGGATAAGTCAATGGTTCAAAAATTGGATTAAATCCTAATTTAATTAATTTACACTAGGACACTCACAATCATACTTTTCATTTCGACATCCAAAATTGAACCCAAGGGTAATCTGGTGATATCCACCATTATCAAGAACAATAGAATTTGATTGGTAAGAATAGGTGTAAGCGAACATAAAATTATTGTATTCAATCCCCACTAAAGGTGTGATATATTGTAATTTTTGACTGCTTACAGTACTTCCATTTGTAAATTGTGCTCCATCAAAACTCCTTCTATATGAAACTCCAGCATAAATATTACCAAAATCAAATTTTCTGTAAGCCTTAAGATTAGCATCAATAAATGATTCTTTTGTAGCGTCTTTATATGCATATAAAATTGATGGTTCATAGCTCCAATCGCTCCCAAATTTTGAAAAAACATTCCCTGCAGAAAAAAGATAGGTTGTTAGATTATCGTAGCTAACTCCTTGTTCATTAATATTAACGCCTTCATTTTTAAGAAGATTCTTTATTGTAGCGTGAGCATAAAAATTAATAAGATGATAAGAAAATCCAAAATCAACATTGAAATCTGTTGCGCTTTGCTCAATTCCGGCAATTATAGGATCGAATTCCACAAATGCAGTTTCATCTAGTTTATATTGAATCATCCCAGCGCTAAGTCCAAAAGACAACATATTCAAATCAATTGTATTTCTTGAAAACATTAAATGATGTGCATATGTCAAATAAGCTCCTGTTTGAGAGTGATATCCATTCTGATCGTTAAAAGCAATTGCGCCTACTCCAGATTGAGTGTCGCCGATTCTACCATTGATGCTAAAGGTCTGCAAACTTGGTGCATTATCCTGACCAAACCATTGCTGTCTTCCTGTTAATCGTACTTTATTACAATTGGCTACACCTGCCATCGAAGGATGAATTAAATAATAATTGTCCGTCAAGTAGTCTGAATATATTGGTAATCCTTCCTGTGCTTCCATGCCATTGTAACAAAAACCAAGTGTGGCAAGAAGAATTAATTTTTTGGCTAATTTCATTAAATCTTATCTTTTCAAGGTGAAATTCGCTCTAAATTGTTCCGTATTTTTTGTTGTTGGACTTTCATATTCCACCAAAAACCAATAGTCTGATGTTGGCATTGGTTGTCCATTGAAAGTACCATTCCATCCATCGCTGGCCGGACTTAATTCTTTGAGCAATTTACCATATCTGTCAAATATATAAATTTTTGCGTTAGCTTGCGACTTTAAACTGCTAATATTCCACGTATCGCGATAACCATCACCATTTGGGGTAAAATATTTTGGATAATCTATATTAACAATTCTTATTGTTTTAACTGCACAACCATATCGATCGCGTACATGAATTGAATGCTCACCATGATATACATTTGTTAAAATATTTTCTTTTTGCCAGGGACCATCATTTAGAGCATATTCATAATCGGCTTTTCCTATAACTTCGACTTTTAATTTATTAGGAGTTGAAAATTCTGGTAGTAAAAACTCTGCCGAAACTGATTCTGCGGGGAAAGATTCAATAACTATTGTACTAGTAGATAAAATTAGTTTCCGTTTTTTGATGGGTTCTGAAGAATATGATGGTATTACAGAGTGTACCTATGCCGATAGCTTTGCGTTTTTACTACGCGAGGTAGGAACTCAAAATTATATCAATTTAGCGATTTTACCAGATGGAACACCTGTTAGTGTAAAAAATATTAATAATTCTAATAATTGTAGAAAAAACCCTAACTATTTTGCGTGCATGAGGTGTAAAATTAAATTTAAAAAAAGTTGCATCTTGTGTATTATTTACGTTTAAAGCGTTTTCCAAATCTGAATCACCTGTAAGACCATTTGAATGGTCAACTAGGTTAGTTGATGTGATATTACCTGCAGGATGTGCTTTCCCTGTTGATAATACAATCCCTTCTGTAAATGGAAATGTACTCCCTGTTGGCGTTTTAAAATAACCATAGCTTTTAGTGGTGAGATCTGTAGGTTGGCCTTTTACTTTTTCAGAAAAATTGTTTGCAGAACTACAATCACTAGAGATTAAAACATCTTTAACTAACTGCTCAGGTCCATAGCTAGATTCTGGGTGTGCATTGTCATTTATGATAATAATTTGTCCGTAGCTAAAAAATGATAAAAGCCACAACACTGGAAGAGTTTGTAGGTGTTTCATAATTTGGGAATATGAAGTTATTAAACAAATATAACGAAAAAAATATAACTTTATTGTACCTACTACCTCTTCAAACTAAAGTGTGCTCGGAGTTGTTTGGGCTCTGCTGTTGTTAAATCGTTGTATTCCAATAAGAACCAATAGTCCGTCGTTGGCATCTTTTGGCCATTGTAGGTGCCATCCCAA
>Ga0209555_10000803_pt1 | contig 25687 bp, 22 predicted proteins | sample SaaInl85LU_5_DNA_FD_184643 | JGI IMG/M metagenome (GOLD analysis project Ga0209555, IMG submission 184643) | Marine microbial communities from expanding oxygen minimum zones in the Saanich Inlet - ESP_85LU_5_DNA (SPAdes) (version 2) | ecosystem: Environmental > Aquatic > Marine > Intertidal... | reverse complement strand
AAACAACTCATAAAGGTGAGATCGCATCGGAGCCATTCCTGCTCCACCACCAATATACAGCATTTCAGCCTCAGAGTTGTTTATAAAGAACTCACCGTAAGGTCCTGAAATAGTGACCTTATCTCCTGGTTTTCTACTGAAAATATATGTAGAAGCTACACCTGGATTTACATCAGCCCAAGTGTTTTTAGCTCTATCCCATGGTGGGGTAGCAACACGAACATTAAGCATTATCTTTCTGCCTTCAGCAGGATATGAAGCCATGGAGTATGCTCTAATAACTTCTTCATCATTCTTCATTTTTAACGTTCTCAAACCAAAGTTGTCCCACTCCAATTTAAACTTCTCAACTTCACCAGGATGCTCTTTAGGGTGCGCGCTAATGTCTATGTCAGCATAATCTATTTCACAATCAGGAATTTCAATCTGAATATACCCTCCAGCTTCGTAAGGCATATCTTCAGGAATTTCGACAATAAACTCTTTGATAAATGAGGCAACGTTATAGTTTGATACAACTGTTGCTTCCCATTTTTTTACACCAAAGACTTCTTCAGGAATAGAAATTTTCATATCTTCCTTTACCTTAACTTGACAGCCTAAACGGTAATTATCTGCAATTTCTTTCTTAGAGAAGTGCGGTTCTTCTGTTGGCAAAATACTTCCACCACCGTCATGAACTTGGCAAGTACATTGAATGCAAGTACCTCCACCACCACAAGCTGAAGGCAAGAAAATTCCCTCATTACTTAGTGTATTTAGAAGTGTTGATCCACCGTCTACCTCAATCTCTTTTTCACCGTTTATAGTGATTTTCACTTTTCCTGCTGGCATTAACTTGGATTTTGCAAATAATAAAATGCTCACCAATGCCAAAATCATAACCAAGAAGATGGCTATACTAGAAATTATTGTTGTTGTACTTAATATGATCATTGTTTGTTGTTGTACGGATTATAATTTTATTCCCATGAAACTCATAAAAGCTATTCCCATCAGCCCCGTAATAATAAAGGTTATTCCTAAGCCTCTTAAAGGTGCTGGCACATGAGAATATCTAATTTTCTCACGAATAGCAGCAATAGCTACAATAGCTAAAAACCACCCTATTCCAGAGCCCAATCCAAAGACTGTTGCCTCTACTATAGAGTTGTATGCTCTTTCTTGCATAAATAACGACCCTCCTAAGATGGCACAGTTTACCGCAATAAGTGGTAAAAATATACCCAGAGAACCGTATAGTGCTGGCGAAATTTTCTCAACAATCATTTCTACCAACTGAACCATTGAGGCAATTACGGCTATGAACATGATAAAGCTTAAGAAGCTTAAATCTACATCAACAAAAGAATCGCTTAGCCAAACTAAAGCGCCTTGTTTTAGCACGTAATTCTCTAGTAAATAGTTAATTGGTATTGTTATGCCTAATACAAAGATTACAGCGAACCCCATACCAACAGATGTCTTAACAGTTTTAGATACCGCCAAATAGGAACACATTCCTAAAAAATAGGCAAATACCATATTGTCAATAAATATTGACTTTATAAATATGTTTACTAATTCTTGCATAATGTATTGTTTAAGATTCTATTAAATCTCTGTTCTTCATTCTTTGTACCCAGATAATGACACCTACAGTTACTAATGCCATAGGTGGTAAAATCATCATACCATTGTTTTCATACCCCATCTCATAAAGCCCAAGCTTTTCAAGTACAGGATAGCCAAATAACGTTCCAGCACCTAGCAACTCTCTGAAGAATGCTACTGCAATCAAAATCCATCCGTAGCCAAATGCATTTCCTAAACCGTCCAAAAAGGATTTCCAAGGTTTATTACCTAAGGCAAATGCTTCCAGTCTTCCCATGATGATACAGTTCGTAATGATAAGTCCAACAAATACGGATAACTCCTTACTCACATCGTAAACAAAAGCTTTCAATACTTGGTCAACTAAAATTACCAAAGTAGCAATCACTACAAGCTGTACAATAATTCTGATTCGTGATGGAATTAAATTTCTCATTAAAGAAACCACAACGTTAGCCACTGATAATACAACCAATACCGATAGTGCCATTACAATAGCTGGCTTCAGTTGAACCGTAATTGCTAAAGCCGAACAAATACCAAGTACCTGTGTAGTTACTGGGTTATTATCGTTTAACGGATCGCTAAGAAGCTTTCTGTTTTTCTTTGAAAATAAAGATTCTTTCTTTTCACTCATTATTCAATAGTATTTAGGGAAAGAGTTTGTAGGCTATCTACTAATAAGGTATCTGCCTGAGCCTCTATCGTTTCACTTATTTTTTTGTTAAAGAATGGTAAATACTTAGATAGACGTTCTTCTAACATTTCCGAAACCCCATCTGAAGTTATTGTACCACCAGAAATACCATCTACGCCGTGCATGTCATCTTCTTTTGCACCGCCTTTAACTACCGTAATCGATTTAAATTCAGTTCCGTCAAAAATGGTTTTACCTATGAACGGCTCTTGAAACCATCCTAATGAAATTTCTGCACCAAGTCCAGGAGTTTCACTTTTGTGATCGAATACAGCACCAGAGACAGTACTCATGTCATTCTCAAGTGCTAAATACCCCCAAATTGGTCCCCATAGTCCTTTACCTCTCATTGGAAGTATGTAAGATTTCTCTCCATTATTCTCTCCCTCAAATACAGGAAATACTTGTTCGTTAAGCGGCTTTTTCAATTCGACACCTAGGTCTACTGTAAAAGCATCTCCATCAACAACTTGACCTTCACTATTTAAGACATATGAAGAAGTTATTTTCTCTTTGTACACTTTAGCAGCTTCCTCTCTGCTCACCTCAATACCTAATGTAGTAAGAATGTTTTGTTTTTTCTCTGCCTCTACATTTTTATCTTGAAATGGCTTTAGACTAATTGCTGCAACAGACAATAATGTAGCCACCAAAACAACCATGACAGCAGCAAAACTAAAAGTGTAGGAATTTTTATTTGAATCCATAATTATTAGGCGTTTGCTCGTTTTAATCTTCTTTTAATATTTCCTTGAATAACATAATGGTCTACTAATGGAGCAAAGATGTTCATCAATAATATAGCCAACATCATTCCTTCCGGATACGCTGGGTTAAATACACGTATTAGAATGGCAAATACACCAATCAAAAAGCCGTATATGTATTTTCCTTTATTGGTTTGCGAACCCGTTACAGGGTCAGTAGCCATAAATACAGCACCAAAAGCAAAACTACCAATGATAAGGTGAATCTCTGCAGGTGTTGACATTAATTCATTAGCGCCCCACATGTTAAATAAACTAGCCATTACAAAACCACCAACGAAGGTCGATAATATAATTCTCCAGCTTCCAATACCACTAGCAATTAGAATAAGTGCTCCTATCATGATAGCGATGAATGAGGTCTCACCCACCGAACCTGGAATGGTTCCTATCATCATATCAAGAGGATTGAAAGATAAAGATTGCCAATTGGCAGAAGCTGCTAGTTCTCCTAAGATGGTAGAACCTGAATACCCATCAACCATGGCGTTGTGTACCCATACTTTATCTCCAGACATATATATTGGATATGCAAAGAACAAAAATGCTCTTGCTGTCAAGGCAGGATTCAAAATATTCATTCCTGTTCCTCCAAATACCTCTTTGCCAATAACTACTGCAAATATTACTGAAATAGCCAACATCCATAGTGGAACATCTATCGGCATAGTCAACGGAATTAGTAAACCCGTAACTAGATAACCCTCGTTTACTGAATGTCCTCTATAAATTGCAAATGCGAATTCTACTGCCAAACCAACTGCATAGGAAACAATGATAAGTGGTAAAAACTTCCAAAATCCGAAGATGAAGTTTTCCATCATGGTTGCGGTTTCACCTATCGCCAAATGGTATTGGTAGCCCACATTCCACATACCAAATAATAAACACGGTATCAAAGCTATGATAACCATGAACATAGTACGTTTTAGGTCGATGGCATCTCGAACGTGAGAGCCTTTGTGTGTTGTATGGTCAGGTACAAACAAAAAAGTTTCAAAGGCATCGTATGCCGGATATAGCTTTTCTAATTTCCCTCCCTTCTCAAAATGTGGCTTTACTGAGCCTAATAAATTCTTAAATAATTTCATAAAAATACTAGCTACATTCTTTTTTAATTAAATCTAAGCCTTCACGAATAATTGACTGTACTTCCATTTTAGAAGTACATACAAATTCACAAAGTGCAACGTCTTCAGGAGATATTTCATAAATCCCCAATTGTTCCATTGAATCAATATCTTCAATCAAACATGCCTTAATAAGTTGCATTGGATAAATATCCATTGGCAATACTTTTTCGTATTGACCAGTAACTACATAGGCTCTCTCTTCCCCATTATAGTTAGTGTTAAGAGAATATTTTTTTGATGGCATCAACCACGAGAAATACGATTTAGATAAGGAGAACTTATCTAAGTTAGGTGCAATCCATCCTAAAAATTCTTGTTGATTTCCTTCCGATATTACAGTAATTTGAGAGTCGTAAAAACCAATATTACCGTCTTTATCAATTTGCTTTCCAGTCAATACATCACCACTGATATATCTGTTATTATCACCTATAATAGTATTCTCGTTCAATAGGTTTTCGATAGACGAACCTGCTATGGTTCTATAATAGCGTGGTTTTTCAACTTGAGGGCCAGTAAGTGCAACAATTCTAGAAACATCGTATTTGCCCTCACTAAATAAGCGTGCAATGGTCAATACATCCTGTGGATATAAATACCAAACGACATCTCCTTTATTTATAGGGTCTATGTGGTGAATCTGAACACCTACATTACCTGCTGGGTGAGCACCTGATATCCTATTGATTTGAACACCTTTACAAGATGTAAAAACGGATGATGGATTAGTATTACCATCAACATTAAGGTGAACGATTCCGTCCGTTAATTTTTTTAAGAAATTAACACCCTTCTGAAATTCGTTTTCTAATCCGTGCAGTACGAAATCGTTGTCTGGCGCTAATGGTGCCGTATTGAACGTAGAAATAAAGATGGCTTTTGGCGTATCCATTGGATTAGCGATAATATCAAACGGCTTTTGGCGTATAAATGGCCAAACACCACTTTCTAACAAGCCTTCAATAATTTGCTCTTTAGTTGCACCCTCATCCAAAGTAGAAAAAGATTCGTAATTAGTTTCGGCATCGGCCTTTAGTTTTACTTCCAAAACTCTTCGCTTTGCACCACGAACAATATCGGTTACTTCACCACTAACTGGAGAAGAAAAACGAATGCGATCGCTGTACTTATCGAAAAATAGGCAAGAACCCGCCTTAACTTTATCCCCAACCTTTACGGTTAATTTGGGGGTAAGTCGATGAAAGTCGGTAGGCTTTAAACTAAATGAATCGGATTGAGGCGTACTGGCATAAACTTTGTCAGCCTCTCCATTGAGGTTGATATTTAGCCCTTTTTTTAATCTGATATCTTTTGACATCTCTTTTTTAAAAAATTGTGATTTTCGGTCGCAAAAATATACATTTGTAAGCAACTATATGGCCCTAGGCTGAATAAGAATTTTTAATTTATAATGATTCTAAATAAGGAGTCTATTTGTATAAATAATTCAAATAAAATATAGGCAAAATGAATACTAATTTTTAACCAAGTACTGCATTGAAACATTCCTTTCTTACCATATCTTTTTTGTCTTTACTCTTATTTTCTTGTGGTGGCACAAAAAAAACCACAATTGACACAGATTCATTGTATGAAAACGAAAGTGAAGATATAATCACTGAAAGCAGCGAAGAAGTTGAAAAAGAGTTTACTGAGCCTAAGCAAATTTTGAAGTATGAAAACGCGATTTACAATCCCGATATCAAAACTGTTTTACTTCACCCTACTGGCTTTGAACTAGGCAACCCCCTCATTCATTTGAATTATAAAGACAGTCTTTTGCTGTCTTTTGATGACTTGAGCAACCGTCCTAAGAGATATATGTATTCCCTCATTCATTGCAATGCCGACTGGACGCCTTCAGACCTTTTGCAAAATGAATACTTGGAGGGTTTTTATGAAGAACCTCTGATAGATTACGATTTTTCATTTAACACCATTCAGCCGTACATTAACTATCACACTACTATCCCTTCCAATAACTTACGTCCAATACTTTCAGGAAATTACCTCTTAATTGTATATCCTGAAAACGAAAAAGACAATCCCATTTTGAGTAAACGCATGTTGGTTATTGATGAAAAAGTCAGTGTAGAAGGTATGGTCAAACGCGCCACTGATTTGGAACAGAGAAATTACCAGCAGGAAATAGACTTTAACATCATTCATACTGGCTACAGCATTGACAATCCATTCGGTGACATTCAAGTAGTCATCACACAAAACGACCGTTGGGACAACGCCATAACTGGCCTACAAGCTGTATTCGTAAAAGAAAATGAGATCTCTTACGACTACGAGGAAGAAAATTGTTTCGACGGGGGCAATGAATACCGCTTTTTCGATTGCCAAAGTTTGCGTTATTTGTCCGAACGCCTTGCTGACATTAGCTTTGAAAATGACACAAATAAAATAATCTTGCGAACTGATAACGAAAGACGTTTTCAACGGTATTCTAGTTTGGTACAAGACATTAACGGTAAACGACTGATTCGTGTACAAGAAGGCAACAGAGACAATATAGAAGCTGATTATGCATTAGTAACTTTCACCCTGCCCTATCAACACCAAATTACGCATGGCGACTTGTACGTTCATGGTCAAATTAGCGATTATGGTTTTCCAGACACTCACAAAATGCACTACAATGAAGATAAAGGGATATATGAAGCTAGCATATACCTAAAACAAGGCTACTACAATTACGAATACGTATTTAAGAAAAACGAAGGCGGTAGCTTAAGCCGATTTATTGAAGGAACGCATTACCAAACCGTAAACGACTATAAGATTTACATCTATCACCGCCCTACTGGTGAACAATATGACCAATTAATAGGAATTCAAAAACTGACTTCAAAAGACTTGTTATGATGTTTAATTCCTCTAAATTTGCACTCATTAATTAATAAACAATAAAAAAACTATGTCCAAAGGTGTTTTTAACGTACCCATCGCTACTAACGAGCCCGTTTTAAGTTATGAAAAAGGCAGCAGCGAAAGAGAAGAATTATTGAACACGTACAATGAAATGTACGCTTCAAAAATAAACGTACCTCTATACATTGGTGGTGAAGAAATCACTACTTCTAATCAAAGAAATATGTGTCCTCCTCATGACCACCAACACGTCTTGGGACAATTCAGCCTTGGTGACGCTACACACGTCAATCAAGCCATAGATTCTGCTCTAGCAGCCAGAGAAAACTGGGCCGCTATGCCTTGGCACCAAAGGGTATCTATTTTTCTAAAAGCAGCCGAACTTCTAGCTGGTCCGTTTAGAGCAAAACTTAATGCCGCTACCATGTTAGCTCAATCGAAAAATGTATTTCAAGCTGAAATAGATGCGGCTTGTGAACTTATCGATTTCTTCAAGTTCAATGCCGAATACGTTACACAATTATACGGCGAGCAACCCGAGTCAGCACCTGGCATGTGGAACCGATTAGAACACCGACCATTAGAAGGTTTCGTTCTAGCCATTACACCCTTTAACTTCACCTCCATCTGTGCGAACTTGTGCGCTGCACCAGCTATGATGGGTAATGTAGTTGTGTGGAAACCCGCCGCTACGCAAGTGTATTCTGCTAAGGTTATTATGGACTTATTCAAAGCAGCTGGATTGCCTGATGGTGTAATAAACATGTTACCTATTGATGGTGCAACACTAGGGAGCGTAGTCTTTGAACATAAAGACTTTGCTGGATTGCATTTTACCGGCTCTACGGGTGTATTCAGAAACCTTTGGAAAACCATTGGAAACAATATTGAAAAGTACAGAAGTTACCCTCGAATTGTTGGCGAAACGGGTGGTAAAGACTTTATAGTGGCTCACGAATCGGCAGTTGCTGCAGAAGTAGCTACAGGCATCACTAGAGGAGCTTTCGAATACCAAGGCCAAAAATGTTCGGCAGCCTCGCGTGCTTACGTACCATCAAATATTTGGGCAGACGTAAAAGAACAAGTCGTAAAAGATGTAAAATCCTTCAAGATGGGAAGTCCTGAAGACCCATCAAACTTCATAAACGCTGTAATTGACGAAAAATCCTTTGATAGAATATCTAGTTATATCGACTATGTCAAAGAACAGTCTGATGCTGAAATTATTGCTGGTGGTGAATACGATAAATCTAAAGGTTACTTTATTGAACCTACAGTTGTGGTAACTACAAACCCAAAATTCAGAACCATGTGTGAAGAAATTTTTGGACCTGTAATTACCATTTATATTTACGAACCTAAAGACTGGAAAGCCACTTTAGAGTTGGTAGACAACACTAGTGAATACGCTCTAACAGGAGCTATTTTCTCCACAGACAGATACGCCATAGAAGAAGCCTCAGTAGCATTAGAAAATGCCGCTGGAAACTTCTACATCAACGATAAACCAACAGGTGCTGTTGTTGGTCAGCAGCCATTCGGTGGCGCTAGAGGCTCAGGAACAAACGACAAGGCAGGTTCTATTTTAAACCTTCTAAGATGGGTCTCTCCAAGAACCATCAAAGAAACATTCGTTCCAGCTAAAGACTATAGGTACCCGTTTTTGGGATAATCTTTTAAAACCTTGGGCTTTGACCCAAGGTTTTTTTTTACTTTTGGTAACATGTTAAAGGAATACTACGACAGACTACCCCCTATCCTTAAGAACAAGTTTGTTCTGGTAACACTGGCTTTACTGATTTGGGTGGCTTTTTTTGATTCTAACAATTGGATCAAACAGGCTCGTCTACAATCTGAAATTGACGATTTAAAAGAACAAAAAGAATACTACCTAAAGGAAATCGAAAAAGACAGCATAGCTCTTTTTGACCTCACCAACAATACCGAAACTCAAGAGAAATTTGCCAGAGAAAAATACCTCATGAAAAAAGAAAACGAAGATATAATTGTAATCATTAAGGATGATGAATAAGCTATTTTCAGAATTCAATTCCCTTAGCACTCAACAATGGAAAGACAAATTATCAAATGACCTAAAGGGAAAAACTTTTGACGAACTCATTAATAGTGAAGGCACAAAACCCTTTTACCACAGCGATACACACGAGCATTTCAATCCCTTACCCACCTCAACCGATTGGATAAGCGTACAATGGATAGATGGCAGTCAAGCTAAAGAGGGTAATCGCCAAGCCTTGGAAGCCCTAAATAATGGAATGAATGCGCTTTGCTTTTCAAACCCTACTGACTTTAATGTTCTATTCAAAGATATTCTGATTCAACACATTTATATCTATTTTGAAAATTACTCGTCAGAAAGCGTAGAAGAATGGCAACGCTTGATACACGAGCAAGGCATTAGTCCAGAAGATGTAAAGGGTGGCTTCATTGGGAATGAAGAAGGAAAACTACCTAACTTTAGCTACCATGCCGTTGTGGTGGACGATATCCACCAAGCGGTAAATGAGGGGTTTAGTCACTCTTTATACATATTTAACATTGGCAGCGATTATTTTAAAGAAATTGCCAAAATGAGGGCGTTTACTGCATTGTATGCAAAACGTTTTCAGGGCAGTCCTGTTACCTTTGCCCAAACGAGCCTTTCCAACAAAGAAAGCAAAGAGCCTTACACGAATTTATTGCGCACAACTACCGAAAGTATGTCAGCTATATTTGGCGGCTGCACAGCACTAATGATTCGCCCTTACAACCAATCATTCGAAGAAGGAAACGACTTTTCACACCGCTTGGCACGAAATCAGCACCACCTTCTAAGAGAAGAAAGCTTTTTCAATAAGGTGCAAGACCCTAGTGCTGGAAGTTATTATATCGAAGCCCTTACACAAGAATTTATAAACGGCAAGCGAGAAGACACTTCTAAAAAACATCCCCATCAGCCCTCTTGGAACACCGCCGAACAAATAGAAATAAAAACGTCATATTCTTTAGAAGACATTCAAGAAGTAGAACACCTTGGCTTTGGCGCAGGAGTAGCTCCCCATCTAAGAGGACCGTATTCGAGCATGTACGTCAGTCGACCTTGGACCATCCGGCAATATGCGGGTTTTTCTACAGCCGAAGCCTCAAATGCTTTTTACCGAAGAAATTTAGAAGCTGGTCAAAAAGGACTTTCAGTAGCCTTTGATTTAGCCACACACAGAGGTTACGATTCCGATCATGAACGCGTGGTTGGCGATGTTGGAAAAGCAGGCGTAGCCATCGATTCCATTGCCGATATGAATATCCTATTTGATGGCATCCCTCTCGATAAGATGTCGGTTTCTATGACCATGAACGGTGCTGTATTGCCCATTATGGCCTTTTACATCGTAGCAGCAGAACAACAAGGCGTTGATAAAAAAGACCTCGCAGGAACCATTCAAAACGATATCCTCAAAGAATTTATGGTTAGGAACACTTACATCTATCCGCCCAAAGATTCCATGCGCATCATTTCCGATATTTTTGAATACACCGCACAGCACATGCCAAAATTCAACAGCATCAGTATTTCGGGCTACCACATGCAAGAAGCCGGCGCTACTGCTGATATAGAATTGGCTTACACTCTTGCCGATGGCTTAGAATACATCCGTAAAGGCATTGAAGCAGGGCTAGACATTGACACCTTTGCCCCTCGCCTTTCTTTCTTCTGGGGAATAGGTATGAATCACTTTATGGAGATTGCTAAAATGCGAGCGGCTCGTATGCTTTGGGCAAAAATGGTGAAGCAATTCAAGCCACAAAACCCAAAGTCTTTAGCCTTACGAACGCATTGCCAAACCTCTGGCTGGAGTCTCACCGAACAGGACCCATTTAATAATGTCAGCCGTACATGTATTGAGGCAATGGCAGCCGTTATGGGTGGTACACAATCGTTGCACACCAACGCTTTGGATGAGGCCATAGCCCTTCCGACCGACTTTTCCGCCAAGATTGCCAGAGATACTCAACTTTACCTACAAAACGATATCGGACTGTGCCAAACGGTAGACCCGTGGGGCGGATCGTATTTCGTAGAAAAGCTAACCCACGATATTGCTCAAAAGGCATGGGCACATATTCAAGAAATTGAAGAATTGGGCGGTATGGCAAAAGCCATAGAAACCGGTCTTCCAAAGATGAAAATCGAAGAAGCTGCCGCCAGAAAACAAGCCCGAATAGACAGTGGGAAAGACACCATTGTAGGCGTGAATAAATACACCTTAAAAGAGGAAGATCGGGTGTTGGAAATACTTGAAGTGGACAATACTACGGTGCGCTTATCTCAAGTAGAACGCTTGAACACATTGAAAGCCGAAAGAGATGAAGAAGCTGTTCAGCAGGCTCTACAATCCATCACCTCAGCTTGCGAAAGCGGTCAGGGCAATCTTCTCGAATTGGCCGTAGAAGCCGCTCGAAAAAATGCCACTTTAGGAGAAATTTCGTATGCTTGTGAAAGCGTTTTCGGACGTTATCAAGCCCAAAGCAGTTCAATATCAGGAGTGTATAAGATGGAAATAGACAATAACCCCCATTTCAAGAAAGCCCAAGAGCTAACCGCTACCTTTGCCCAACAAAAAGGCAGACGGCCACGAATTATGGTTGCCAAAATGGGACAAGACGGACACGACAGAGGCGCAAAAGTAGTGGCCACTTCCTTTGCCGATTTAGGCTTTGATGTGGACATGGGACCTCTCTTTCAAACCCCAATAGAAGCGGCCAAACAAGCCATAGAAAATGACGTTCATATACTCGGTATATCGTCTTTAGCTGCTGGGCATAAAACCCTTGTCCCTCAAGTAATAAAGGCGTTAAAAGACATGGGAAGAAGCGATATTTTAGTCATTGCTGGCGGAGTCATTCCCCAGCAAGATTACGACTTCCTTTTTGAGACTGGCGTAAGTGGAGTATTCGGTCCTGGTACCGTCATTGCTGAAGCTGCCATTAACATTATAGAACAGTTGCTCGATGCATAAACTCAGTACAGACATACTGGATGGAAAACGCTCGGCATTGGCACAAGCCATAACGCTGATAGAAAGTACTCTAGAAAGCCATCAGCACGAGGCTCAAGGCATTTTGCAAGAGCTACTGCCGCACAGTGGCAAATCCTTACGCATTGGCATTACTGGCGTTCCAGGGGTGGGAAAAAGCACCTTTATTGAAGCGCTTGGTAAACACCTTACCGTACAAGGTAAGAAAGTGGCTGTATTGGCCATTGACCCTTCTAGTGAAAAATCTGGAGGTAGTATATTGGGCGATAAAACCCGTATGAACGAACTCTCGGTAGATGAATTGGCCTTTATTCGCCCTTCTCCGACAGCTGGATCTTTGGGTGGTGTAGCGCGTAAAACTAGAGAAAGTATTCTCCTTTGTGAAGCGGCTGGCTATGAAGTCATTCTGATAGAAACGGTAGGTGTAGGGCAATCCGAAACGGCCGTACATTCTATGGTTGACATCTTCCTTTTACTCATGCTTGCTGGTGCGGGTGACGAACTGCAAGGCATCAAAAGAGGCATCATGGAAATGGCAGATATTTTACTCATCAATAAAGCGGATGGAGATAACCTCATCCCTGCCAAAAAAGCCCAAGCCCAATACAAAACCGCTTTGCACCTCTTTCCTCCTACCGACAGCGGATGGATACCTCAAGTAGGCATTTGCTCGGCACTACAAAAAACAGGCATAGAAGAAAGCTGGAAAAGCCTTAGCGATTACCAACAGTGGACGTCAGAAAGAGGGTATTTTACCCAAAAACGCCAAGACCAAAACCGCTATTGGTTTCATCAAATGATAGAAAGCCGACTGCAAGACGATTTCTACAGCCAACACCAAACACAAATCAAAGCACTAGAACAGCAAGTGATGGAGGCTAAACTCAGCCCTTCTCAAGCTTTACAACGCCTCTTTAAGTGAAAAAGGGCGTGTTCTACATGCTAGGCTCAACCCTAGCTTTTGCCCTTATGCAGATATGCGTAAAGTATTTGCCACACATTCCAGCACATGAGCTCATCCTTTTTCGATCCATTATATCCATTGTATTGAGTGTTGCCATGCTCCAAAAATTGGGCATTCCCCTTTTAGGAAACAATAAAAAGGTACTGTTGATGCGGGGAATTTTTGGCACCACCGCCCTACTCATGTTTTTCTACACCATACAAAATATCCCTCTAGCCAGTGCCGTAACCATACAATACCTTTCACCCATTTTTACAGCCCTATTTGCGGCCATCTTCCTCAAGGAAAAGATGCAAATAAAGCAATGGCTGTACTTTGGCATTTCATTTGCTGGGGTAGCACTGATTAAAGGCTTTGACGAACGCATCTCTTTGACCTTTATGCTCATAGGCATTTGCTCGGCTATGTTTTCTGGAATGGCATACACCTGCATCCGCCACCTAAAAGATACCGAACACCCTGTGGTGGTGGTCTTGTACTTCCCTTTGGTTGCCATACCCATTATGACGGTATTATCGTATTTGAACTGGGTAACACCCCAAGGTACCGACTGGCTGTACCTCTTACTCATGGGACTGTTTACCCAAATTGCCCAAATACTAATGACTAAAGGAATTCAAAGCGGTATTGCCAACAAGATGATAAGCCTTAAATACGTGGGTACCATTTACGCCTTAGCGATCGGCTACCTGCTGTTTGGGGAAAGTTACGGACTGTTAAGCCTATTGGGTATTGTAATGGTGATTGCTGGAGTAGTGCTGAATTTGTGGAAAAAAAGGGTAAAGTAGGACGAGCATAATAAGTGTGCTGGCTGGAGTTAATAGAAAATTCCTATCTTTAAGGCATGCAATTGTCGCCCGATATTTTTTCGTTTTTTAAAGAACTAGAACAAAACAACAATCGTGAGTGGTTTGAGGCACATAAGCCAAAATTTAAGGTACTTGAAACCTCTGTAAAACAGTTTGGTACAGCACTTAATGACCAACTCAATACCCACGATAGTATAGAACGCTTTAAGCTCTTTCGCATTTACCGCGATGTTCGCTTTTCTAAAGATAAAACACCTTTCAAAACGCATTTTGGACTTAACTGGCACCGTACTAAACCCGAATTACGTGGGGGCTATTACCTGCACCTAAGCCCTAATGATATTTTTCTAGCCTGTGGCTTTTGGGACCCTAAACCTGACGACCTTAAGCGTATACGCCAAGAACTGGCACTTGATGGCGATGAATTCCTCGAACTCATTAACGCTCCTAAATTTAAAAATACCTGGGGTGAACTACAAGGCGATAGGGTAAAAACGGCACCAAAAGGTTTTGCCAAAGATCATCCGCAAATAGACCTATTGCGCTTTAAGCAACACCTCTTTACTGTACGCTTTACACAAGCCCAAGCCACCGCTCCCGACTTTTTGCACCGCTTGGACAATGCCCTACAAGCCGTACGCCCTTTTGTGGACTACATGAGCGCCGTACTGACCACCAATGCCGATGGGGAATCATTGCTTTAAGGAATATTAATAAATAGTATTTCAGACGAAGCACGATGCTCGCGCTAGTGTGTTTTTGGGGGATACTATTATTTAAAATAGTTATTTTGCTTTAAATAAGTCATCAATTTAGAAAAGTGTCTTTTAGTTTTCAAAGCTAATTTGTTTATTTTATCAACTTGTTCTTTAGACTCTTCATAAGCAAAATCAGACTCCTTAATAAAATCGTAAGTTTTGCCTCTTAAATCAAATAAATATGTTTCAGAATATTTTGTTAAATCTATCAAAGACTTAACTAGTTTATCAATCAATAAATTTAACTCTAAATCTGAAGTTTTATTTTCCATATACTGGCATTCATCTATAAAAATTAAAATATTGGAAATCGCTTTCTTATCATAACCATACCAACAATTTTTATATAAAATTTCATCTTGAAACAATCTTACATCTAATTTAAATAATAAATCATCAATTATACTCAAATCATAAGGCTTAGGATTTCTAGTTAATTGAAATATTTTTTTTCTGCTAACTATGTTTTCAATAAACAAAACGAAAACTAAAATTATCAAAAAAATTAAAACCTGATTTTGTTTGAAAAATTTAACTATGAATAATTGGCTATTTATGAAATTTGATAAAAATGGTAGAATAATTATACTGAAATACCATCTATTATAAATTTTTTGAAAAAACATACTATTCTTTAGTTTTAAAAGTAGGAGAAATTGATTTTATACTTTCATAATATTGGATTCTTAATTGATGTTTTTCCATTTGATAATTGCCCTGTTTTGTGACAATACTTTTCAGGAAAATCTTCATTTTTATATTCATTCCATAATTTCCAAGCTTCTTTACACATTGGTTTACTTGGATTAAATCTTATCTTTTTTCTAGTTCTTATACAAAATCCATGAGTTTGTTTTTTTTCTTCAATCCTTTCAGGTCGTTCATCATTTTTTGAATCTAATTCTAAAATTTCAGGGAAATCCATAAGTGTTTTTTGAGATGAAACACTATTTCTGTAACTGTGAAATGGATCACCATAAAACTTATCAGTCGAATCAAATAAAATATCAGATTTCACGTATCTTTTTCCTATACTTACAATTACTTTTCTCTTTTCATAAACTGGTCTTTTAATGAAAATCACTTCATTACTATTTGCAATCTCCCAACACGTATTCCAAGCATCAACATCTAGAGAATTCTTTTTAAGGTTAGAAATAAAATCTTGTTTGGAAAAAACTCCAAATTCAATGTTATTTTTAAATGAATAGTCATAAAGATTTATTGAAGCTATAACACCTTGCCTTTCGTTTCCATAATATTTTGCATGTAAATTTGGAACATAAACTATACTAACATTTAAAAATTTCTTGAAGTAATCATAATCTACCTTACTAATACTTTTTTGGATTTCGTTTTTGTTTTTACCAAATACAATAAGGATATGAATTTTCGGATTATTTTCATGTTTATTAAATAATTCCTTGAAGTAGTTATCTAATTTTATAAATGGGGAAACAATCATTAAAATTCTCTCAGCTTTCCATATAGTATCATAAATGACATCTTCTAAATCTATACCTGTTATAAATTTGCTCATTTATTATTAATATTACTCTATCCCAAACTTGACAAAAACCGAGGCTTTAAGTTTTATCTTTTGGAATTGTATATCGGTATTATCCAAAGCTTCTTTATCTTCGATCAGTCCGACAAACTGTTGTAAACTGGCTCTGGCTTTTTGTCTAAAATTACTATTTACATTATCATATATGCCTGCATTTTTTTCATATACCTGTAGGGCTTTTCCCGTGCGTTGGCCTATAGCATTAAGTAAATAATCTGCCTTTTCTTTAGCCGCTTTAATGGCGTTGATGCGTACATCTTTTTTGAAAGTATGTATTTTTGAATGGTTGACCTCTGAAATGTAAGCGTCTTGTATATTGAGCAAATCGAGTTGTTCAAAAATTTTACCAACCATATAGGCGTCTTTAGCTTTTAAGCGGTATTGCCTCTGACTCACTGTTTTTTTATTCATCCATCTAATGGGAATATAGTCCGCATGAGCATTCGAAAATTCCAAATCCTCTAAGCTTAAACCAATGGCTTTTAAAGCATTTTTCAGAGCCTCTTCTTGCTCTTCTACCGACCGATGGTTTCCATTATTCCGTTCTCGAATAGTAATGGCAATGTATATTTCATCTGGAATGACTTCCATTTCGGCAGTGCCAGTAACTTCAATAAAAGGGGGTTGATTGTCTTGCCCAAATGCACATAAAATACAAGTGAGAAATAATAAGGAAAGCAGTGTGTTTTTCATAGTTCTTTTATGTTATTAAATAAATAACCCACACTGTTACGCATGGGTTACTTCATAAAAAAACTTATCTCGGTTAAGATGGGATAGCCTAGACCCAAATATAGTGTTTTTTAGTAAAATGGAAATTCCTTTTTTATCAAAATTTCTAATTCCTGGCAATTGTCTACTGTAAACAATGGCGGATAGTGGCTAAAGTCGCCATGCCCCCAATGTACACCAACGGTAGCCATTCCGTGCTTATTGGCTCCTATTATGTCGTATTTGGTATCGCCAATCATTAGGCAATCTTTGGCTTCGAGGGAATACTTTTCCAATATGTAAGCAATAATTTCGGCTTTGTCGCTTCGGCTGTTGTCCATATTACAGCCTACTATTTCCACAAATAAATCGTCCAGTTGGTGGTCTTTGAGAATCTCTTTGGCAAAAAGTGTAGGTTTGGAAGTGGCTACAAATAAAGTATAGCCTTGGTCTTTCAGTTGCTTTAGCAATTCATCGACATAGGGAAATAGGGCGTTTTGGTGAATGCCAGTCTTTGCATAGTAAGCTCTAAAATAGCCTACTGCCTCAAGGGCTTGAGCATAAGATAGTCCCAACTTTTCTTGAAAAGAAACCATAATGGGTGGGCCTATAAACTGATGAAGCTCCTCATCGCTAGGTACCACTACTCCCATCGTATCGGCTGCGTAGCGTATAGAATTCAGAATGCCTTCTTTGGGCTCTATTATGGTGCCGTCAAGGTCAAATAAAAGGTGCTTCATTTAAAATTTTTTAAGGCTAACAGTATTAATTGGCCGTAATTTCAAACTCCGTACGCCTATTATTAGCTCTTCCTTCCTTAGTATTATTGGTGTCAACTGGTCGGCTAGCGCCATAGCCTTTGGCAGTTACTCGATCGCCATCTACCGCTCTAGATACCAAATACTGACGTACGGCTTCTGCTCTTCTCTGAGAAAGGGTTTCATTGGCCGCTTTGCCCCCTACGTTATCGGTATGTCCGGAAAGCTCAATTTTTAGACTTGGCACATCGTTCATCAGCTGAATGAGTCGGTCTAGCTCTGGATAAGAATCTATTTTTACCTCCGATCTTCCGGTATCGAAAAAGACGTTTCTTAGGGCAATTTTACTACCAATGTCAATGTTTTTCAGTTCAATGTCTTTATTGATCATATTGTATGCCGAGCCTTTGGGTAAATTGAAGTTTTCGGAATGAAATAAGTAGCCTTCGGCCTCTACCGAAATACCATAATTTAATCCTGAAGGTAAAGACAGTAAGAACTTACCTGTGGCACTGTTGGAACGCATCACGGCATATACTTCTCCTGTGGAGTTATCAAAAATCTTAATCTCCGCTTCTACTGGGTCTTGCAACAGACCGTCTAGAATTCGTCCTTTGAATACGGTAAGGCTATTGGCAACCGTAACCTCAACCGTTTCGGGAGTGTAGGTATCTTCTATGGGTGAGGCGATACTTGCAATGAGATTATCCTCGGAAGCTACTGTTGGTTTTTTGGGCTCACCCCAAAAGGTGGCACAATAAATGTCCATTCCCCCTGCTCCACCGTCTCTGTTGGAAGCAAAATAGGCATACTTACCGTTGGCAGAGATGCTAAAATACAATTCGTCAAAGGGTGTGTTTATAGGATATCCCATGTTAATAGGTTTGCCCCACAGACCGAGTTCTTCATCTCTATAGGAAACAAAAACATCATAGCCGCCAATTGAGGAATGTCCTTGAGAACAGAAATACATGGTATTGCCGTCTGGCGCCATATAGACCGAACCTTCTTGGAAACCAGTATTAATTTCCTGTCCAGCACTTTGAGATTGCCCCCAAAACTTTTCTTCCATGTCTTTCTTTCCACTGAAATTAATGTTTTGATCGCCGCCAAATCCGCCATCACTTACAAAATATACTTTAATGTCCTGTGGGTCATAAGAAGCAAAGGTTTCATTGCCCTCAACGTTTACCACTTTAGACATTTTGAGCTTTGGCTCTCCCCAGTTTTTGCCGTTTAGTTTGGATTCGTAAATATCGCTTTGTCCATCGGTATCTTTGAACAGCAGGAGTCGCTGACCGTCATAGGCCAAACTAGACGACACGTCGTCACCATCGGTATTCAGACTGTTTACAGAGGATAATCGCACCCACTTTCTTCTGTTTCTCTCGGCGGTATAAATGTCAAAATTGCCTGTTTTGTTACTGTTGAAAATAATATCAGACCCATCGGCAGTAATGCTTGGGGCTATCTCGTCCTGTTGAGAATTTAGCTCTTTAACATTATCCACCCAAACCCTCGTTTTAATACCAAAAATTTCGGCACCGCTTTTACATTCCTTGATGTGCTTGCGGTTCAGCCTCTTATAAACTTCAAGCTTCTTTGGGTTTTCGACTGTTCCGTATTTTTTAAAGGCTTTTTCTGCTTCTTCAAAATCGCGTTCCAACTGATAGGCTTTTCCTAATAAAAAATATAAAAATGGATCGGCATCTTCACCTGCCAATTCCAACGACTTTTTCAAGTATGGCATGGCTAGGTATGGCGTGTTGGTGTAGAGGTAAGCATGCCCTACTTTTCTGTTTAAATCCGAATTATTTGGATTGAAGTCTTGTGCTGATAAATAATAACTTAAGGCTTCTTCAAATTCTTCAAAAGCATTAACCATAGCTAATACTTTTTGCTCACCTTTTTCTAGAAAAATATCGCCCTGTTCGATATTGTTTTTAGCCAGTTCAAAGCCGTCTTTATCGTCTTTAAAATTCCCTTTTTTGAAAGCTACATCTTGTGCGAATACGCTCAAACTAAGTGCCAGTGCTAGTAGTGTTGTTATCTGTCTCATCTTATTCGCAGTTATTGATGTAATATTCTTTTCCTTTTTCCATGCCTAAGTCGTAGGCTTTTTGCCAATCATCGCAAGCACCGTCTACATTTCTTAGCATCTCACGGGTAATCCCTCTGTTAAGTAGTGCCGTGGCATTGTTTGGCTGTAACTTTACGGCCATTTCTAAATCGGCCAGTGCGCCCGTATAATTTTCTTTCATGTGATAGATAGCCGCTCTATTGCACAAGGCCATAGCATACTCTGAATTTATCTCTATGGCTTTCTTAAAGTCTTTGAGCGCCATGTCAAAATTTTCTGTTTCAAAATACACCGTTCCTCTGTTGTTGTAAGCCATTTCATAATTGGCATCGGCAGAGATTGCTTTTGTATAATATTCAATGGCTTTTTCTCTATTTCCAGACTTGCGGTAAGCACTTGCCAAATTGTTGTAAATAAACGCTTGGGCATCGCTTTGTGCTGCTTTTAGATAATCGGCAATGGCTTTGTCGTAATCTTCTAACGCTCTGTAGCAACTCCCTCTATCGTTCAGGGCGTAAGCGTAATTTGGGTTTATACTTATGGCTTGAGAATAGGCTGCAATGGCTTGCTGATAGTCTTTGTCCACATAAAAAATGACTCCTTTGTTATATGCGGCTTCTGCCCATGTCGGATCAGCAGATAACAGACGGTCATAGGCCGTAATGGCTTTATCGCTCTCTTTGTTTTCATCGTAAGATTTAGCTTGTTGAAAAAGAGCGTCAAAATTTGTTTGGTCTAGTACAAAGGCTTGCTCCAAAGTACTAATCGCCTCTGTATATTGTTTGTTTTCTTTCTGGGCTAAACCTTTGTTATAGTAGGCATCGCTGTTGCTGGAATCCAAAGCGATGACCTCATCAAACAAACTTATGGATTTGCTAAAGTTGGATTCTGCAAATGCCGTTGAGGCTGCATTGTAAGTTTCTTGAATTTGTTGCATTAGCGCATTGCTCGTGTTAATGGCGGCAATAGAATCTCTAAATTGCACCTCTTCTTGGGTAAGAGTAGAATCGGCTTGTTCTTGCGCATGGACTGTAAATACCATTAAAAACAGAGCCCCTAACATCAGGTAGTGTCTCATTATTATTTTTTCTTAAATATAGAAATAGTGGCTTTAATAAAATTTAAAATTTGCGTAAAGTTTTTTACAAATTATCAACTGGACCAAATGGCCGATGATAAGCGAATTTTTACATCCTCTTCAGCACTAATTTTAAGGGATTTGTATTCCGTACCGTTTACTTCATTGTAAGACCTGTGAGCACTATCGCAATAGGGCATTTTAGCGCTTAGTCCACAAGTACAAATGCTGTAACGTTTGTCTTTTTTTAACTCTATTTCAATCTCTTTAGTCGACTCATTCATTTTTAATTAGTTTAAAGGTGGTTACTTCATCGCCATTACGTATTTCTACGATGTACTGGCCTGCTTGGGTTAATGAGGAAAGGTAAATGCGTTCGCCATGCTTAACTTTTTGTTCTAAGACAACATCACCTAAAAGGTTGTAAATTTTTAAATCGCTGTCATGAGCTACACCTTCAATGGTAATATAGTTGTTTGCTGGGGTTGGAAAAATCTTCAATTTATTGTTTAAATCTGTATAATATACATTTGTAGTATCAGAACTTCCTTCAATATCAATGTTATAACTTATGGTTTTCTGTAAGCAATCATCGTTTGTGAAAACAGACAGAACAATAGTGTGTTGACCTTCGGTAAAGCTATGCGTTGCATCGCTAGAATTGGCGGTTGTACCGTCCCCAAAATCCCATTCTATATTTTCAGTGTTTGAAGCAGACATGCTGAAAGAATACGTGCTGTCATTTAGTTGTAAGGTATCTGCCGATTGTATGGCAAACATATTCCATACGTCTGTGCTATCTAAAACTACAGAAGATGCAATGTTTTGCAAAGTAGCAGCCTCTTCTTCGGTAAGACCACTTGGCGGTAAAAAAGTAGAACCTACACAGCTTTTCTGAAAAATAGTGCTGTAAATTACACAAGCTGCTAAATAGGAGCCCGCTTGGTTTGGGTGACTCTCATCACCAGTGTACAATTCAAAATTAGGGTTATCGTTAATCGACTTTTTCCATGCCATGCCAACAGGCGCTACCGTAGCGTCATTGTCCATACCCATTTGCAAATAGGACTCTCTCAACCGTTGTTGCATGCCTTCATAAGTAGCTACTGCAGGGTAAGACGGACCGTTCATTGAATCCCCATTTTTTCGCCCCCAAGTCATAAAGAATACAGGTTCTGTACAGCTATTGTTAACATAGATGGAGTCCACTAAGGCTTGTGCATAAGGATAAACTTCATCTTCTACTTGCCATGGTGGTAAGCTAGGCTCTTGGCTTTGGGCTTGCAGAATTACAAAATCCCAATCTTGTTGCCTTATCTTTTGCATACTGCTAGAATTTGCTTCAGCATGATTTAACAAACGCCAGCCACCTGGTGTATTACTTTGGACCTGAAGCGTATCTCCCATTGAGGTCGCTATTTCTGATACCATGGTAGGTAATTGATTGTAAAAGGTGTACGAATTACCCAAAAACAAAGCATCATAGGATTGAGCATAAATAGAAATGGGTAAAAGAAGGAGAAACAATTTTTTCATTTTATATTTTTTTTTAAGATTTGATAAAAGTACAAAATCATAATCAATATAAAAAAAACTACTTTTGTGTTATGAAGAATTCGAGTTTTAAACTAGTTGTGGCGCTATTTGCCGTGTTTTTATTGGCAAGTTGTGACACCCCAAAATCACTGACCTCTAAAGGAGATAAATTTTCTGAAAAATCCTTGTATGCCGATGCTTGTAAATTTTACATGCAGGCACTTGATCAAAAAAGCGACTTCATTGATGCCAAAGAAGGCCTGAGATTAGCGGGACAAAAACAAGTTAACCTACATTTAGATAACTTTTTCAAATCAAAGAATTTCGGTGAAGAACGCCAGGCAATTTACCACTACAGAGATGCTTCTTCTCTTCAAAATAAAATTGCCAATTACTCTATTCAGATTGATATCCCTGGAACTTACACTAAAGATTACAACAGCTTGGTAGATGATTACGTTAAAGAAAACTACGATAAGGCCATTGACTTGCTTGAAGAAGAAAAGTTTGCTGAATCCGAAGAAATTTTAAAAGAAATCACGCTTTTAAAACCGAATTTTAAGGATGTTGAAAGCATGAAAAACGTGGCTACTTTTGAGCCCATTTACCGTACTGCCAATTCATTTTTAGAAAACGAAAAATTCCGTGCTGCTTATTATGAATTTGAGAAAATACCTGATTCTTACAAAGAATGCGAAAGCCGTAAAGCCCTAGCATTAGATGCAGGACTATTGACTATTGGTGTAATGGAATTTACAAATTCTAGTCGTCAGAAAGGCGGAGAAGCAGCTATTTCTGCACTGATTACCGAAAAAATAATTAAACTAGACAACCCGTTTATAAAACTAGTAGACCGCCAACAAGTACAAGCCTTCATTGATGAACAGCTTTTAGGAATGAGCGGTCAAGTGTTGGAAGGCACCAATGCTCAAGCAGGTGGGTTGATTGGTGCTAAAGCCATGCTTAACGGTAAATTGGTGAGTTTTTCAAAGCAAGAACAACCCATTCAGAAGAGCAGCAAAAAAGCTTGGCTAGAGAAAAAAACACGTAAGTACAATGAAGAAACTGAAAAATACTATTACGAAACCGAATACGATAAAATCAGATACAACGAATATTTTGGCAGTAATAGCATACAGATAGGTTTTCAATTTCAACTGGTGTCTACCGAAAGTGGTGAGATCCTTTTAACTAAGTTGATTAACATTACCAAAAGCGATGAAATACACTATGCTCAATCGAGTTACAATTCTAGAAATATTGTTCCAGGAGACTGGCGTTGGGAAAATAGAACAAGTCCCAACGATAAAGTAAGAGACTCTTTCAGCGAAAAACGTGCCTTAAATAATTTATTCAAAAATAAAAAAACCTTACTCTCAATTAATGAATTAACGAATTTTGCATACGATGAAATTGCGGAAAAGGTTCGCGATAAAATTAACAACTACAATCCTGAAAATGAATAAATTTCTTCTACCTATTGCCCTATTGTTACTATTCTCCTGCAACAGCTCGCAGAAGCTAACCGATAGTATGGACGGTATTCCAGATTGGGTAAAAGAATATCCCATTTCTGAAACCCATTATACCGGAATTGGAATTGCCGATAAAAGTAGCCATCCAGTAGATTATATCAAGATAGCGCAGCAAAACGCCTTGCAAAACCTTATGTCGCAAATTAAAGTGACTATATCCTCTAATTCGATGTTTTTGCAGATGGAAAGAGAAAGCGGTTATGAAGAAGACTTTAAATCAAATATTGAAGTTAAAGCTAAAGAAATCTTGGAGGGTTATGAGTTGGTCAGCACCTACACGCAAAGCAATGAATACTGGGTATATTACCAGTTGAGCAAACAGAAATATTATGAAATTAGAAATGCTAGAATTCAAGAAGCTATTGAAGAATCAAAATACTTTCTTTCTAAAGCAGTCCTCTATTCTACTTCTTACAAAGACAAGTACATTTATTACGTACAAGCACTAGCAAAACTAGAGCCCTATTTAAGTGAACCTCTGATGACTGAATTTGACAGAGAAAATGTTTATCTAGGCAGTGAAATTATTGCCCGTTTTCGCTCCTATGTTGACGATTATCAGTTGTATTGCTTGAGCAAAAAAATTAGTGCCATGATTGGCAATTCCATTCCTAAAATTGATATTGCAGTTGAGTACGAAAACAATAGACTGAGCAATATACCTTTGATGGCAGTTTCTTCAGATTTGGAACTAAATAATTTCAGCAAAGTCACTAACGAAAATGGAATCTTTACAACTTCAATTCCTAAAATAAAAAGCACACAATCTGTCCAAAAAATTGAAGTAGGCGTCAACTTTCAAGACTGGCTAGACGAAGGCACGGACAGTGAATTTATTCAGAAACTATTTAAAAGCATCAAAACACACCAAATTACTGTGCCAGTGTATGTTTATACACCTACAGTATTTGTTATTTCAGAAGAAAAGCATTTTAATGTCGATAAAAAAGAATCGGAACTTCGGTTTGCTGCTGAGAGTGCCCTCACAAAAATGGGCTTTACCCCTGTTGGCAATAAGAATGATGCGCAGCTACTAATGACAATTACTGCCGACACTCAAAAAGGAAGAGAGATCAGTAATCAAAAAATGTTCACCGCATTCCTAAATATGTCTGTTCAAGTAAAAGACCTGCAAGGCCGTATCGTATTTAGTGAAAACATCGAAAAGCTAAAAGGTATACAGTTAGATTTCAATCAGGCAGACCTGAACGCTTATCAATTGGCTAAAGATGAAATAAGCAATTCAATTATTCCTGATTTTATTGATAGCTTTTCCAAGGACTAAAAAAAAACCCGCACTAGGCGAGTTTTTAAATTTTATTTTTTGAGTGATTAATAGCCGTTAGACATTCGCTCCATCTCTTTTTCAAAAGTTTCTTTGAACTTCTCGTAGTTGTAATCGGCTCTCAATTTTTCATCTTTTGAAAGTCTTTCGTGATACTTAGAAGCTAACTTCTCAGCAGCTATTTCCATTGCCATGTAGCATTTGTATTTTCCATCAGCAGTTTTTGTCATTTTCTCACAAATGGTAACAACACCTTGCAATTGCTCATCAACAATTGTTCTAGACATTTCGTTGAAGGTTTCTGTCACTTCTTCTTTATTATTAAACTCCGACGAACTAACATAGTTATCGCCAACAATTTTCATGGTTGAACTTATCGTTTTAGCAATTTCAGCCTGGGTGTTTGAACGCGCTTTTTTCTTTGCAGTCATTTGATCAAGACTTTCTCCTATAGCATTTCCTCTGAACGTATTTTTGTCAGAAAAATACTCGTCTCCTGA
>Ga0209555_10000800_pt1 | contig 25696 bp, 22 predicted proteins | sample SaaInl85LU_5_DNA_FD_184643 | JGI IMG/M metagenome (GOLD analysis project Ga0209555, IMG submission 184643) | Marine microbial communities from expanding oxygen minimum zones in the Saanich Inlet - ESP_85LU_5_DNA (SPAdes) (version 2) | ecosystem: Environmental > Aquatic > Marine > Intertidal... | reverse complement strand
AGCAGAAAAGTAAATACTTTGAAGTTTGCCCTTAACTGCTATTTTTTATATACCGTGTTAGCAAACGTTGTGTTTTACTCTTTCATAAATTTAATTGTATTTCCGTTTTCAAATTTTAAGAAGTATAATCCATTAGAATAGTTTCTAACGTCAATTTTTTCATAAATAGAAATACTTCCTGTTGAAATTTCTGAACCATTAACATTATATATGCTGTAATTTTCCATGTTTTTTATTCCTGAAATTTGGATATACTCAGTTGTTGGATTTGGAAATAATTTTACGTGTAAATTTAAGTATCCTAATTCTTGTGTACCTAATGTTTGCCCACCTAACCAATTAGATACATTTCCATTTAAAGTGAAGTTGTTTAGTGTGCCATTATTTGTATTAAACTCATCATTTAAAGTTGTTATTCCAGTGTTATCCGCACCTGATATTCCTTGATTAAATTTATAATAGCTAACTAAGTTTGTTTGAGGTAAAGTTAGTTCATTATTCATGTTTGTGCTAATTTCAGATTGAGTTCTAACAACATTCCATATTCTTAATTCATCTATGTTACCCTTATAAAATTGTGCTTCATCGGTTTTAGAACCTATTGTCATTAAGTTATCAGTACTGGCAGTAGAATTTCCGGCATCAAATATTGTTTGAAGAACACCATTTAGATAAATTTGAATTTCTTGGGTTGATGATATCCAAATTACTGCAAAATGAATCCATTGATTGAGTGGAATACTATTTGAAGCTGTTTTTTTTCCTATGGTGTTATTAACATAAAATATAATTCTATTATCTGGACTGAGAGAAACACTCATAAAATTAATGGATGTTAACTGTGCAAATAATATTCTTGAAAAAGAAGATGATTGATTGAAAATGGAAGCTTCAATTGTAATGTCATTATTTGAGATATCTGTAAAAACTGAAGGTAATGTTGTTGAGACATAATCATTAGTTCCGTCAAAATTAAGAAAATTATTATTTTGTGAGCAAAGAGTGTTAATGCTTAAAACTATTAGAATTGTTAAAATGTAAATATGTTTCATTGTGTTAAATAATTAATTGTTAATATTTGGTTTTACTGAGCACCAATTGGCTATATGTTTACAAAATACTTAAATAATTGTATTTAAATCAAAAATAAATACATTTTATTATCATTATGATTAAATGTAGTGATTGTTTGTGAACCTTTATCATATTAAACAATTAAATCTAATGGGTTATTTATCTTTTTTATGGCATCACTCCAAACATGTGTGTATAGCATCGTGGTTTCTGGTTTGCTATGTTCTAACGGTTTTGTATATGAAAAGTAGCGGAATTAGAATGCGACTACTTTCCGTTTAAAAACAAAAACAGCAGACTATTGCAGAAATATTAGATGATAATTTAATTGAATTAAACAGTAGAATGCATTCATTGTCTAATTCTGATTTTGTAAAGTACTATATACAGTTAGCAAAGTTTGTAGTTCCTATTCAGAAATCTATTGACATAAAAGAACCTGTTGAAGATAAGGTGTTTGAGATAGAAGTGTTAGAGGGTAAAGGAAAAGTTTCAGATACTTATGTTAGCGTATTTAAAGGATAATAGATTATTTTATATATTTGGATAATGTTGAGTTTAATAAACATAAAATGAAAAAGATATTATTTACTTTATTTGTTATTGGATGTATAGCAAATTCAAAAGCACAAACCCCCATTACAGATGCTAATTTTTAAGACGCAATAAACACTTGTTTAAGCACAAATCCCGTAGATGGTATGTGTAGTGATAGTGAGTATGGCGCAATGCCTGATTGGGATGTGAGGAATGTTACTGATATGAGTGAGACATTTTTTCAAAGACGTAATTTCAATGCAGATATTGGTTCTTGGGATGTGAGTAAAGTGACTGATATGTCATATATGTTTTTTTTTGGGGAGATGGGTGTTGTCGATGCGTCAACTTTCAATCAAGATATAGGTTCGTGGGATGTTAGTAATGTAACCGATATGAATTATATGTTCTATCAAGCTGAAAGTTTTAATCAAGATTTAAGTTCTTGGAATGTTAGTAATGTTTCAAAGTGTTTTGGTTTCTGTTTTGGAAGTGATAGTTGGGATTTATCAAAACCAAATTTTACAAACAGATTTGTAAAGGAAAAGAATTTATGTTTGTATCACTCCTTATTTGAACTCACAAGAAGATGGAGAAATAAAGAATTTTATTTAGAATTTGAAAAAACCTCATTATTCAAAAAAAGTTCCAATTTACAAAGGTTTATTTCTTAAAGAAAAAAACTGGATAGGTTCAATGAGAAACAATTCAAAGAGATATACTTCTTCCAAAGTTTTTGAGATTCAACCATTAAGGAAAAGGTTCTGATTTTGATGAAAATGGAAATTGTTGGTTTAACCATAGTATAAACCTAATAAAAGATTAGAATGAACGGAAACGAATGTCCCCTGTTAGTATACATTAAATACAACATATTAACTTTAAAAATAAATTATTAATTATGAGAAATATAATTTTATTTACAACACTAATTCTCTTTTCAGCAACTAATTTATTTGCACAAAAAAGTAAAATAACACAAGAATATTTTGTGAAGCCCTTACTAAAGGAAATAAAAGCCGACTTTCCATATGTTGAACCTGAAATTAATGAAGATCTAATTAATAAATCTTTAGTAAGAGCCATACGTGAAATTGATCAATCGTTTAATAATCTTGTTGGAGATGCAACATGGTTAGAAGGGACCGGTGCTAAAAACAAATATAATATCAACTTTAAAGAATATACTTCAGTTGGTAGTTATTCTCCAAGGAGATACACAACTTTGTTTATAAGTAGTTGGGGGAGGGGTGTATTTGATCCTGTTGCAAAAGATTTTAAATTATTTAGAAGATGGAATGATGAAAAATCTAGACTGAAAGAAGCTGGTTTTAAGAAAAAAGATGAACAAGAAATTGTTTATAATAAATTATTAGAAAAGAGACGAGAATTAGGAATACTATTAGCAGAATATTATCATAAATATGGCTATAAACAAAAAATTTATAAAACGTTTACTCTAAGATGCAATGAAATTAGAAAACAAGAAAAGCTAATCTTAGAAAAATTCAGTCCATATTTTAATATGATTGATAACCTGCTTATATATCCAAAATATTCTACAAAGAAGAATAGTGCTGAAGAAAATGAAATACTTAAAAAAAAGTTAATAGAAGAGGGATTAGTAGAAATAAAAGAGTGGGAAGCCAAGAGTAGTGATGGTTACACATTTATTTTTCCAAAGATAAGTAACAAACTCAGTAACCGACACCAAACGTTGAACGGGTATTCCTATTTTCAATTAACCAATACATATAAAGCAAGATGGTTCTTTGCAAAGCAAAGAATCTTAAGACTGTGGTATGGACATTTAGATAACGCATTTACATTAGAGAATTTTTTAAAAGTATGTGGTAGTAATGTGCCTTCCAAAGAAGATTTCATGAAAGACGAAGTTGCAGAAGATAAACTTAAAGACCTAATCGATGAATATATTGATGTGTTAAATGGCAGAGTAGGAGGCAATTTTAAGTATGATAAAACTTTACAAAAATATCCCGATTATATATTATATGATAATGTTGTAAATAATCATTATGGTATTCAGGATGTAAATTTAGCAGAGACTAGAAAAAAACAATCGGATCTTTTAGAAAAAGAGCAAATCAAGAAAGGGGGTATTTTAAGAAATAAAGACTACTACAAAGTAACTAAACGAGGTGAATCTGAATATTTTGACATACTTTCTTTTGGATTTAACCTTTCCATGACCAGAAAAATAAACTATAGTAATTATATTGGTTCCTATGAGAAAAAGAGTAATGATACATTTAAAATAGTTCTATTTGATGATAAAACACGTACCAAACTACCAGAACTTGAAGTTAGAGTAAGTAGTGACGGCAAAAAAGTTTATTTTGGAGAAGACAAAATTCCCTATAAATTAGAAAATTTAAAAGAATCTAATTGTCTGAAAGACAAAGATGGTGTTTGGAAAAGTCTTGACGGAAAAGAATCGTTTTCTACTTATTATACACCAAGATGGAAATCCTCAATTGAGGGAGGAATAGAAACCGCTGGTTCTTTGTACAAAATTTCAAGTAATAAGTACGCTTATGTTGCTTATGACACAAGTTGGAGAGGTAAGTTATTTAATAATTTAGAAATAATTACTACTGCTGACAATTGTAATACTATATATTATGGAAAAGAAAAAAAGAAAATGGTTTTTGTAAAATCAAATTAGTTTAGAATATATAAACGGTATTAGAACGATAGTTTATACTAACCGATGAAACAGATTTGAAACCTGATTGGGATGTGAGTAGTGTTACTAATATGGAAAATATGTTTCAGTATGCATATGCTTTCAATCAAGATATAGGTTCTTGGGACGTGAGTAATGTGACTAATATGGGGTTAATGTTTGCCCAAACATCTTTTAACCAAGATATTGGTTCTTGGGATGTGAGTAGTGTGACCAATATGTATAAAATGTTTGAGTATGCAAGAGCTTTCAATCAAGACATTGGTTCTTGGAATGTGGGTAATGTCACGTATATGAATGCTATGTTTTATAAGGCAACATCTTTCAATCAAGATATCTCTAGTTGGTGTGTCTCTAATATTAATTCATCAACTGAGTTGTTTGGTCCTTATTCAAATATGACTGACGATAATAAACCTGATTTGGGTACTTGTCCTGGTCTTAGTATAAATGACCAAAAATTGACAAACATTTCTATTTATCCTAACCCTGTAAATGATAAATTATTTGTTCAAGGTTTGTCAGAAGTATCTGAAATATCTATTTATGATGTATTAGGAAAGTTAGTATTGGCAAAAACAACATCAAGCGAAATAGAGGTATCTAATCTTAAAAAAGGTATATATACCATAAAGATTGTAACCGAACAAAAAGAAACTATTCAAAAGTTTATCAAGAACTAAACACTTTCTTATAAGACAATTAGAACCCATTCAGAAATGTTTGGGTTTTTTTATGATTAATTAAGTCTGCAATTATTATGTAAGTGTTTAACGTAGAATGAATATTTCTAATGAGTAGTAATCGTGTTCAATGAATTCAATTTATAAAGCTATTTCAAGCAGAGAATATTTTATAATGTATCAAATGCACCAAATGAAGCCTAAAAAACAACTTTATTTTTTTGATAAAATTATTAAAGAAATAAGAGTAAAATAATTCAGTCGTACAATAATCGTACAAATTAAGATAATAAAAAACCTCAACAAATTGATAAACAATTAGTTGAGGTGAATTAAAGTGGAGACGCCGAGAATCGAACTCGGGTCCAAACGAGCAATTGCGTAGCTTTCTACATGCTTAGTTTTTATCGTATTGTCGGCAGTGGGCCGGCTAAAAACGACCTACCCAAAGCTTAACTTATTGAGTTTCGGAAACACAGCTAAGTAATGCGTTTCCTATGTAGACTTTTACGACATCTCTAAATTGCACGCGGTCTATCAGCGCTGGCAGGAGATGCATAGCTTGCTCACCTTGTGAGCCTAGGCCTTATCGTACTATTAATTCGGATAATTAGGCAGCCATGGCGAAAGATTCTTCACCGTTTATTTGTTTAGAACCTCGATTTACGAGAAAGAGTTCCATCTCTCGGCATGCTTACTAGTTAACTGACCTCGCTGTCAAAACCAGTCGTCCCCATATTGTCAAAGAAGTTTGCAAATGTATATATTTATACCCTCATAACCCATCGCAATATACAAATAATGAAAAATTTGTTCGACCAAGATTATTTAATCAAACTCGCCAACACTAAAATGCCATTTGGAAAATACAAAGGTTATGATTTGATCAATCTACCCGAACATTACATCGTTTGGTATAAAACCAAAGGTTTCCCCCCAGGAACACTAGGCAAAATGATGTCTGAGGTCTATGAGTTAAAACTAAATGGCTTAGAAGATTTGATTCTAAAACTCAAAAAATAAAAGAAGGGGGTAGACAAAACCCAGTCCTCTTAAACTGAATTTCATGATTAAAACTCCTTTTTACAGAGTGTTAATGACTTTCCTAATGGCTGTCAAATCTGTCAATAGCTTTTCTAAATATTGAAGATCTAACATATTCGCACCGTCAGATTTTGCCGCAGCAGGATCAAAATGAGTTTCTATAAACAAACCATCAACGCCAGTTGCAATTCCAGCTCTAGCAATGGTGCCAATCATGTCTGGTCTTCCTCCAGTAACTCCACTTGTTTGATTGGGTTGCTGCAAAGAGTGAGTCACGTCTAAGACCGTTGGCGCAAATTGCCTCATTTCTGGAATTCCTCTAAAATCAACCACCATATCTTGATAGCCAAACATCGTCCCCCTATCTGTAACCCAGGCTTTATCTGAACCTGTATCTTTTACTTTTTGGACAGCATGTTGCATGGCTCCTGGACTCATAAATTGCCCTTTCTTTAAGTTGACAACTTTTCCAGTTCTAGCAGCTGCCACCACCAAATCTGTTTGACGAACCAAAAAGGCAGGAATCTGTAACACATCAACATATTCTGCTGCCATTGCAGCATCAGAAATTTCGTGAATATCTGTAACGGTAGGCACATCAAAAGTTTCGGAAACTTTACGCAAAATTTTCAAAGCTTTTTCATCTCCTATTCCGGTAAAACTATCAACCCTAGAGCGATTCGCTTTTTTAAAACTCCCCTTGAACACATAAGGAATGTTTAATTTGTCTGTTATACTAACTACTCGCTCTGCAATGCTCAAAGCCATATCTTCTCCCTCAATGGCACAAGGACCAGCCAATAAGAAAAAGTTGTCACTGTTTGCATGTTTTATTCTGGGGATTACATTTAAGTCCATGATCTCTAAATTTCTGTGTGACAAAGATAACTATTCTTAAAAGCGGTTTGCAATTATTTTTCATAGAGAATTTAAACCGCTACCCATCGTTATATTGATAATCGTAATGGATTTACATATTTAATCTCTAAAACCAAGGCATAGATGAACACCTTTTATTAAATTTACCCTGTAAATAGACCTACTCGTCTGAAACTACAAATCCATGAAAATACATTTCATAGCCATCGGAGGAAGCGCCATGCACAACCTAGCTATTGCACTCCACAACAAGGGATATCAAATTACAGGGAGTGATGACACCATCTTTGAACCCTCAAAATCGAGGCTAGCAAATAAAGACTTGCTTCCGCTAACTTTTGGATGGTATCCTGAAAAAATAACAACGAATCTAGATGCTGTTATTTTGGGAATGCATGCCAAACCAGACAATGTAGAACTTTTAAGAGCACAAGAATTAGGACTAAAAATTTATTCGTACCCTGAATTTTTATTCGAGCAATCCAAACAAAAAACAAGAGTAGTCATTGGAGGTTCTCACGGAAAAACAACCATCACTTCGATGATTCTACACGTGATGAACTATCTTGAAATCGAGGTTGATTATATGGTAGGTGCACAACTAGAAGGTTTTGACACCATGGTACATTTGACCGAAGAAAATGAATTCATAGTTTTAGAAGGAGATGAATATTTATCTAGCCCAATAGACAGGCGCCCTAAATTTCACCTATACAAACCTAACATTGCCTTAATGAGTGGGATCGCATGGGACCATATCAATGTTTTTCCTACGTTTGAAAATTACTTGGAACAGTTTTCTATTTTCACAGACGCTATCACCCCGGGTGGAATTATGGTTTACAACCAAGAAGATGAACACGTGAAAAACGTAGTTGAGAACTCTAAAAACACCATCAAGAAATACCCATACACCACTCCTAATTATACCATTGAAGAAGGGACAACGCTTTTAGATACTCCTGAGGGCGATTTACCGCTTGAGTTTTTTGGAAAACACAACTTACAAAACTTAGCAGGAGCCAAATGGATTTGCCTACATATGGGGGTTGGAGAAGAAGAATTTTACGAAGCCATTGAAAGTTTCAAAGGAGCCAACAAGCGACTAGAAAAAATAGCTGAGAACAAAGAGGCCGTTGTTTTTAAAGATTTTGCGCATTCTCCAAGCAAGGTAGCGGCAACAACGAAAGCGGTTAAGCATCAATATCAGAACAGACACCTATTGGCTTGTCTTGAACTACATACATATAGCAGTTTAAATGCAGCGTTTTTAAAAGAGTATAAGGGTGCGCTAAACGCAGCAGATACAGCTGTGGTTTTTTATGCTCCAGAGGCTGTTGCCATCAAGCAATTGGACAATATTTCTGAACAACAAATCAAGAACGCTTTTGAAAGAGACGACCTGATTATTTATACAAATCCCGAGGACTTCAAAAACTTCTTGTTCCAACGAAATATGGAAAATAGTGCGACTGTATTGATGAGTTCAGGGAATTACGGAGGGCTAAATTTTGATGAAGTAAAGCACTTACTTTAGGCAGACAAACTAAGTGTTTACAGGGTTCTATAACCCCTCAATAGATTCATCATTATGAATATTTCAACAATTCATTGCTAAAATTAGACTTTATTAAGTTGAAATATTATATTTGCTGACTTACATAAAAATACCAAGAGAAAACATACATAAAAATGCAAAACAAAGGACTTATTAGATTATTCGCCATCCTTTTTGGACTGGCAAGCTTATACTCTTTATCTTTTACTTTTTTCGCGAACAAAGTAGAAAAAGAGGCACTGACATATGCAAAAGCAAACGCAGAAGAAAACGACGGAAGAGAAATTGCCAAACAAGAAAAGAAATATCTTGATTCTGTTGCCAATATTCCTGGTGTATTAGGGTTTGGAGATTACACCTACAACGACATTAAGGACAAAGAAATCAACTTAGGTCTAGATTTAAAAGGTGGAATTAACGCAACGCTACAAGTTTCTGTAAAAGACATCTTAATTGGATTGTCTAATGACTCCAAAAACCCTGTCTTCAACAAAGCACTAGACGCAGCTTCAATTGCTCAAAAAAACTCTTCAAATAGTTACTTTGATTTGTTTTATCAAGAATTTGAAAAAATTGCTGGAGAAACCAAACTAAGTGATCCTTCTATTTTTGGAACTAAAAATTTACGTGAGAAAATAACGTTCAATACATCTAATAGTGAAGCTAAAGATATCATCGCTGGAGAAATCGATGCCTCTATCTCTACTGCTTTTCAAGTATTACGTTCTCGTATTGATAAATTCGGGGTTACACAACCCAACATTCAAAGAATTGGTACTTCTGGAAGAATCCTCATAGAATTACCAGGAGCTAAAGATGTGGAGCGTGTTAAAAAATTATTACAATCTACAGCAGAATTACAGTTCTGGGAAGTATACACAGGTCAAGAATTGGTTCAATTCTTAATCGCTGCCAATCAAAAAGTAACTGAAATGATCGCAGCTGAAACTCCAAAAGAGAAAGTAGAGGTTGCAAAGGAAGAAAAAACATCAGAAGACTCAATTGATGATTTATTAGGAGCTGTTGAAACAGAAACTGATTCTATTTCAAATCTAAAATCTAGTTTATTTAGCTATTTACAGCCTACTGGTCAAGTCTCTTCTGTTATTGGATATGCCGCAGTGAAAGATACTGCCAAAGTAAACGAATACTTAAACAACAAAGACGTTAGAGCTTTACTTACAGGAGATTACAAGTACGCTAAGTTTTTATGGGATGCCAAATCTACTAACGATGTACTACCATTATACGCAATCAAATCTAACAGAAATGATCAAGCGCCTATAGAGGGAGATGTCATCTCTGATGCAAGCCAACAGTTTGATCAACTAGGAGCAAATCCTGAGGTAAGCATGACGATGAACGGAAATGGTTCCAAACTATGGGCAAAAATGACAGGCGCAAATGTTGGTAAATTTGTAGCTGTTGTTTTAGACAACTATGTTTACACGGCGCCTAGAGTAAACGACGCCATCACTGGAGGAAGAACTTCTATCTCAGGTAACTTTACTATCGAAGAAGCTACCGATTTGGCAAATGTTTTAAAAGCAGGTAAACTACCAGCTGCCGCTCACATTATTCAATCCGAAATTGTTGGACCTTCTCTAGGTCAAGAGGCAATCAATGCTTCCTTAATTTCCTTCGCTATTGCTATTATCCTTGTGTTGGCTTGGATGATTTTATACTACGGAAAAGCAGGATGGTATGCTGATATTGCTTTATTGGTAAACATCATCTTTATTTTTGGAGTGCTTACATCATTTGGAGCCGTACTGACATTGCCTGGGATTGCTGGTATTATTTTAACCATTGGAATGTCTGTTGATGCAAACGTTATTATCTTCGAAAGCATCAAGGAAAATCTTAGAAGCGGTAAAGGAATCAATGGTGCTATTGATAGAGGATTTAGTATCAAAGGGGCTTTGTCTGCTATTTTAGACGCAAACGTAACCACACTTTTAACAGGTGGTATTTTGTACGTTTTCGGAACAGGACCTATCCAAGGATTTGCATTTACTTTAATTGTTGGTATTTTAACTTCTTTGTTCTCTGCCATATTTATCACCAGATTGCTTTTGGATGCAGCTACGGCAAAAGGAAAAACTCTGGCATTCAACACTGGAACAACAAAAAACTGGTTTACAGGTATTGATATTGAATTCTTACAAAAACGAAAAAAAGCATATCTAGTTTCAGCCCTTATTATCCTTACAGGTATCGGTTCTCTATTTACCAATGGACTAAATTATGGCGTTGACTTTGTTGGAGGAAGAACCTACACTGTTCGCTTTGATCAAAGCATAAAGCCTATTGAAGCTACTGAATCACTGAAAGCATTTTTTGGATCTGCTCCCGAAGTGAAAACATACGGAAACAGCAACCAATTAAAAATCACAACCAAATATCTAATCGATCAAGAAGGTGCTGCTACAGATGGACAAGTAGAAACCGCATTGTTTAACGGTTTGAAACAATTCTTCCCAGAAGGAACAACTATTGAAAAGTTTAAAGGTGGATTTATTGGTCAAGACACTGGAATATTATCTTCTGCGAAAGTTGAACCAACCATTGCTGATGACATCAAAGAAGCTGCAGGATGGGCTATATTTGGTTCTCTTCTTGGGGTCTTCTTGTATATTTTACTAAGATTTAAGAAGTGGGAATACTCACTAGGTGCTGTAGTTGCTGTTTTCCATGATGTACTCGTTGTACTCTCTGTATTCTCTATTACATATAGATTAATGCCATTTGACATGGAAATAGATCAAGCGTTTATTGCTGCGATCTTAACCGTCGTAGGTTATTCTTTAAATGATACTGTGGTTATTTTTGATAGAATCCGTGAATATTCTAACGAGCACAAGAAATGGTCATTCTTAGCTGTAGTAAACAAAGGATTAAGTTCTACTTTAGGACGTACCATCAACACTTCTATTACTACTCTAGTAGTATTGATTGCTATTTTCCTATTTGGTGGAGACAGCATTAAAGGATTTATGTTTGCCTTAATTATTGGTGTAATTGTAGGTACTTATTCTTCATTGTTTATCGCATCACCGATCATGTATGACACTGTAAATAAAAAATCTAGCAAACAATAAACTGCTTATTTTTATAACAAAAAAACCGTTCTATCTTTAGAACGGTTTTTTTGTAAATATCCATATAAATGTTACAAATCAAGAATCAATTTTTTGAGCCCTACATAACAAAAGAGGAGCTTAGCAAAGCCGTAGAAAAAATGGCAAAGGACATCAGGACTGATCACAAAGATGAGACCCCATTGTTTCTCGGAATCTTGAACGGTGCGTTTGTGTTTTGCAGTGATCTAGTAAGAGCATACGATCAGCCTTGTGAAATTAGTTTTATCAAACTAGCCTCTTATGAACAAACACAATCTACAGGGATCGTTAAAGAAATCATTGGATTAAATGAAGATTTGACCCTCAAAACAGTGGTGGTGATAGAAGATATCATAGACACAGGAAACACCCTAGAAAAAATTATTGAACTCCTGAAACAAAATGGAGCGAAAAAAATAAAAGTCGCTACTTTATTCTTGAAACCTACTGTTTACAACAAAAAAATCAATATTGATTACATTGGTATAGAAATTCCAAACACATTCATTTTAGGGTATGGAATGGATTACGACGGCATGGGGAGAGGTCTTCCTGAAGTTTATGCGCTAAAAGAGTCGTAGAAGTTTCATGACACTTTTTCGGAAGAATTAAACGGATATATGTACCTTTGCATACTTGATAAAGTAATTACTATTTTCTGGCATACAGGAATTTAAACAGATCTAGATGAAAAACATTGTTTTATTTGGCCCTCCGGGAGCAGGAAAAGGAACTCAAGCTGAGGTTCTAAAAGACAAATACAATCTGGTCCACATTTCAACAGGAGATGTGTTCCGATTTAACATGAAAAATGATACTGAATTAGGAATCCTCGCCAAATCTTACATAGAAAAAGGACAGTTGGTTCCGGACGAAGTAACCATTAACATGTTAGAGGCTGAAGTAGACAAAAATTCAGAAGCAAATGGATTCATTTTTGATGGATTTCCAAGGACTGGATCTCAGGCGGCAGCTCTAGACACTTTCTTAGCAAAGAAGGATGCAGGAATTAACGGTATGATTGCCTTAGAAGTTGATGAACAAGAATTAAAAAACCGATTAACTGAAAGAGCGAAAACAAGTGGGCGAGCAGATGACGCAGACCCAGTAGTGATTCAAAAAAGAATAGACACCTACAACACCGAAACTGCACCCGTAAAAGGATATTACGAGAAACAAGACAAGTATTATGGAATTAATGGCGTTGGCTCTATTGAAGGGATTACCGCGTTAATTTCGACAGTGATTGATTCACTATAAACAGCTATTCATCAATAGCAGACTGCTATTAGCGTTTATGTATTAAACGCTAATAGCTTTTTCTTTAAATATTCATTGCTATCGACTGAGTTAGACAATAGATAACAGCTACAATTATGACTGACGGGAATTTTATAGATTATATTAAAATATACGCTGCCTCTGGAAAAGGAGGGCAGGGATCCATGCATCTACACCGAGAAAAATTTGTGGAAAAAGGGGGGCCTGACGGTGGAGACGGAGGTCGTGGTGGTCATGTAATTTTACGTGGAAACAAAGGAATGTGGACGCTGCATCATTTGCGCTTTTTAAAACATTCTAGAGCGGGTCATGGTGGTGCTGGTAGCTCTAGTAGAAGTACAGGAGCAGATGGTGAAGATAAGTATTTAGAAGTGCCTTTGGGGACGATTGTCCGTGATGCGGATACACAAGAAATTTTATTTGAAATCACAGAAGACAAACAAGAAGTCATTTTAGTTGAAGGAGGAAAAGGTGGACTTGGGAACTGGCATTTTAAGAGCGCGACAAATCAAACGCCTAGATACGCGCAACCAGGAATGCCCATTGTTGACGGATGGTTTCAAATAGAACTGAAAATATTAGCAGACGTAGGTCTGGTCGGTTTTCCAAATGCAGGTAAATCTACTTTACTTTCTGTGGTAAGTGCTGCCAAACCAAAAATTGCAGATTATGCTTTTACCACCATCAAACCAAATGTAGGGATTGTAGACTACAGAGACTATCAAAGTTTTGTTATGGCTGACATCCCTGGAATTATTGAAGGAGCGAATGAAGGAAAAGGATTAGGTCATTACTTTTTAAGACATATTGAACGCAATTCTACCTTGTTATTTATGATTCCTGCAGATTCTGATGACATCAGGACTGATTATAAAATCCTATTGAATGAACTAAAATTGCACAATCCAGAATTGCTACACAAAGATAGAATCTTAGCCATTACAAAATCTGACATGCTCGATGAAGAACTGAAAGCAGAAATGGAAGAAGAACTACCTGAAGGAGTTAAAACTCTTTTTATCTCTTCTATCGCAAATACTGGAATTGTGGCATTAAAAGACGAATTGTGGAAAATGTTAAATAAAGAAATTTAGCACTTCTGGTAAGTCTATTCAAAAGCAAATAACACTACTCAATGGGTACCACAATATGTACGGTAGTCCCTTGACCTTTTTCCGATGAAATTCTTAGCTCGCCATCAATGTAGCCGACTCTTTCTTTCATAAAAATCAATCCGTTCCCAGTACCCTCGTAGCTATTTTTCTCGGTAGGATCAAAACCAATTCCGTCGTCTTTTACTTTAATTTTTAAGTAGGAATCGGTATGATCTAAAGTAATCAAAATGTATTTGGACTTTGAGTATTTTAAAGCATTGTTAATCGCCTCTTGAACCACACGATAAATATTCACTTCCACATTATTCTGCAGGCGCATATTGAATTCAGAAATGTTTTCATACAAAACTTTCTGCCCAGTATAATCCCCAACCATATTACTCATTTTTCTTATGGCAGAAGCCACGCCATGATCCGTCAGTTCTGGTGGCGCCAAACTGAAGGTTACTGACCTTACGTCTTTTATCAATTGACCAAAAACTTCTTTTAACGCATGCAAACTGTCCTCTGCTTTCTCTTGATTAGAAAAATCTATTCCATCTATACTAAACCTTAGGGCGGTTAACATTTGTCCAATACCATCGTGAATGTCTTGTGCAATTCTTTTGCGCTCGTCTTCCTGGGCAGTCATGATTTGTTGAGACAAGTCTTTTTGAGATTGGACCTCTGCTTCAAACTTATCCCTATTCACACGCTGCATTTCCATACCCGCATTCTTTCGCTTGGTGATGTCATGACAAACAATCAATCTACGCCTAGAGTTTTTTAGATTATCCATATTGATTATAGAAATTTCCATCCAAAAAACTTCCCCTGCCTGATTGATCAATCGCAACTCTTTATTGACGAGTTCTTCTGAGGCTGTACTGATTATCTTTTTAATTTTATACTGTTGACTGTGATGATCCGTAAGAACTTCTTCAAACTTTCTAAAGGTCAAATCTTCTTCGTGCCCAAGATACTCTTCAAACTTTTTACTGATATAAGCAATTCTATTTTCATCAGTAATGGTGGCATATAAAACAGCGTTATTCACTGCAAAATTTAACTCCCTATACCTCAAAAGGGTGTTCTCTCTTGATGATAGAGGTCTGTTGCTTACATCTATATTGTTCTTTATCGCCAATAAATCCGTAATCAAATCTAAATAACTGATATAGGTGGGTCTTATCAATTTGAACAAAATCCAACCCAGATAAACCAATATAAATAAAAACAATAACCCAAGAGTGGTTTTTAAATGACTAATATCTTCTTTGGTCATTCGAACGTTATCAGTCTCTGACAGTTGATTTTGCAAAATATAGCTCATGACAATGACCACGACAAAAAGCAAAAAAAATGCACCCGATATTTGAGAACGTCTTCGCTGTAAGGTGGATCGCTCTCTGTCTGACAAATATGTATCTAGTAATCCCAATTTACGCTAAAGCTTTTTGAACCATGGCCAACCCTATTTCAGAAAAAGACAATGCTAAAGCAGCATCATGCCCTTTTTCTGACATTTTAACCCAAGTTTTTTGAACAATATCTATGATTTTATCTTCCTTATGTTTTCCTATGAAATTATCGAAATAGAATTCTAAAAAAACCAAGCAAATAACATCTTCTATGGCTTGAGTGAGCTCATTCTTTTTTAACTGTTTTTTCAACAACATCATTTGAACTTCATCAATAAGATCTTGATTATAGCCGACAGAACTTAGAATCTCAGAGGCTTTTTTTGCATGTAACTTTTTTAAATCATTCCTCCAAGTCAGATACCCTACTCTATCCATTGGATATGCATTTCTTGGAATTTCCCACCTACAAATGTGCTGGCATCTGGCTGCTAATCTCAAAGATTCAGGCGCATTTGGTAAAAACACCTCTAATCGCTCAGACATACGAACACCATAAATATATTCTTTTGGATAGGCTACCCCATTATACTCTTCTATATTCGGATCTTTTTTATTGGCTTGATCTATAAGAGTGATGGCTTGATTGAACTTCATATACTGTTCTTGTTTTTTGTAAAATTAGTCATATTTACGCTAACTAAAAATAGGATCAAATAAAATCCTCTAAAACAGCAAATGACAAATTATAACCCACCTCAATCAAGATTCTAAACAGGTCAAGTGAAAACCAAAAACATTTAATAGGAAACCGTTTAAAAAAACATTAAGACTTTGATTATAATTGAGTATTTTCTTTTAATTTTATAGCTAAAATTAAGTCCTATTCCCAAATGAGTCAAATTAATATTTTATTGGTAGATGACCATTTACTTGTTAGAAACGGTTTAAAATCTCTTTTAGAAAGCGAATCAAATTTTACCGTTGTTGGTGAGGGTACCAATGGACAAGAAGGGATTGATTTGACCCTAAAGTTAAATCCAGATATCTTAATTATTGACGTTCGAATGCCTTTGATGAACGGAATTGATGCAGTTGCTAAACTTCGTGAATTAGGAACAAACACCAAATGCATCATCCTTTCCATGCACGATTCTGAAGAGTATATCTTAAAAGCAATTGCTGCCGGTGCTAGTGGTTATTTGTTAAAAGACACGAACAAAGAAGAGTTTGTAAAAGCGATTACAAACGTGAACAGCGGTGGTAAATATTTTAGTGGTGACACCACAAATGCCATTGTAAATAGTTTGATCAGTGGCACTGTATCAACAAAATCAACGCCTTTTAACCCCGGAGAGCATTCTAAACTAACAAGAAAGGAGATTGAAATTCTTGAATTCATCCTCAATGGCTTTACCAATATAGAAATTGCCGATAAATTAGGAAAGAGCAAACGCACCATAGAAACGCATCGTTTTAATCTGATGAAGAAGCTTGACGTAAAAAATTTAGTGGAACTTTCTAAGAAAGCACAAGAATTAGGTTTCCTATAAAACTTTTAAAAATTTATTTTTTTAACTTGTAGTATAGAAAAAGAAATTTGCTATGCTAGAAAAAGTTTTTGCTGCCTCATTTTTAGGGGTAGATGCTACCATTATTACGATAGAAGTGAATATTGACAGTGGAATTGGCTACCATTTGGTTGGCCTGCCAGACAATGCTGTTAAAGAAAGTAACTTTAGAATTCATGCGGCCTTAAAAAACAATCAACTTCACTTCCCGGGTAAAAAAATCACCATCAATATGGCTCCCGCAGATATGCGAAAAGAAGGTACCGCCTATGATCTCTCGCTGGCTATCGGAATTCTAGCGGCTTCTAAACAAATTGACAGCAGCAAACTAAAAGAATTTATGATCATGGGTGAACTTTCTTTAGACGGAAGTTTACAAGCAATAAAAGGAGTCTTACCTATAGCTATTGAAGCCAAAAAACAGGGTTTTAAAGGGATTATACTACCCTTAAACAATGCCAAAGAAGCCGCTTTGATAGACGATTTTGAAGTTTATGGATTGAAAGACTTAAGCGAAGTGATTGATTTTTTAAACCATCATAAAGATTTTACCCCTCTAGTATTTGATACCCAAAAATACTTAAGTGAAATTGAAAATAAATTTTCTTTTGACTTTATGGATGTTAAAGGGCAAGAATCTGTGAAACGTGCACTTGAAATTGCTGCTTCGGGGGGACACAATATTTTACTAATTGGACCTCCTGGCTCCGGAAAAACTATGCTAGCTAAAAGACTACCAAGTATTCTTCCCTCTATGTCTTTACACGAAGCTATTGAAACCACAAAAATTCATTCTGTAGCAGGAAATACCAAAAACAAAGAAGGGTTGATTTTAGAACGCCCTTTTAGAGCTCCACACCATACTGTTTCTGATGTGGCATTGGTAGGCGGAGGTCAATATCCGCAACCTGGTGAAATATCATTGGCTCATAATGGTGTGCTGTTCTTGGATGAATTACCAGAGTTCAAAAGAAGTGTACTAGAAGTGATGAGACAACCACTTGAGGATAGAGAAGTAACTATTTCTAGGGCAAAATTTACGATTACTTACCCCAGTAGTTTTATGCTAATCGCTAGTATGAACCCGTCTCCTAGTGGAGATTTCATCAATAATGATAACAAAATCCAATCCTCCTCCTTAGAAGTTAAAAAATACCTTAATAAAGTATCAGGCCCCCTATTAGATCGTATTGATTTACATATTGAAGTAAATCCTGTTCCATTTGAGAAGCTAAGCAATGATATCCCTGCTGAAAAGAGCAAAGTGATTAAGAAAAGAGTACAACAAGCACGAAACATGCAAACGGAAAGATATGAACATCAAATGAATATTCACTACAACGCACAAATGGATGTCAAGCATATCAAAAAATATTGCAGATTAGATATAGATACCAAAAACTTACTCAAAAAGGCTATGGAGTCATTAAACCTTTCGGCTAGAGCTTACGATAGAATTTTAAAAGTTAGCAGAACAATTGCAGACCTAGACAATGCTGAACAAATCCAATCGCAGCACATAGCAGAAGCGATTCAGTACCGTAGTTTGGATCGAGAGCACTGGGTATAACATGATTGCTTGTAGTCACTAGCTAACATTAAGAGCACTTCATTATGCTGTACCATGATCACACTCTAAAGCTAGGATTATAAACAGTCCTTAAATCTTGTAAATTTTCGTAACTTGAACCTACAAAAAGATGGTTTGACTCTGTTTGAGTTTTCTATTCCGTCCAAACGTATGGAAATAATGAAACATAAAACCATTCCAAATAAAATCTAACTCTAATAAAAACCGTTTGTGATGAAGCACCATAAACCATTGATAAAAATAATTTTAGCAGGAGTGCTAATGCTTTTCGTGAGTTGCACGAAAGAAGAGGCGATACCGCGTGAAAAAGCACAGGGAAAAACAAGTTTATTTGAGCAAGTAAATGAGCCTGAACCTTCAGCCTCTAATAGTGGTTCAGAGGAAGGTGTCTATATGACTTTAGCTGAGGACTCAAGAGCCTCATCAGGAAGTACAAGTACAGGTTCTGGTGCTTCGGGTCATGGGGATTCAAAAGGACAATTCGAACCTGGAATTTTAACCGCTGGAGAATGGAATGATCTTGAGCACTGGGATTTCTGGAATGATTTATTGAAAAACCAAGAATATTTTGAAGATGTAAACAAATGGAATTTAAAAGAAATAAAAAGGTACAGCTTTATTGTTAAAGACCCCAATGAACTGCCTGTTCCCAATGCTGAAATCATTCTTCTCTCTGGAGAAGAAGAAGTATGGAAAGCAAGAACAGACAACAAAGGGAAGGCTACCCTTTGGTCTGACTTGGGACTAAACAATCTCACAGCCATAGTCAAATACAAGGATACTGAAAAAGTAGTAGAAGCCCTAGCCTATGATTCTAGTATTAACAGTGTCGTTTTAGATCAAACCACCGATAACAAAAAAATAATTGACCTCTATTTTGCAGTAGATGCAACAGGTTCGATGAGCGATGAGATTGATTATTTAAAAGCGGAATTAAACAATGTCATTGAACAAATAAAAGAAAACAACCCCTCTCTAGAAATGCGTTTTGGGTCTGTATTCTACAGAGATGAAGGTGATGAATATGTTACCCGCTCTTTTGATTTTACTGACGACGAAACTCGTCTGATTTCGTTCATCTCAGAACAGTCGGCACAGGGTGGTGGTGATTTTCCAGAGGCAGTCCACACGGCATTGGATGTTGCCATAACGCAAAACTCATGGAACAACAATGCATCTGCCCGTATCTTGTTTTTGTTGTTAGATGCACCCCCACACTATACTCAAGAAGCTGTTTCATCGATGGAATTAAATTTAATTAAGGCAGCAGAAAAAGGGATAAAGATAATACCCATCACAGCATCAGGTGTTGATAAATCAACTGAATATTTAATGCGCTCCTTTGCAATACTTACCAACGGAACTTATGTTTTTATCACCGATGATAGTGGGGTAGGAAATGACCATTTGGAACCCACTATTGGTGAATTTTCTGTTGAAAAATTGAATGAGCTACTGGTTAGACTCATTGGTGAGTATGTGCTCTAATGCACATTAGGCCTTTACAATTCTTTTCAAATACAAGAAGCACCTCTTCACCATTTCTTGACTGGTAGGAACCTAAAAAGTCAAGAAATAGAAGACACGACTATCATGTTATAAAACAGAATGAAGAACAAGGCTCATTCTAAGAGTTTTGTTGTTATTGAAGTGTGCTAACCGTAAAATTAAAGATTAAAGGTAACTATGAATTCATACAAAAGATAGGTTTAATGGTCTTGGGATAAAACAAAAGCACAACTAAGAGGGATAAGAACAATACAAGGTAAAGGCTAAGCAGTTGATAGACTTAAAAAAAAATCTAGCTACCTCTTATTATAATAAGGTGTAGCTAGATTCAATGTTTATTTGACAAAAGGGAAGACCCTATAGACATTACTCCTCCTTCATCCAAAAAGGGGTAACAGCAAACCACAGAATGGTTCCTATCAAAAGAAGAAGATTCATCGTTGAAGTTTCTATTGTCCCTAAGAAAGAAAATATACTGACCAATAAGATCAAAACACCTATTGATATCCCACTAATTAATTTTAGTATTTTCATGATTTTAAGATTTTTGAAGTTTCATAATAATTACATACAAAAGACTTGAAGCAATCCAAGCTGGTATTACCGCATAAGCAGGGAATAAGCCCTGTCCAAAGATGAAATATAATCCTAGAGCAACAGGAATTAACCAAGCCAGTAAGACCGCTACATTAAACCCAGTATTTTTTTCTTCTGCATAATCTTGTGTGAAGTTCATTTTTTTTGCCAGATAGTGATTTACAAAAATCACACCTCCCATTGGTCCTAAAATAGCACCATACAATCCTACAAAGTCTAATAATTTACCCGATAAAGAAGGAAAAATACCTGCTGCAGTTGCAATAATACCCGCTAAAATAACCCCTGAGTATGCTTTGGCATTAGCAGGAAAAAGACTCTGAAATGCAAGACCCGCTCTATAAATTGTAGGGTTAGCCGTTGTCCAGCCTGCTACAATAACACAGATAATACCCGTCCAGCCTACTGCACTCCATGCCAAAGCACCTGGATTTGCAGAAACATCGCCTGTTAATTTAATTTGTGCTGCTAACATAAATGAAGCACAAATCCATGCCATGTAATGACCTAGAAACATTCCTATAGAAGGGCCCCATCCCGCACGACTATCTTTTGCAAAGCGCATGATTGTTAAATCTGCCATTCCAAAATGCATCGCAGCATTACACAACCATGAAAAAACAACAATCTTCCAAAATCCGAAATCAACCTTACCATTAGCAGATTGAACAATACTTACACCTTTATCCCACTCTGCTAATAAACTATCCCAAGAATCAACCTGCATTTGCGAAAGTGCAGACAATCCACAAGCTGCAAACACTACAATCATCCAAGGTGCAGCAATATTAGCAAACTTAGAAACGGTATTGTAACCCGCAGCAGCAACAACCGTCATCACCAAACCTACAATTACAACAATCGTTGAAAAAGCAGGAGTACTCAATCCAAAAATATTTTCAGGAACAGAAAAACTAATGTCAAAAGGAATACCCACAGCACTAGCAGAAACCGTAATCATCGCCCCTGCCAAGAAACAAAAGAGCACACCATTTACAACATTGTAAACTTTCACCAAGTGTTTACCCGCTATTTTTTCTAATTGGTAATACAAGGTCAATTTGCTTGAAACGGCAATGGGTGCCACGATATAACGCCAGGTTAGTATAGCGAGAATGTTTCCAATAAGCAATCCAAAGATCAAATCTTTTAGACTGGCTCCTGCTGCTAAAAACAAAGGACCAATCATAAATTCAGTTCCTGCAGCATGCTCTCCAGCATACATTCCTAAAAAGGACTTCCAACCCTTTAATTTTGATCCGGGTACCGGTATTCTCTCAAACTCACTGCCTCCAGCAGACTCAATCTCTATTGATGTTTCACTCATATCTTTTTTTACTTTATCTTTAAATTTAAAAATTAATTATCGTATCAATACGAAACCACAAAATATGGTTTTAGGGATGACCTACTATCCTGTACTATACCGATTTTACCAAAAGATTACACTATTGTTAAAATTAAAAAACTCAGCTTTAAGAAGCTGAGTTTTTTAATTTATTTTAGGAAAAAATTACGAGTACTATTAATTCACTATAGTAGGTACATGCTTTTTAAGCGCGTAATTTTTCTTTAAAAATTTTGAATTTAATTTGGTATCCGATATTGCAATAGCTGCTCCTAATGCTGAACCCAAAGAAGCCTTAGTAGTTCTTAATTTCATGTCTCTTATGTAGTGAGACAACAATTTTATATACAACTCATTGTCGGTAAAGCCACCATCTACATACAATCGCCCTATGTTTTGATCTGCAGAAATTCTTCTTATATTTTCAACTTGTAGCTGAGTCAATTCTATCATTAAGTGATGATATGCATGATCAAAGTTAGGGTAGGAGTAAGAAGTTTTGTCTGGCATTTTGTGATGCTCAAATGACTTCCACTTGAATGAATGTTTAAAATCAGCTATGATTTCACTGTAAACTTGATCATCAAATGCAACAGTCTTATGGTAGTCATCATCAACACCATATTTGTTTGTTAGTTCTTGAACTTGAAGTTTGTACTCATTCCCTAAGAACAACCTAGAAGACTTTACAGGTTTCCCGTTTATCCTCATGTAATTTAAACAATCGGAATTGACGTCTTCTAAAGTAAGTGGTTTGTTTGTAAATGGATTTAATGCAATACTCCAAGTACCTGTTGAAACAAGCACAAATGGTTTATTTACACTTCTGACATAAGGCAAAAGTGCAGACGAACTATCATGTATTCCCACCCCAATTTTGATTCTCTTACCATTGTAATTGATATTAAGACTGGTTTCTGTAGAAACAATAGGAGGTAAAATTTTGTTTATTTCTTCCTTGTATACCCAATCTTGATAATCTCTAGTTTCATAATTCCATAAAGAAGTATGACAACCTATACTGGTATATTCGCTCAAAGGCACTCCAGTAAACACATAGCTTAAGTACTGCGGCAAATGCAACGAATATTTTATCTTCTTAAAGATTTCAGGTTTGTAATGCTTTAACCAGTACAATTGTAAGCCCGAATTCAATAAACCTGGAGATTTTGTTGAGCCACTTGACCTAACCAATTCTTGATCATCTCCATATTTTTCATAAAAACTAGCAGCAATATCAAGATCTATCTCTTTTGTGTAATTATACAAAGGAGTTAGTACCTCACCATTTTCATCTAAATGAACAAAACTTGCACCATAAGTTGAAAAGTTGATGGCTTTTACATTGAAATCTTCAGACTTTAAAATTCTATCAAAAACCTCTTTAAGCCATTTATGCAATGCATGAATATCTTCAGTCGGATGACCATCTTCATCTGTAACTTCATCAAAAGAAATATACTCTTTATGAACTTCTTTAAAATTCTTGTCAAACAAGAAAAACTTTTTATTCGTCTTACCTATGTCAAAAACAGCGGTTACTTTTTGCTTCATATCAAACGCTTACAAACCTGTTGCCACAGTGTTTCTACCTCTTTCTTTGATCAACTGTCCTCTAACATCTAAACTTCTGTAAGCATTGATTGGACTAATTACACCTCCTGAATTTAATCTTGCTTTTTCAATCAATGGACGCACATCAGTTCTGTAAGCTCCTTGTAGAATTTCTTGACATTTAACCACATCATTTTCCAACTGAGCTGTTCTTAGAGCATTTTGATCAATTAACATAGCCTTTGCATAGGCCTCTTGTATAGCTTCAAGGGACTGAATCAAATCTTCTAAAGGATCCTTTACGTTATGACTTGCATCAATCATCCAGGCCAAATCAGGGTTTTGTGGATTGTTTTGCATCCCATAAACCAATTCATTAAAAATTAAAAACAATGCGTAAGGCTTGATACTTCCCACAGTCAAATCGTCATCTCCATACTTACTGTCATTAAAGTGGAATCCTCCTAACTTACCTTTAAGCTGTAAAATAGAAACAATTTGTTCTATATTACTATTTGGCAAATGATGACCTAAATCTACCAAGGTGTAAGCTTTATCACCACAACCATTAGCTAGCATCAAAGAAGCTCCCCAATCTTGGATGACTGTGCTGTAGAAATTAGGCTCATACGGCTTATATTCAACTAACATCTTCCAATCTTCTGGTAACCCTTTGTAGATATCTATCAAACTATTTTGAGTGTTCTGGAAAGCTGTTTGGAAATTGTTTTGACCTGGAAAACAAGAACCATCGGCTAACCAAACTGTTAATGCCTTGGACCCCAATTTGTCTCCAATTTTGATTACATCCAAATTGTGTTGTATTGCTTGCTCTCTAACTGCCTGGCTCGTATTGCTCAGAGATCCATACTTATAACTCTGCTCGGCATCTTTTTGATCTTGAAACGTATTAGAGTTTACCGCATCAAATTTAATGTTTAAAGCATTTGCTTTTTCTTTTATTGCTGCGTAGTCAGACGGAATATCCCATGGAATGTGTAAGGATACCGCACCTGCCGTTTGAGTCAAACTATGTAAAATCCCTATGTCTTCAATTTTTTGCTCTAAGTTTGTTGGCTCTCCGTAGAATGAAAAACGCCCAAAACGTGTTCCTCCAGCTCCTAAAGCCCAACTTGGAATAGCAACTTGGAACTCTGATAATTTAGAAAGAATTGCATTGACATCTTTACCCTGTCCTGTTAGCTTGTTAGCTAAAAAATCGAAACTTGCTGCGTGGTTTTCTAAACCTGCTTTGTTCGAGTCTAAAATCTGCTCTTTATTTATTTTCATGTTTTTCTATATTTAATAAAACCTCCACAAGTATAAATAATACTTGAGGAAGTTTCTAAATTATTTTAAAAGACTATGACCTTCGTTTTTATCTTACAAAAGCATTCGCCATACCTCCATCTACGTTAATGATATTCCCCGTAGATTTATCTAGTATTCCTACTAAAGAAAACACACCGTTTGCGATATCATCTGGAGTGATAATTTCATTTAATAGATTTCTTTTTGCATAAAAAGCAGGTAACTCTTCTACAGTAATTCCGTTTGCTTTAGCTCTACCTTCAGCCCAAGCTCCTTCCCAGATTTTACTTCCAACAATAACTCCATCAGGATTTACTGTATTTACTCTTACTTTATCTTTTGCTAATTCTGCCGCTAACAAACGAACCATGTGCTGCTGTGCCGCTTTCGCAGTCCCATAAGCTACATTATTTGGTCCTGCAACCAAACCATTCTTACTTGCTATAGCGATATAATCTCCTCCTAAACCTTGTTTACGCGTGATCGCAGAGAATTGCTTCGCTAAATCGAATTGACCCTTCACTAAGATTCCTTGCAAGATATTCCAATCTTTATCTGTAGTATCCAACAATGGTTTTGAAATTGCCAATCCAGCACTGTGAACAACAATATCTATCCCTCCAAACTCCAAACATGCTTTCTCATAAGCTGAAGCAATAGAATCTGGGTTTGTAACATCACATACAGCATAAGTTGAAACATCTCTTTTATACGTTGCATTCGCTTCAATCAAGCTTTGCTCGTTGATGTCAGTCAACACAATATTTGCTCCTTCTGCTACTAATTTGTCAGCAATTGCTTTCCCAATACCACCACCAGCACCAGTAACCAAAGCTACTTTTCTAGAAAGCGGCTGTTCTTTTGGCATACGCTGT
>Ga0209555_10000794_pt1 | contig 25760 bp, 26 predicted proteins | sample SaaInl85LU_5_DNA_FD_184643 | JGI IMG/M metagenome (GOLD analysis project Ga0209555, IMG submission 184643) | Marine microbial communities from expanding oxygen minimum zones in the Saanich Inlet - ESP_85LU_5_DNA (SPAdes) (version 2) | ecosystem: Environmental > Aquatic > Marine > Intertidal... | reverse complement strand
GCAAGACAACCTGAAGCTGCTGGAAAAATCCAAACGGCAATGCTTATCGCTGCTGCCCTTATCGAAGGTATTGGTTTTGCTGCATTATTTGCTGCATAATCATAAAATGAATTTAGTAGTTGCAACGGTTGGTTGCAACTACTTATTTTAAATTGTTTTTTAAAAAAGAAGTATGGAAAAGTTACTATCAGATTTTTCAGTTGGATTGTTTTTTTGGCAATCTTTAGTTTTCGTTGCGCTTATTTTATTGTTAAGAAAATTTGCTTGGAAGCCAATTTTGAACGCAGTAAACACAAGAGAAGAAAGTATAGAAAGTGCATTGAACTCTGCTGAAGAAGCAAAAAAAGAAATGGCTAATTTGACTGCCTCAAACGAGAGATTGTTGAATGAAGCAAGAGAGGAAAGAGATGCAATGATGAAAGAAGCTAGAGAAATGAAAGCGGATATCGTTGCTAAAGCGAGAGAAGAGGCGGTAATTGAGGGAGAAAAAATGATCGCCTCTGCCAAGAGCGCGATAGAAATGGAAAGAAAAGCTGCAATCGTTGAGTTGAAAAACCAAGTAGCATCTTTGTCTATTGAAATTGCGGAGAAAGTGGTAAAAGGAAACTTAGCTGCTGACGACAAGCAAAAAGCATTGGTGAATGAATTAGTAGAAGAAGTGAACCTAAACTAAGGGTAGAACATTTAACTTCATAACATGAAAGATAGTAAAACAGCATCACGTTACGCAAAAGCTTTGTTAGGTTTGTCACAAGAAGGTGGTAAGATTGAAGAAGTGATGGCTGACATGAATTCTTTATCCGAAACATTGGCCGAAAGCGCTGACTTACGTTCGCTGGTAAAGAATCCAGTGATAAAAGGAGAAGAAAAACTAAAAGTATTTACGGCTCTTTTTGGCTCACAGTTTAATGAGCTAACAATGAATACAATTCAATTGTTAGTGAACAACAAAAGAGAAACGTTATTGGCAGAAACCGCAAAGCAGTTTGTGGGAATGTACAAAGAAAGTAAGAATATCGTAACGGCAGAAGTTACCTCAGCCATACAATTGGATGAAGAGCAAAAGAAAAGTATTCTCTCTTTATTAAAGCACAACGGAGAGGTTGAAATAGTGGAACACATTGACGCATCTCTCATTGGTGGCTTTATAGTGAGAGTGGGCGATAAGCAAATTGACGCCAGTATCTCTACTAAATTTAAGAACCTAAGAAAAGAGATTTCGTTAAATTAATTTTCCATGAAAAAACTTGCATTACTTTTTGCGCTCACTGTACTCGTCTTTTCGTTCAACGATCTTGGCGACAAATTAAAGGTGAAGTTCAAAAAAGGGACAATTTTGGTGGAAAAAAAGCCTTGGGGTAAGTACGAAAGAACTGGAGGTAAAAGCTTTTATAGTACTTTGTCGGGAACAGAATTTGTTTCGGTAAATGGATTGAGTTACGGAACGGGAAAGTATTATAACGATAGCAAAGGGGTAAGAAGAGAATATATGCATTTTTATGCAGAACTTCATTTCTTAACTACAGACTTGGAAAAGTTTGAAACAGATTTGGTAGGCAAGTCGCTTATTAGGACCTTCATTAAGGAAGGAGTAATCCAGAATGACCAACTAAACCTAGAAAACATAAAGAAATTTAAAAAGAAATACGAGGATAATATATCTGAAAAACGATTTTTGACAAAATAAATAAATCAAATGGCAGGAATAAAACCAGCAGAAGTATCTGCAATAATCAAGGAGCAGTTATCAGGATTCAAAACTGAAGCTCAACTAGAAGAAGTAGGAACTGTATTGCAAGTAGGTGATGGAGTTGCGCGTATCCACGGATTGTCAAATGTACAGTCAGGGGAGCTTATCGAATTTGAAGATGGATTGCAAGCAATTGTATTGAACTTAGAAGAAGATAATGTAGGTGCCGTACTATTAGGGACTTCTGATGTTGTTAGGGAAGGAGCTTCTGTGAAAAGAACAAACCGAATTGCTTCTATCAAAACGGGAGAAGGAATTGTAGGAAGAGTGGTAGACACTTTGGGTGCCCCAATTGATGGAAAAGGACCTATTGAAGGAGAGTTATACGAAATGCCAATCGAAAGAAAAGCACCAGGTGTAATTTACAGACAACCAGTAACTGAGCCTTTACAAACAGGAATTAAAGCAATTGATGCAATGATTCCGGTAGGAAGAGGACAAAGAGAGTTGATAATTGGAGATAAGCAAACGGGAAAGACCACGGTTGCGATTGATACGATTATCAATCAAAAAGAATTTTTTGATAAAGGAGAACCAGTATATTGTGTGTATGTAGCAGTAGGGCAAAAAGCATCTACGGTTGCAGGAATCGTAAAGAAATTTGAAGAAGCGGGAGCAATGGCTTATACAACTATTGTAGCGGCAAATGCTTCTGATCCAGCGCCATTACAGTATTATGCACCATTTACAGGAGCAGCAATCGCTGAATTTTTTAGAGATACGGGAAGACCAGCATTGATTGTATACGATGATTTATCAAAGCAAGCGGTAGCTTACCGTGAGGTGTCACTTCTTTTGAAAAGACCTCCAGGAAGAGAAGCTTACCCAGGAGATGTATTTTTCTTGCACTCAAGATTATTGGAGAGAGCAGCAAAAGTGATCGAAATTGATGACATTGCGAAAGAAATGAATGATTTACCAGAATCGATGAAAGGAATGGTAAAAGGTGGAGGTTCAATTACGGCTTTGCCAATCATCGAAACGCAAGCAGGTGATGTTTCGGCTTATATCCCAACCAACGTAATTTCTATTACAGATGGACAGATTTTCTTGGAGCAAGATTTATTTAACTCAGGTGTGAGACCAGCGATTAACGTAGGTATCTCAGTATCAAGAGTAGGAGGAAATGCTCAGATTAAATCAATGAAAAAAGTAGCTGGAACCTTGAAATTAGACCAAGCACAATACAGAGAATTAGAAGCATTCGCTAAATTTGGTTCTGACCTTGACGCGAGTACAAAAGCAGTATTGGACAAAGGAGCAAGAAACGTGGAGTTGTTGAAACAAAACGAAGGATCTCCTTTATCAGTAGAGCACCAAATTGCTGTATTGTATGTGGGAACTAAAGGATTGATTGGTAACGTACCAGTGAACAAAGTGAAGCAGTTTGAAGAAGAGTACATTGCGTATTTAGAAGCAAAACATAGAGATACATTGGATTTGTTGCAAGCAGGAAAATACACTGATGAAGCAACTGATGTATTGACTCAGGTAGCTGCTGAATTGAGCGCTAAATACTAAGTTCTTGATACATCTCGAAAAGCGGGGACACTTGACCGACATTAGAAAATAGAGAAAAAAAGAACAGAGAATACAGAGAAAAGAACAGAGAAAAAGGAGAAAAGAATATAGAAAGCTTTCTTGGTAAATCGAGTGAGGCAACTACGAAGAAAATGCAATTGTTTTCATAGCACTATTTTCTATTCTCTATTATCTTATATCTATAACAAATGGCAAACTTAAAAGAAATACGAAATAGAATTACTTCGGTAAATTCTACCATGCAGATTACCTCTGCAATGAAAATGGTATCGGCAGCTAAGCTTAAAAGAGCCCAAGATGCAATTACTCAATTATTACCGTATGCCAACAAACTTCAGGAAATTCAGATGAACTTAAGTTCAAGTTTGGATAGTTCTGAGGGAGTTTATTCTCAAGAAAGAGAGGTGAAAAACGTACTGTTTGTTGCAGTTACTTCCAACAGAGGACTGTGTGGAGGTTTCAACAACAACGTGAACAAAAAAGTAGTTTCTTTGGCAAAGGAGTATTCCAATGCTCATGTTCATTTTTTAGCTATTGGAAAAAAAGCACAAGAGTTTTCTAAAAAGAACTTTATAGAAACCAACATGCCTGAAATACCAACTGATTTAGAAAAAATCTACAATGAGTTGAATTTTGATTCGGTGTCAGAAGTGGCGGAGTTAATTATGAATTGGTACAAAGAGGAGAAAGTTGATAAGGTGGTGATGGTGTACAATCACTTTGTGAATGCAGCGAACCAAACAGTAATTGCTGAACAGTTTTTGCCAATAGAAAAGGTAGAAATGGAAGAATCAGCGGCTAGTAACGCAGACTATATTTTTGTGCCTTCTAAGGAGCGAATTATAGCTGACATAGTGCCAAAATCATTGAAGATACAATTGTACAAAGGAGTGCTCGATTCTCATGCTGGTGAGCATGGTGCAAGGATGACAGCGATGCACAAAGCAACTGACAACGCAGGAGATATGTTATTTGATCTTAAACTTACATACAACAAGGCAAGACAAGCCGCTATTACCAACGAAATCCTTGAGATTGTTGGCGGAGCAGAAGCTTTAAAGAATTAAGACTTAAATTTAAATTGATAGTTAAAAGCACTAACGGAGGTTGGTGCTTTTTTTTGTGTAATGAATTGTGCTACTTAGGGTTATAAATGGCACTGTAAACATACATTACTGTATTTAGACAAAAGCAACAGGGGTTCTATGATTTAAAAAAATGGAACCTTAGCCCGGAATTCAGTGCAAGGAACTAGATAGTTTATGCACTTACTTCCTGCTTCTTATCCATTTAAAAAGTGATTTTATGGAATTTCCAATGAGTTCGAAATCGAGAATTTTTGATTCGGTCGCTGCTTTGTAGGTCAAAATCAAACCTAATGGCAAAAGCACAATTGAACTTAACCACATGCCTAAATAAGGCGGAATAGCTAGTCCTCGACCCAAACGCTGACCAGTAATAGAAATGATATAATACACAATAAACAAGACAATAGCGAATGCGATAGGAATTCCCAACCCTCCTTTTTTTACAATTGCACCCAAAGGCGCACCTACTAAAAAGAGAACGATACAAGCAAATGAAAGCGTAAATTTACGATGCCATTCAGTTTCAACTTTAGCTTTGGTTTTTGCTCTATTCCAAATATCATTGGATCTATTATTCAAATAATTAATCGAGTTTTCTAGGCGATTTGCAGCATTTTGGAGAACTACTTTGCGTTCTTGGGGAAGCAACGAATCCAAATGAAAATAGGCCGGCAAAATGGTGTCCATCGAGATTGATTTTACTTCTTGATTGATGGTGTAGGTGTTTTCGTAATAAGGCAGTAAAGTTCTCATTACGGTATCGTATTCAGCTTGCATGGAATCAACTACCTTTGTTAGCTCCAATACTGGCAAAAGACTGGGCTGTTGGGCATAATCTTCCTCTGATGTCCTGTTTAAGCTCAACGAAGAAATATCAATTTTTTGGGTGGTTTCGTCAAATTGGATGCGCTGATTGGGCAACTTACTTTTTTCCTCCATCGGATTATCTAAGGGATTCATTACCTCGTTTATTTCTCCGTTGTGAAGGGTAAGAATCAAAAATGAGCCATCGTCTGATTTGTTCATTTCTCCACGCTCTGCTCGAATTACTTTTCTAAATTTAAAGGTTGGATTATGCTGATAAATTAACACATCGCCTAATTCATTCGTTTCTTTGTTTACTTTATTGGCTCGGATGCTGTAATGATCTATTTCATTAAAGAAAACCCCTTCTTTCAATACGAGAGAAAGTTTTTTGTTGGTCATATCAGAAATAAGAATTTTCTTTTTCAGATAAGCCTCTCCCCACACATAATTGGAGAAGTAAAAAGAAACTCCTGCCAACAAAATCATAATAAAAAAAAGAGGTCGCATGATACGGAGCAAAGAAACTCCGGCTGCCTTCATCGCAGTTAGTTCATTTTTTTCACCTAAATTCCCCATTGCCATAATAGAGGAAAGTAATATTGCCAGGGGAAGAGCCATCGGAACGACTTCCAAAAAGGCATAAAATACTAATTCGGAATAGAGATTAACTCCTACCCCTTTTCCCACAAAATCATCTAAGTATATAAAAACGAATTGCAGAATTAGAACAAATTCTGCAATAAAAAAGGTTACAACGAATGGTACGATGTAAGATTTTATGATGAACCAATCTAGCTTCTTCAACATAAATCATTAAACAATTAAATAATTGAATTATTGCTTACGCTCCAATAACTCTTTTGAGGTCATTTATTTGACTTTCCCACAACAAGGTATTTTCTTCTACTTCTTCTTGTGTATCAGTAAAATCTGTCACAACAAGGGCTACGTCTTTTGTGATGCCATCAATTTTTATCCGTAATTCAAAATAGGTGTTGTCGTCTTCATCTTCTACCCACTTGAATCGAACAAACTCGTTTTTGCTCATTCTCAATAGTTCTGCCTTTTCGGCTTCTCCGTCCCAAAAGAAACTGTAAACATCTCCATCGATATTTACATCCTCACAAAACCAATCAGACAGACCACTTGGTGTTGTCATCATATCGTACAAGATTCCTACTGACGTTTTAATAGGAATTTCGGTTTGAAACATTATTTTTTCTGACATTTTATTCTATAATTTTGTCCCAATATAGTAAAAAAGTTGAATCTATATTATGATTCAAAGTTTTTAATAACCTAGAATTAAGAATTCAACGTATTTTTAGGGAAATCATACCACTCCACAGTGCCTGTTGATTTGGAAATTTCTCGCCAACTGTCTGCCTCAAAGACAACTTTAGCGATTGCGAGTGTAGGAAAATAAAACTCTACCTCTGTGAGGTAATTACAAAATTCTGAAACACCCGGATTGTGTGAAACCAACATCAAATGGTTATACTTATCGTTGGTTTGGCACACCTGATGTAGCATCACCGAAACTCCAGAATGATACAATTCTGAGTGTAATTCGATGTTATCGGAATCAAGTCCAATGAATTTATTGAGACCTCGAGCAGTAGCAGACGTTCGCTTAGATGCGCTCCCCAAAACTTTATCCACCACAACCTTTCTCTTGCTCAATCTTTCGCCCATGGTTTTTATGTCCTTCCTTCCTCTTTCATTTAGTGACCGGTCATAATCAGTCACATTATTTTCATTCCAACTCGATTTGGCATGTCGCACAATATACAGTGTTTTCATCAGGATTTTATTAGGCTCAAATTTAATCAGATTATTCACTTCTATCTCACTTTCTTTAGGTAAGATTCTCTACCTTTGAGGTCGTTAAAATTATTTGAAAACCACTTCAACATTTCAATTTTCATACCGTGAACAAATCAGAACACATTCATATCAAAGGCGCAAAAGTGCACAACCTAAAGGATATTGAACTTAAGATAGCTAAAAACAAACTGACAGTTATCACGGGACTTTCTGGATCAGGAAAGTCATCTTTAGCTTTTGATACATTATATGCAGAAGGCCAAAGGCGATATATTGAAAGTCTTTCCTCTTATGCTCGACAGTTTTTGGGTAAACTCGAAAAACCACAGGTTGATTTCATCAAAGGAATTGCTCCTGCCATTGCTATTGAACAAAAGGTAAACTCTAGAAATCCTCGTTCAACAGTGGGTACCTCAACAGAGGTATACGATTATCTCAAATTATTATTTGCTCGGATAGGAAAAACTATTTCGCCCGTTTCGGGAAATGAAGTAAAAAAAGACACAAGTGAAGATGTGCTTGTTTACCTGAATAGTCTCAAGAAAGGAACAAAAGCTCTTATTCTCTCTGAACTTGCCATCAGAGAAAAGGATAAATTGGGCCTATACCTACAGAATGTGCAAACAGAAGGATTCAATAGAATTCAACTGGATGGAGAAAATCAACTTATAGAAGATGTAATTGATGCCCCCCCTGCATCATTTAGTTCAGTAAAAATTGTAATCGACCGAGTTTCAGTAGATCAGGAAAGTGAAGAAAATAATGCTAGAATTTATGATTCGGCAGAAACAGCTTTTCAGCAAAGCAATGGAACTTGCGAGATACAATTAGCAAAAGAAGGTAAGTCTCGTTTTTTCTCGAATAAATTCGAACTAGATGGAATGGAATTTTCTGAACCAAATGAATATTTATTCAGTTTTAATAATCCATTAGGAGCTTGCTCTAGCTGCGAAGGTTATGGAAAAATCATTGGAATAGACGAGGATTTGGTTATCCCAAACAAAAACCTATCGGTGTACGAAGAAGCAGTTATGTGCTGGAAAGGTGAAAAAATGAGCCAATGGGCTTTTGATTTATTTAATAATGCACATCATTTTGATTTCCCCATTCACAAACCCTACTACGACTTAACTGCAGCACAAAAAAAAGTATTATGGACAGGAAATAAATATTTTAAAGGAATCAATGAGTTCTTTTCCTTTGTTGAAAGCCAATCTTACAAAATTCAGTATCGCATTATGTTGAGTCGATACAGAGGAAAAACAGTTTGTGACACTTGTGAAGGCAAGAGATTAAAACCTGAGGCAAGTTATATCCAAATAAATGGGAAAAACATTACTGACTTGGTGGATATTTCACTTGAAAAATGTGCCGAATTTTTTACAAATCTGTCTCTAAGCGAGCATGACGAGCAGGTTTCAAAAAGAATTTTGAAAGAAATCACTTTTCGTATTCAGTTTTTACTCGATGTTGGTTTAGGGTATCTCACTCTTAATCGCCTGTCTTCTACTTTGTCTGGAGGAGAGTCCCAGCGAATAAATTTAGCAACCTCTTTGGGAAGTAGTTTGGTAGGTTCGATGTATATTTTGGACGAACCAAGTATTGGGTTACATTCTCGTGACACCGAACGATTAATCAAAGTATTACAATCTTTAAGAGATATTGGGAACACCGTAATTGTGGTAGAGCATGATGAGGACATCATGAAAATTGCGGATGAAATTATAGATATGGGACCTTTGGCAGGAACTCATGGCGGTGAAGTGATTTTTCAGGGTAACCATGCAAAACTAATTTCATCAGAGGATAGTTTAACTGCTCAATACTTAACCTTAAGAAAGGTCATTCCTATTCCTGAAAACAGAAAAAAAAGCACAAGAAAAATAGAGTTTTTGGGGTGTAGAGAAAATAATTTGCAAGGAATAAATGTTACTATTCCTTTGAATGTTTTTTCTGCTATTACTGGAGTTAGTGGAAGTGGAAAATCATCTTTGATCAAGCAAATAATTTACCCTGCCTTAAAAAAAGTAAAAGGAGGTGTAGCGAACAAAACTGGAGAATTTTCCAAAATGATTGGTGACATTGATCACATTGATGAGGTAGAATTCATTGACCAAAACCCCATAGGAAAATCATCTAGATCCAACCCAGCAACTTACGTAAAAGCCTATGATGATATCAGAGCCTTATTCGCCAGCCTAAAACAGGCTCAGGTAAACGGGTTTAAACCCAAACATTTTTCTTTCAATACAGAAGGAGGAAGATGCGAAAGCTGTAGTGGAGATGGTGAGCTTAAAGTAAATATGCAGTTTATGGCCGATATTTCTTTGGTTTGCGATGAATGCAAAGGAAAACGATTCAAACAAGAAGTTCTTGAAATTAAATTCAAAGAGAATTCAATCTTTGATATTTTGGAAATGACTATTTCTGATGCCATTGAATTTTTTAAAGAATCTGGCGATAAATACGGAAAAAAAATAGTGGCTAAACTTACTCCATTGGAAAATGTTGGTCTTGGCTATTTGAAACTCGGGCAATCCTCAAACACTTTATCAGGAGGCGAGGCACAACGAATCAAACTAGCCTCGTTTTTAGTAAAAGAAAAATCCTCGAAAAGAACTTTGTTTATATTTGATGAGCCCACAACTGGATTGCATTTTGAAGACATCCAAAAACTTCTCACAGCTTTTTATGCCTTGATTGACAAAGGGAATTCCTTACTAGTTATAGAGCACAATTTAGATGTTATTAAATGTGCAGATTGGGTAATTGATTTGGGGCCAGAAGGCGGTGAAAAAGGAGGCAAAATTATTGCCGAAGGTACTCCAGAGACCATTTCAAAAAACAAGAATTCTGTAACAGGAATCTATCTAAAGGATAAATTACATTGATTTCTCGTACTCAACACCAAACGATATCAACGTCAGTAAAGGGAGAAAAAAAACGAAAATTTTAAATTAAAAATTCGGTTATGGAGCATAGTTACCTGCATCTATAACTCGAGTTGCACAGTGATTAGTCAACTCATTTACAGCCGAATTAAAACCACTAATGCCTCCGGTTAAAAAAGTATAATTAGGCTCTTCACTTGCCGCTGAATTTGAAATCATAGATTGTTGATTTGAAATTATAGAATTCATTCTAGCCGAGGTGAAAGAGGAGGTGTAAAAATCTTTTACGTAAGCTTTGTAAATTGCTTTATAACCTGCATTTGCGATTACATAATTAATTAACGGCCACCTTACATCTACCTCATTCATATCAAAACTTAAAGAGGTTCTAGATCCACTTCCTGGATCGAAAGATAAGTTACAGTCCCAAACAATCCATCTTAATTTTCCCATTAAGGGGTCGTTGTATAAGTAATAATTATGAGGGGCATTTCCGTAACAATCCCAATTTTGAATAGTATTCATAGCCGCCAAATATTTTAAAAAACCATCCACATCAAAAATAGCTTCTAGCCCTGCTTTCCAAGCCGTTGGATTTGCTATCCGAGTGGGTGAGTGGAGAGCATCCAGCAATTCTTGAATGTCACTAAAATCGTTTGACAATTCATTGGTTTTATTGGGAAAACTAGAAGTAACCAGTGTAGCGCCTAATCTAGCGCCCTGTCCATCTGGCTTGTAGCAGTTTCCTGTTTCTGTTCCAAAGTAATTTTTCAAGAAAGTATCTTCTACAACTTCGTTCATTGTATATGAGCCAAAATATTGATAGACCCCATCTCCCCTATCTATATATATCTCATAAAAAGCAGTTCTGGTAGCAGGGACACCAAAATCCCTAAACAGGTCAGAGGCCGTTTTATCTCTCATTAAAGACTCATCTTTATAGCCGCTTCCCATTGCTAGTTTTTTAAACCCATAAAAGCGTTGATTATTTATTTCGGGATAAATATCTTCGAAATAATCAAAATTAAACTTAAAGGGAAGCTTCCCGTTCCCGGCTCCTTTTAAACTCGAATTTCCTTTGTATCTAATCCCAACATGATTCCATTTTACACCGTTGAAATAAAAATCAACAGGTGAATAAGCAGGCTCAACTGAATAGCCTCCGGCTTTCACTGTAGCCAAATCGGATTGCATGTCGGTCCATTCTTGTGCAGTAAATACAATGTGAATTTTATTGACTTTGGATTCGTTAAAAACCACCTCATAATTTGGTTCTACATTATTAGAATGTGAATTGGACTCCCAACCTTCTGGTCGAATGGAGTGTTCGTCATTGGGAACAAATATCTCTTTTTTACAAGAAAACACAAGCCCTAAAACTACGGAGAACAAAAACAGATTTTTCATTGATCAATTTTAATCGCCAATTAGGGAGCGTAAGTATTTGCTGCAGAAACTCTGCTAGAATTATGCGAAATCAAGGTGTTTACCGCAGAATTAAAACTACCAATACCTCCAGTAAGGTAGGTGTAACCACTCTCTTCGTTAGAAGCAGAAGAAGAAAGCAAAGATTGTTGTGCAGAAAAAATTCCGCTCATTCTGCTCGTAGCAAATGTGGACGAAGCGAAAGATTTTACATAACTTTTGTAAGTTGCCTCGTAGGTCGCGTCATTGATTAAAAAATTAATCAATGGCCAATCAGTCGTTGTTGTATTCATTGCAAAAGGCAGCGCAGATCTTGGCCCGTTCCTAGATTGAAATGATTCGTTATTATCCCAAACTATCCATCTCAACTTGCCCATAACTGGGTCGTTGTACAAGTAATAATTGTGCGTCATCAAGCCGTAAGTATCCCAGTTTTGAATGGTATTATTTGCCGCCAAATATTTCAAAAAACCAGCTACATCAAAAACGGACTCCAGATTACTTCTCCAAGCACTTGCGTTGCTTGTTCTTGTAGGGGCATGTAGTGCATCATACATGGCTTGAATATCACTTCTGCCTGTTGTTTTGTTGGTTTTCTTTTCAAAATCTGTTAAATCAAACCCCGAAGTAGAAAACTTGGCTCCATCACCGTCAGGCTTGTAACAATTCCCTGTTTCGCTTCCAAAATAATCAGTCAAAAAAGAATCAAAAACTACTTCACACATTGTGTACAGTCCAAAGTATTGGTAACTTCCTGTTCCTTTGTCAATGTAGATTTCATAAAAAGCAGTTCTCACTGCTGGCACTCCAAAATTACGAAAAGCATCGCACGCTGATTTTTCTCTCATAAGCGACAAATCATTATAATTACTGCTCATAGAAAGTTCTTTGAATCCGTAGAATCTTTGATTCTTAATTTCAGGATATTCGTCCTCAAACTCATCAAACTGAAATCTTAACGGCAATTTTCCGCTGTTTGCTGTTAGACTTGAGTTTCCTTTGTATCTCACACCCACGTTGTACCATTGTAATCCATTGCAATAAAAGTCTGCAGCAAAATAAAGAGGAGTTTGGTCGGAAAAGGTAGTTCCACCACCACCTCCAGGACCTCCGCCTCCAGGACCGCCACCTCCAGGACCGCCACCAGTATTCCCTCCCTTCACATCTATCAAGTCGGCTTGCATCGCTGACCACTCGTCCGCGGTAAACACAATATGAATCTTGTTCACCTTATTTTGGTTGAATACCTCATCATAATTGGGAGACACATCGTTGGAATGAGTCTCGGTCGTCCAATCTTCAAGTCCTGTTCCGCTTTCTATAAAAATCTCTTTCTTACAGGCAGTTAAGACTATGGCAAGAGTTGTCATGGAAATCAATAATTTGTTCATCGTTAGTTCGTTTTAATTTTCAATGTGTATACATAAGATAAGCCCCAAATATGAGTTGACTTAGGATAAGATACATTTAGTTCTCTCTCTATTCTGTAAAACCCCTTCAGCTCTCCAAATTTCTTCAAATCGTATTTCGTACCCAAGGTAAATCTCATTCTATCAAAACCAGCTTCGGTATTTTCTTCAGACCTTCTAAAAATTTCGGCTGATAGAGTGGGATCTAATTTCCATTTTCTAATATTATAATTAGCCGAAACTTTCAATCTCCATTTATGAATGGGATAATCTCCTGCCAACTCATCTATTCCTAGCTCATTTTTATTCTGATACCTTAATCTGTACTTCAATTTAAAACGATCAATTTTGTGAGAATAGGCTACATCTAGATTGTATCTAAAATGAGTTTCGTAGCCTTGAATTTTTCCTTGATTGTCGTTCACACTTTGGTATCTTAAATTTCCGCCAAGCTCAAAATGCTCCAACCCTTTGTAAAACAGGCCAAATTCTGTAAAGTATGAATCTACTTCAGAAGAGTTAGACTTCAGCCTTAGTTGTTCCTCTAAGGAAAAACTCCATTTTTTATTCAAATCCAATTCAAACCCAACGGATGACCAAGTTTCCATATCTCTGATTTCAATCCATTCGCCTTGTTGCGAATAACCAGCTACCGAAATCCAGGACAAAACAACCGTACCTAACAATCTTTTTATACTCATATTCTATCTGTTAATTCTTGTCTTCAACTCTTCTTGGACGAAGGGATTTAAAAAATCCTTTCCCGTATTTAAAATTTAATGATAGAAAAAATTCTACTCTCTTTTATAGCGTTCCATACATAAAACATATCATTAAATCTTTTGATTTCGATTCTAGACAGTATCTTTGGTTCATGAAATATATCGTATCAATATCGCTGATTGCAGTTTTAATTTCTTGTGGCAATAAAATCGAGGAAGAAAAAAAAATAAAAGAAACTATTGAATCAAGATCAGAAAATCAAATGAACAAGAACCTGTTTTCTTCTGATTATTTTCCAGTATCATTTAGTTTTCCAAGTAACTGGGAAATCATGAATGATACAACGCTCAATATGGTTCATGTTTTGTCGCCCACAAGTGATCAAGATTTTTTTCAAGAAATGGTAAATATTGTTGTTGGAGGGACAAACGGAAAAGATTTAGATGCTTTTTTTGAGGGAAACCTAAGAATGATTCAGGGAATGTTTGAAGAGCTAGAACAAACAGAAGAACCCAATTATCAGGAGATAAATGGAGTGCAATTTAAAAAAGTACGTTACAATTATTTATTTGAAGGATTGCCTTTAACAGCACAACTCTACGTAACAATAAAGGCAGACAACTCATTTATAATCAATTGCTCAGCTTTGCAAAACACTTTTGATAGCTTTGAAGAAGAGTTTATAAGTATCATTCATTCTATTGCGATCAGTTCACCCCAATTACCTTCAAATTGATGTTATCAATCCAAAATGATTCATTCTCTTTGTTCCAAATATAGAGTTTCAGCCTGTCACCAACTTGTCTAAGTTTAGGTAATTCAATTTGATAATGTTCACTTTTCCATCCTTCTTTTGTTGGTGGAATACTGCGAATGGGAAAGGTGTAATAATGACGATTATTTCCTGTAGAATCTTGAATTTCAACAACAAACAATGCTGCATTTTGTTTTGACAATTGCAAATCATTTAATTCCAAATCTACCTGAACATAGATTCCTCTTCGGGTCAGGAAATCTGGTGTTGCGACAAACAATTGTTCCCACCCAAACTCTTTTCCAGTATAATCAAATGAACTACTTTCTGTGAAATCAAAATCATGGCTTGCTTGAGCTAGTTCAGTCGTTTTTGCTGCATAAAGCATAATATCGTCATTTCCTCCCAGCGAATTTTGGAAATCTGAACTTACCTTGAGAAAGCTATATTGGTATTTTTTCCAATTCATATCCCAAGAAGAAATAATTCCATTGTGATATTGATAGGTTTGAATAAGGTTCAGTAGAATGAAGAATAGAGCTAACATACCTACTCCTATTCTTGCCCAGGTCAGCTTTATTTGGTTTAGAAAAGAAGCGACAAATAAAAATGAAAGCCCATAAAACTCAATCAACGGACGTTGAGAAAAGGATGGACCATAATACCAATTCCACCAACTACTCAAGACGTAAATTAACAGCACAAAAAAAACAAGCAACCCCATGCCTTGGTAAGTTTTTTTTCTAATAAAAATTCCCAACCCAGCAATTGAAAAAAACAAGACAGGAGTGTAGACCAAAGCTCCTTTTCTGAATCCAAATAAAAATTCTAACCATTGCGGTTGGGTGAAATTAAATCCTTCGTCCCCGTAACTCCAAACCATAAATTCACCTGATTGCAAATACCAAAATACAGGTTGAATAATCAGGATTATCATTAAAATGAGCAGGGAAACAATTCCTTTTTTTGAACCCAGAACGGAACTAACTACTTTTTTAAATTCGGAGAAAGAGCCAACCAAAAAAGGAGTGGCAAAAATAACGATGCCATTGATTGGACGCACCAAAATCACAAATCCAAGAAAAAACATAGCCCAAAACAGTTGATTATTCCTGTCATATTCAAGGTAGTTCTTGGAAAAAAATAAAAAACCCGTTATCCAAAAGAAAGAATGTACATGCGACATAGAAGGCATTAAGTATGCATAAGCAAACAAATTGGTGCCAAAAACAAGTAACAAAAGAGTGAATGAAAGGATTGTGCGGGAAAAACCAAATAAACCCAAAAATCGGATAAGAAAAAGTAAACCTCCCAATAAAAACAAAAGTCCCGCAAAAGAAATTGCCCAATGATAAGGCCAAGAAAAACCGTCCGTTTTTTCGACAGAAACTTTCGCAATCAAATGACCCAAACCAAAAAATGGAAGGGTTGAAACAGCCGTTCCAACGTAGTATTTATTCACTCCCTTTCCCTCTATCTCTTGAATAAATCTAGCATCAGGAATTTGCGAATCTAGGTTTTGATTCAGAAAAGTGTTCGGTAAATATTGGTAATACCCCACTCCGTCACCAGCAATGGAATTGGGTTGAGAATAATTGAATTGAAAAGCCAACTGATAAATCCCAAGCAGGGAAATAAAAGCCAAAATTAAATGAGGTTTATTAAGTATGTTTGTCACTTTATTCACTAAGAATAAAGGTAAAAAACTATTTGGAAATTCAGATTATCGCATCTGGTCCAACTTCATTTTGTCAGCAAAATGTGCGCAGTAATCTCTTAAATCCTCCACAATTGCGTCTTCTCCAGTGGCTTTTTGAAAATTGTCCGCCATAGTGACCAAAGTTTGGTAAAAAAACATCTTCATTTCATCAACCATCATTTCTTTAGTCCACAAATCCATACGAAGTGCTGCTTTATCTTCTTTATCCCACACCGATAAAATCATTGCTTTGCATTCCTTGTTAGCAATATTTGCATCGGTCGCAGTCCAATTCATCGCTTCTGGAACATTGTGTTCATCTGTTTTTACCGTTATATTTATTTGTGAAGTTTTTTCCTTTGACATGGTTTACCTATTTTGAACCACAAAGGTCTGAAAATAATAATTAATAGGAGAGATTCTGTTAAAAAGTATCAATTGGAATTCAACCTGTTCAAAATCCGGTGCCCTCTATTTTTTATTCCAGCAGAGGCGGTTGGCAATATATCTTTAATAGATACCACCAATTCATTTTTGAGTTCCGGGTAAAGCTTCACCATGTTCTCTAAAACGCCCATAGAAAATGCCTTCACAGCGATTGCCGTTTCTTTCTTTTGTAATAGATGAAAACAAGAATTGATAACTGAGCCCTGAAGATTAAGAGGGATTTCCTTAAACTGAAAAATCCTGACTACATTTCTTTTTATTGAATCGGAGTAATCAGAATCTGCAAGTATTTGGGCAAAATCTTCGAAATAATCATCAAAAAAACCAGTGCCATTTTCAAAACAGTGATTTATCGCCCAAGCTGCCTTTTCACTATAGGGTTGGGAATTTTCTTTTACAATCTCTACCAACTCATGGTACTTACCAGTATCATTTGCCACGTGAGCGACAACCTTATAACTATTGGCACGCGATGCTTTTTTGGCGAGGAACTCTCTCATTCTTGGTGAAATCTGGTGTTAATTGTTCTTAATAATAGAAAAAAAGAAAGACAATTTTGCTGAAGACTTTGGATATTTTCTACATTTGTATATGTCCAAGCCACAAAGAAATAGATACAAAACAACCTCGTTTTATGTGACCATAAGCATGGGGTTTATTCTTTTTTTGCTGCTTATCTTCGGTATGGCAATTTTGCGACTAGATAAAATATACGGGGAGCAAAAAGAAAAAATAGAGGTGGATGTTTTTTTCCGAGAAAATGCAAAAATGGCTAAAATGCAGCAGATTGAGAAAGAAATAAGCCTCGATCACAGGGTGAACTCCACTACCTACATACCTAAGGAAAAAGCCGTAGAATTCATGATTGAAGGAATGGGTAAAGAATTTCTTGATGAATTCTTGGGAGGAAATCCCTTGTACAACAGCATTAATCTTACCTTAAAAAAAGAGTATGCTCAATTGGATAGTGTTCAGCTATTTGAACAAAATATACTTGAAAAGTATGAAGACTTTGTAAGCGAAATTTCATACAGCAAGGCTCAATTTCAAACAATAAATGATACATTTTATAACGGTCTTTGGTATGCGTTAGGACTCAGCAGTATATTACTTATTATTGCAGTCATCCTAATTAATAACACCATTAGGCTTGCCATTTTTTCAAAGCGATTTCTAATCAGAACGATGCAGTTTGTAGGAGCAAAACATAGTTTCATCAAAAAACCATTTTTACTTAATTCTATTATTCAAGGGATTACATCAGCTTTATTAGCCATTATCTTCTATATACTTCTGAGCTTAGTATTGGAAAATTACAACTCGATTATTGGGGAATTAGTATTCAATGCTGAGAATATCAATTCCAACCTTATCATATTTGGTATCATTATCGCTATTGGAATTTTAGTTAGCTTTGGCTCTACATATTTTTCGATGAACAAGTACTTAAAATTGAGTCAAGACAAACTCTACAAACAATAACACCTTATGGAAAACGAAAATATTTATTTTACGAAAAAAAATTACTTCATGATTCTTGCAGGAATCTTAGTATTTGTATTGGGTTACATCATTATGTCGGGTGGAAATCCGGAAGATCCAAGTGATTATAGCGATGAAATTTTTAATTTCAGAAGATTAACACTTGCACCTTTTATTGTAATCGCTGGTTACGTAATTGTGCTTTTTGGCATAATAAAAAATTTCAAACCAGAAACTACTGCCGAAGACATTGACACTCCTACAAAAAAATAAACCCAATCACAGTTCATCTTTATGGGTTTAATAGAAGCAATTATCCTTGGTATAGTTCAAGGGCTAACCGAATTTTTACCGGTGAGCAGCAGTGGTCACATTGAACTTGTAAAAGCTATTTTCAATAAAGAAATACAAGAAAGTATGACCATGACGGTTGTCCTTCACTTTGCCACGGCACTTAGTACTTGTGTTATTTTTAGAAAAGATATTGTTGAAATAATAAAAGGACTCTTTCAATTTAAAAACAATCCCCAATTTCAATTTTCATTAAAAATTGTGTTGTCGATGATCCCAGCCGCATTGATTGGATTGATGTACGATGATTTCATCGAGTCATTTTTTGCAGGTAAAATAATGCTAGTAGGTTTTATGCTCTTAGTCACCGGAGCGCTTTTGTTTGTTGCCGACAAAGCCAAAACAACTAATAAAGAGGTGAGCTTGGTCAATTCCTTCATCATAGGAATTTCGCAAATGATTGCCATTCTTCCTGGAATTTCAAGATCAGGAGCCACCATCTCTACTTCTGTTTTATTAGGAATTGATAGAGAAAAGGCAGCTCGATTCTCCTTTTTGATGGTAGTTCCACTTATTTTTGGAAAGATTGCTAAAGACTTATTAGACCTTACCAGTGGTGAGTCAGTTGTAAATTCATCAGAATCTTTGACTTACGTAGTAGGATTTATTTTTGCCTTTTTTACCGGGCTTTTTGCTTGCCAATGGATGATTAAACTTGTAAAAAACTCAAAACTAACTTCGTTTTCCATCTATTGTTTTGTAATAGGAATAGCCGCAATACTTTATTCAATTCTGTAACACACCGCATGAACCATTCAGTAAACTTTCATGATGGAGAAGTCATATTGATCGACAAACCACTCAAAATAACCTCATTTGGGGCAGTAAATAGAATAAAACGAGTATTTATTCAACAAACCAAAAAAAAACGGTACAAAATTGGCCACGCTGGTACTTTGGACCCCTTGGCAACAGGCTTATTAATCATGTGTTCGGGCAAGAAAACCAAAACTATTTCTTCTTTTCAAAATTTGCCAAAAGAATACACTGCCACCATAAAATTAGGAGCCACAACTCCATCCTACGATCTAGAAACGGAAGTTGACAAAACCTTTGAGATTTCGAAAATCACTGAGAACGATATTATGACCTGCGCAGCATCGTTTATAGGAGAACAAGATCAGTTACCTCCTATTTTTTCGGCAAAAAAAATTGACGGAAAAAGAGCCTATAACCTCGCACGTGCAGGTGAAGAGGTAAAAGTAAAGCCAAATAAAATTTCCATCTACGAAATGGAAGTGTTGGAAATCAAACTGCCAGAAGTAAAAGTAAGAATTGCTTGCAGCAAAGGAACATACATCCGCTCTATTGCCTACGATTTTGGAGTAAAACTGAACAATGGAGCACACTTAACAGAACTACGTAGAACAAAAATTGGAGAGTACGATGTGAATGATGCGCACACGATTGAAGAGGTTCAGCAATGGATTTTCGATTCGGAATTTATTCCATTAGACTAATCTTTTGTCCTTCTTTTGAAGCACTCCTAATTGTTAGGAAAAAAGGTAGCAAAATCGTATTTTTGTATTCTGAAATAAAAACTACCTATGAAATTATCAAAATTTGGATTCGAATTACCGGAAGAGTTATTGGCAGAGTACCCAGCCGAAAACAGAGACGAAGCAAGGTTAATGGTGCTAAACAGAGAAAAGCAAACCATTGAACACAGGCAATTCAAAGACCTGATTGAATACTTTGATGATGAAGATGTACTCATCATGAACAATACAAAAGTATTTCCTGCCCGAATGATTGGGAACAAGGAAAAAACGGGTGCTGAAATTGAAGTATTTCTTTTGAGAGAACTGAACAAAGACAGTCTACTTTGGGATGTTTTAGTAGATCCAGCAAGAAAAATAAGAATAGGTAATAAGTTGTACTTTGGAGAAGATGAAGAGTTGGTTGCCGAAGTAATAGACAACACGACCTCGAGAGGTAGGACATTAAGATTTTTATTTGACGGGACATACGAAGAATTTCAGGATAAAGTAAGACAGCTAGGAAAAACACCACTACCTAAATATATAAAAAGAGAGGTAGAACCAGAAGACGAAGAAAGATACCAAACCATTTATGCACGGCATGAAGGATCGGTTGCCGCTCCAACAGCTGGACTTCACTTTAGTAAAAACTTGCTAAAAAGACTAGAGATAAAAGGAGTGAATTTTGCAGAAGTTACTCTTCATGTAGGATTAGGAACGTTTCAACCGGTAGAGGTGGAAGATTTGACAAAACACAAAATGGGATCAGAAAGAGCCTACGTGAGTCAAAGGAATGCAGACATCATTAACAAAGGAATAAAAAACAAGAAAAATGTGTGTGCAATTGGGACTACCTCGGTAAGAACAATTGAATCTTCAGTTTCTTCAGAAAATCTTTTGAAACCTTTTGATGGATGGACTAATAAGTTTATTTTCCCTCCATACGAATTCAGCATTCCAAATCGATTGATTACCAACTTTCATACTCCCTATTCTACGCTCTTGATGATGGTTTGTGCCTTTGGTGGTTACGATTTTGTGATGAGAGCTTATGAAGAAGCAGTGAAAGAAAAATACAAATTCTTCTCATACGGAGATGCGATGTTAATCATCTAATCTTTTTTCAAAAATATACTCGCAAAGAGAAATTAAATTTAAATCCTGCCCTTCCGGTGGGATTTTTTTATGCTCTATTGTTCGCAAAAGAATTTGAGACTCCTATTTTCATGGTATGAGGTACTTTTGTTATCTTTAGGTCTAAACAAAAAAAATGGAATCAAATCATTATGTAATAATTGTAGCGGGTGGAGTTGGCAAAAGAATGAACTCTCCTTTGCCCAAGCAGTTCATAAAAATCAATGATAAACCAATTATTTTTCATACCATAGAGAAGTTTTTGGAGGCAGATAGCTCCATTCAATTTATCATTTCACTCCATCCGGACTATATTGAATATTGGAAAGAACTAATTCAACTGTACAATTTCAACTTCAATCACAAGACCGTAAAGGGAGGAAATGAACGATTTTTTTCAGTGAAAAACGCGTTAGATTTAGTGCCACGAAATGCAATTGTAGGCATTCACGATTCGGTAAGACCTTTGGTGTCATTGGGAACCATTACTCGATGTTTCCAAGAAACTCAAACACACTTTTCTGCGATTCCAGTTGAAGACTCTGTGAACAGCCTGAGGTACATAACCGAACATAGAAACGAAATGTTAGACAGGAGTCTTGTGAAGCAAGTTCAAACCCCTCAGTATTTTAATGCTCAGCTAATAAAAGAATCTTATTGCAAAGATTTCTCTCATAAATTTACAGATGACGCCTCTGTCTATGAAGCCAGTGGCCATGACATTCATCCCGTAAAAGGAAACCCAGAAAACATAAAAATCACTTCTCCTATTGACCTTATTGTAGCGAAGGAATTGTTGCGGTAATTTTCAAACTTCTCTCGCTCTAAAAAACTAAACAGACGATACATTTTATCCAGTGAATTCAGAAAAGCCCAAGAAGCCAGGAAATTTTACTGAACAAAAAAATAAAAAGTCACCCTGAACTTGATTCAGGGTCTGTATGCAAGCATCAGTTATACTAGTTAATAGATTCTGTATCTAGTACGGAATGACTCCGCATTTTTTGTGTTATGATTATTAAAGTTATAAATTCATCCAATGAAAACAACCCTACGAAAAGCCACAAAGCGAGATTTACAAGCTGTGCTGGATTTAGTAAATGAACTGGCACTTTACGAAAAAGCGCCCCAAGAAGTAACCGTTACTTTAGCGGATTATGAAACTGATTTTGAGAACAAAGTATTTGATATTATTCTTGCAGAGCAAGAAAACGTCATCGTGGGTATTGCCTTTTATTATATGGCTTATTCTACTTGGAAAGGAAAAATGTTGTACTTAGAAGATTTTGTAGTGAAAGAAGAGTTAAGAGGAAAGGGAATAGGAAAACTCTTATTTAAAGCTTTTTTGGAAGAAGCTCAACATCTTGGCGCTAGCCTAGCAAAATGGCAAGTACTCGACTGGAACGAACCGGCTATTAATTTTTATGAAAAATACAATTCTACCATCGAGAAAGAATGGTACAATGGAAAAATTTTGGAGAAAGATTATGAGAAGATTATTAGGTTGATGGAATAACTATTACCCAAATTCTTTGGCTTGTCATTCCCTCCCGACCATTCGGGATCGGAAACTTATTCATTGAAATATTGCCTATTGAAACACAAAACATTCTGCGTTAAGATTCCCGATCGGGGTCGGGAATGACAGATGAAAATCCCATCCTGACCTTCCGGAAGGGAATTCACTCTTCTTCTCCTTTTCCTTTCAATTCGTCTTCCATTTCTTTCTTCAAAAAAGCATCCCAACCCTGAGCCGTTAATGGTTGCGAAGAACCATCCCGAGTAATTAAGTTGACTCCTGAGTTCTTATCAGTCATGTGACCAATAATACTCAAATGCGGATTTCCTTTTACTTTTTCAAAATCACTTTGCTTGATCGTAAATAACAATTCGTAATCTTCTCCTCCATTTAATGCAACAATGGTAGGTGACATATCAAAATCTTGAGCAGTCAGGACAGTTTGAGGGTCAATCGGTAATTTATCTTCATAAATGCTACATCCCACTTCACTTTGAGTAGCAATATGAAAAATCTCAGAGGCCAATCCATCAGAAATATCAATCATACTGGTTGGCTGAACGTCCATTTTTTTTAGTAATTCCAAAATATCTAACCTCGCCTCTGGCTTCAAGATTCTTTCCAATACGTAATCATTTCCTTCCAAATCGGGTTGGATTTTGTCATTGGCTTTAAATACCTGCTTTTCTCTTTCCAATAATTGTAGTCCCACGTAGGCACTTCCCAAATCTCCCGAAACAATTAACAAATCATTCTCTTTTGCTCCATTTCTGTACACCAATTCTTTTTCATCTGCTACTCCCATTGCAGTGATATTGATAATCAGTCCAGAAAGCGAAGAGGTGGTATCTCCACCTATCACTTCTACTCCGTATAGATTAGCGGCCAATAAAATACCTTCGTACAATTCGTCAATCGCCTCGACAGGATAACGACTAGAAAAACTCAAGGCTACGGTAATTGCCTTGGGTTGCGCATTCATAGCTACAATATCCGAAACATTAACAACCACTGCCTTGTACCCCAAGTGCTTAAGGGGAGTGTAAGAAACATCAAAGTGAACACCCTCCGTTAAAGTATCCGTGGTGATGACTGTTTTTTTGTTTCCAAAATCTACCACAGCCGCATCATCTCCTATTCCTTTTAGCACATCTTTATCTGTTAACTTAATTTTTTCAGTCAGTCTATTGATAAATCCAAATTCGCCCAATTCGCTTATGTTCGTGTGATTGTTTTCCATGTGGCAAAATTACGGATTATTATCAGTATATTTCAATTCTAAAAAATAAATTCTATTGGACGTTACACAATGGTGATTCCATAATCTCTCCTATTTTTATTGAAAACCGCAACCTTAATGAAAAGATTAATTATTCCCCTAACTCTTTTGTGCACCATTATCCAATGCCAAGAAGAAAAACCTATACTTGAACAAGCAATAGAAGCCCGATGCGAATGCTTAAAGAGCTACGATAAAAAAAAGAATAACATAATAGAAGTAATGGAATGTTCTGATGAGGTAAATGCTAGGCCGGAATTTGAAGGTCTAAATCAAGCGCAAGTTATGGCTGGAATGGAGAAAACCTGCCCTGAAGCCGCTCTCCCCTTAGATGAAATGATTCAATAAAACTGACATCTATCAGGTAAGGCATTTCACAAATTTTTCTTAATTTTAGAAACAAATTAAAAAAGTAGCTTCATCACTTTTTAATCTGAATATTTTTAAATGGAAAAAAGCTGGGAAAATATCTTTTCGTTAAAGCTCTCTGTGATTATCAAAAATCCAGAGTAATAAGGGCAGTTTGCGCTCAATTTTCATTTATAACTCCTAATAATTCATTACATTTAAAGTATGCCAAGATACCACACACTGGGAAATATCCCACCAAAACGACACACCGTTTTCAAAAAGCCTGACGGTAGTTTTTATTACGAAGAACTTTTCGGAACCATTGGTTTTGACGGAATGTCATCGCTTTTGTATCATACCCAACGACCCACTCAGGTAAAAGAGGTGGTAAAATCATATTCGGTTGCTCCGAAAATTGCAGTGGAAAAAAATATGAAATCATTGGCACTCAAAGGGTTTAAAGTCCCCCCAATCAATGATTTTCTGGAAAGTAGAAAGTGTGTGTTGATGAACTCTGACTGTCAAATTATTTTGGCTTCGCCTAAAAAATCACTCACCGATTATTTTTATAAAAACACGGACAGTGACGAGGTTATTTTTATCCATGAAGGTTCTGGGAAGCTAAGAACTATGATGGGCAATATTGATTTTGAATACGGTGATTACTTGGTAATTCCCAGAGGAATGATTTACCAAATAAACTTTGACTCGGAAGATAACAGATTGTTTATTGTAGAATCAAAAAGCCCAATTTATACCCCAAAACGATACAGAAATTGGTTTGGACAACACTTGGAACATTCGCCATTTTGCGAACGTGATTTACATGGCCCTTCCGAACTTGAAACTTTTAACGAACAAGGAGACTTTTTGGTAAAAGTGAAAAAGCAAGACATGATTCACGAATACAATTATGCCGCTCACCCATTTAGTGTTGTAGGCTGGGATGGTTACAATTTTCCTTACAAATTTTCTATTCACGATTTTGAACCAATAACGGGAAGAGTGCATTTACCACCTCCTATTCATCAAACATTCGAAACAGATACGTTTGTAATCTGTTCATTTGTACCCAGACTATATGATTACCACCCAAAATCAGTTCCTGCACCTTACAATCATAGCAATATAGATTCTGACGAAGTGTTGTACTATGTAGATGGCGATTTTATGAGCAGAAACAACATTGAAAAAGGACAAATTACACTTCACCCGGCTGGAATTCCTCACGGACCTCACCCTGGTGCCATGGAGCGCAGCATAGGAAAAACCGAAACAGAAGAACTCGCAGTGATGGTAGATACTTTTAAACCTTTAATGGTAACTGAAGAGGCTGTGAAATTGGAAGACGGGGACTATTATAAAAGTTGGTTGGAACATTAAAATTATTAGCTAATGAGGTAATAAGCCAATTAGCCATTGACATTAACAATTGAAATACTTAATAATTGGCTAATTCTCAAATTAGCTAATTTGCTAATTAAAACATTATGAAAGAAGACATTAAAAACGTTGAATACGGACTAGAAAAAATATTTGAAGGAGCGCAAGATTTCTTGCCTCTTTTGGGAACAGATTACGTAGAATTTATTGTGGGAAATGCCAAGCAGGCAGCCCACTTTTACAAAACTGCTTTTGGATTTCAATCCCATGCCTACAAAGGACTTGAAACAGGTTGTAAAGACTATGCTTCTTATGTAGTAAAACAAGACAAAATTCGCATTGTATTAACTACCCCTCTAAATTCAAGTAGCTGGATGAATGATCACCTAGCCAAACATGGAGATGGTGTAAAATTCGT
>Ga0209555_10000791_pt1 | contig 25779 bp, 41 predicted proteins | sample SaaInl85LU_5_DNA_FD_184643 | JGI IMG/M metagenome (GOLD analysis project Ga0209555, IMG submission 184643) | Marine microbial communities from expanding oxygen minimum zones in the Saanich Inlet - ESP_85LU_5_DNA (SPAdes) (version 2) | ecosystem: Environmental > Aquatic > Marine > Intertidal... | reverse complement strand
TAAGTCACCTAAACAATATGAATCAAGTGGTAAAGCAATGATTTGGTCATTTACTTTAATTATTATTATGGTGATAATTTATGGTATATATAAATTATCGACAAACTATTAATAAGACAAAAAAAAAATGAAGAGAACGATAATAATAAATCTATTTGGTGGTCCTGGCTCAGGTAAGTCTACGGTTGCCTCAGGATTATTTTACACGTTTAAGAGTAAAGGACTAACGTGTGATAACCCTTATGAGTTCCCAAAACAAGTGGCGTGGGAGGATAATAAATCACAAATATCTGACCAACTTTATATATTCGCTAATCAACATAGAGGAATTGTTCGTTCTTATGGTAAAGTAAACTACATTATTTTAGATTCTCCGTTATTATTATCTTTGGTTTATAAAAATGGATATACAGGTGACTATCCCGCCAAGTTTTATAATGATAGTTTTGATTCCATGGTTTTGGAATTATTTAAGAGTTATGAAAATATCAACATATTTTTAGATAGAGCAGATAGACAATTTCAACAGGAAGGTAGATTTCAATCTGAAGAAGAATCTGAAGAAGTTGATAAAAAAATAAAAATGATAATGGATGAAAATGATATTCCTTATCATAGCGTCAAAGTAGGTGATAACGAAATAAGACGTATTATAGAAATTATAAGAAATGAAAAAGAAAGCAATTAACGCAGTTTACAGAAAAGATTCTGAATCATTCCCTGAGTGGTTAAAGTATGAAGTCACCATTTTATCTGAAGATGGTGAAATATCTAAAGTACCGGCTTACGGTAAAGATTTACAAGATGCACTATCAAGGGTAGTACATGACGATAGAGTTAAAAAAATAGAAAAAAAGGTAATCGGTAAAGTTTCACTTACTGGATGGACAATCGCTTGGTTTTTGGGTATGGCACTTTCGGTTTTAGTTGTCTACTCGACAATTGAACATAGATATGCCGGTTTTTGGATTATAGGGGTAATATTACTATACGCACTTATGACACTTTCAATAAGTAACTGGTTTAGCTTACGAAATGTTAGTCAAGGTAAAAAGTAATTTACCTAAGACTTAATTAAATTATATTTATTCAGTAAACAACTCAATATGATTATTATAGACAACTTTATTAAGGACGAAGAATTACTAAAAAAAATCAATAATGATAAAGATTTTTGGACTGTCGGGTACCGATGGTACGATGGATGGTGGAAAGAAGGAGTACAAGATTTACACCATGAATTGATAAAATTAATTTGGGGTGAAGACTCACCACATGAAAGTGTTCAGGTTGCTGGTTTTGAACATTGGGTTGGTGATTACACAAGTAAAGAATCTTTCGATGTTATTGGTGAAAAGTGGTCCTTAAAACCTCACTTCGATAAAGATGAAGAGAAGTGGAACAATGATAAGACATTCGTAACACCTAAGATTGGTACAGTATTTTACCCTGACCCTGAAATTGACGAAATGGAAGGTGGTATGTTGTACCATTGGGATAATTTTCCACCTGAAAGAGCAAATGACGATAACACTATTTTTTGGCCGGAAGAAGAACCTGAAATTATTAAACCTAAATATAATAGACTCGTTATTTTTGACGCTGGATGTCTTCATGCTGTAAGTCAAATCAAATCAGGTAGACGAAGAGCAGTGGCAATTAATTTGTGGGAAGAAAAACCTACTGGTTTCGAAAAAGATTATTAATTATAAAGGTTTGGTTTTCCAAACCTTTTTTTATTATAATGTTTGTTTAAATAAACAAAAAACAATATCTTTGTATTAAAGATAAAACATTATGAATATATTTGTATTAGATTGGGACGTTAAGAAATGTGCGGAGTTTCATAACGACAAGCACGTAGTAAAAATGATATTGGAAACCGCACAACTCCTTTGTGGTGTTCACCACATGACAGAGCAACCAACACAACCACCATATAAGTTATCACACAAAAATCACCCCTGTTCTATTTGGGCTCGTGAGAGTATTACTAATTATCTATGGTTATGTGAATTGGGTTTGGAACTGTGTTATGAATACACTCATCGTTACGGTAAGAGACACAAATCTCAGGATGTGATAGAGTGGTGTATCGAAAACAAAGCCAACCTACCCGAGAAAGGTTTTACAGAACCAGCAAAGGCAATGCCGATACAATACAAGGAAAAATCAGTTGTTGAATCTTATCGAAACTACTATCGAGGTGAAAAAGCGTCATTTTCTAAATGGAAAAATCGTTCTACCCCTTTATGGTTTAGTGAATCTTTACTATCATTATAAAAAATCTAATCATGAAAAAGTTTATCTTCTTATTGTCACTATTATTGACAACATTTGTGACAAAAGCCTCTCACGTTATGGGTGGTATCATTCAAGTGGCTCAAACCAGCCAGGACTCAACATCTATTGGGTTATATATCATATCAGAATCTTTCCCTTCAATGCCGTCATCAGTATCCGTTCAAAGATGGGAAATGAACTCTCAGGGTTGGTATGACTATGATGGTAATATTACCTTAGACATGGTGACCACAAACACACATCAGGGATTTAATACTACTAATTACGGTAGTGACTATTTAAACCTTGATTCAGGTCAATATCGTTTCATTTACACAAACTGTTGTTGGGGACAATTAAATAACTCGTCAAGCACATCAAACTCAGAAGTGGTTATTTCAGCAGATTATTGGCACGTCCCAAACAATACAACACCATTTATGGAACAACCTTTATGGATAAATGTCCAATCAAACGCTGTTAATTCAATGAAACCTATATGGGGAATTTTTAACTGTCACTTCACAAACCCTGATGGAGATTCTGTTAACTTATATATGTCAGAGATTTATTCATCATATTCTAACGGTGTCTTTGTACCACAAATTCAAACCTCTACTAACGTACTTGCAAGTAATGATTCAATCACATTTGTCGGAACCAACTTAGGTTCTTATGGATATGGTTTTCAAATTGACAAATACCGTAATGGGTATTTACTGACAACCCAAAGAATACAATGGACATTCAAAGTGGTGTCATCCACTCTTAGTATCGAAGAAAATGATATTGAAAAAGAAGTATTAGGTATTTGGGATTGGCAAGGTCGTTATATGGGAAAAGATATAAAATCACTAAATAGTGGATTATATGTTATTAGATATAATGATGGAACTACAGAAAAAATATTTAAGTTATGAGCGGAATAATTGCAAGAATTATATTAGTTTTTTTTGTATCGATGATTAGTTATCAGGTATACGTTAATTTTATAAAAAAAGAAAAATAGAAAACTACTTAGAGTAAAAAGAAAGGGACGTTAAGTCTCTTTTTTTATTCAAAGATAAATTCTTTAATATAATCGATAGTCTGAACTGAACTATCTGTTCTTATAATTTCTCCATTATATACCAACCCAAAAGTAGGTAGTCCTCTTACTTTAAATTCTGTACCCAAATCATAATTATAATCAATATTACAAATTACAATAGGTACATCTATTTCAGACTGCAACTTAGTTAGGTTTGGAAACATCATTTTAGAATACCCATCCCATTCAGTGTAGAAATATACAAAAACCCTTTCGTTCTTACTGGTTAAATCTTTTAGTGTGTTTTTATTAACTTCAATCATTTTTCAAATAAATAATCACATACCGCACAATATCTCCATCCAAATTCTTTAGGTACGTACAGTGGGTTATGGAATAGTGTTCCGTCAAAAAAATAAAATTTTCCTTTTTCTACAGGTCCGTTATAAACATCATCTTTATGTGCCATTACTAAATCTGTATATGGTGAACCGCATGATGGTACGTCTAAATAAAGACTTAATGTATAATCAGAGTCTGTTTGGTCATCCCCATCACCATTAGAAATATTATCTCTATGTGAATGCCAGTAAGACTTGTGTTCATCATTTGACGCGATAATCCATGCTTCTGAATTTATTAGATTTAAACTTTTACCTTCAATACCTCTTAGTGTTCTTGCAAGTGTTAATCCAATTTTATATGCGTCCTCGAAAAAGTGAGGTAAGTTTTTTGGGTCTAATGTAACGTGAACACCTGGTCCTTGGTCCTTTAAATTACCGTGTTCGTCATAATTAACCCCCAATAACTCTTTAGACCATAATTCATCATATAATAGTTTACTATCTAAGTTTTTAACGTATTCCACTTCAGACGTATAGACATAATGGTCACCTACTTTAATTGTTTCTAATAATGGTGTTATCATTTAAAATGTTATTTTAATTGAAATCTAATATAAAATATAAATAAGTAAAAAAGATTGTGTAATATAATTAAACCAATCATTGTTTATTATGTAGAAATACCATATATTTGTATCAAACAGAAATAAAAAAATATGGATTACGGAAAAGATTTTAGAAAGTATGCGATGAGTGATTTTAATATGTCATCATCAACTTTGGATTCAATTGAATCATCACTAACCCCTTACATCTTAGAAGAGAGAGAGATGAGGGTAACACAAATGGATATATTCTCTCGATTAATGAGAGACCGACTATTGTGGGTTGCTGGACCAGTAAATGACCATATGTCAACAATGGTTCAAGCACAACTTATGTATTTAGACTCTGTAGATAACATGCCAATTACGATGCACATTGACTCACCAGGTGGTTCAGTAAAATCAGGATTGTCTATGGTCGATGTAATGCATTATATCAAATCAGATATTGCTACGGTAAATACTGGTATGGCAGCATCAATGGGTTCAGTACTATTAGGTGCAGGTACAAAAGGGATGAGGTCCTCACTTCGTTTCTCACGTACAATGCTACACCAATCATCAGGAGGAGCAATGGGTAATATCCAAGATGCGGAAATCACAATGAACGAATGGAAGAAGTTGAATGACATTCTATTTGGATTGTTAGGTGAGTTCTGTGGTAAAGACCCTGAGCAAGTGAAACAAGATGCCTCACGTGATTTGTGGTTGTCAGCACAAGACGCTCTCGAGTATGGTATTATTGATGAGATTGTTAAATCCAAAAAGTAATATGTAGAATATACATATTCCTTTTTAAAAACCCTCATCTATTAAGGTGGGGGTTTTTAATTATTTAATATTAAAATGTAAGTCTATTTTTTATCTCCACTTGTTGCATGTTTAACACCCATTATTGTACCAATAATACTAAAGGAGTTTGTTAATAAAATACCAAAAAGGTTTGACCATGTTGATTCAATAATTTTAGAATCATGACCCTTTAATAATACAAAGACATACAAAGCAGTTGTTATGACACCAACACCCATTATTACCCAAAGGGCCACCTTAACTATATTACTCATTAATTCGGTTTGTGTTTTCTTTTGAAGTAACGAAAGGTCGGTTTCGGCAAGTTCCTTAGCTTGTTCCGCTTTATATCTTAACCTATCCGCTTCTTCTCTAGACTTCTCAGATTCTTCTTTAGACTTAGTAGCTATTTCTGCAGAATCAATAGCTTCTTTTAGTGCTGTTTCTAATTGTTTGTTAACTCTAATATTTTCTTTTGCAGCAGATTCTAAGTCTTTATTTTGAGACTGAACCTGTTTGGTAACCTGTAAACGTTTCTTTCTAGAAGTAACATCTCTGTCCTTACATGTTTTTAGATAGTCTACCAATTCTTTATCGTCCTTTTCTGCTTTTAGAACTTTTAATATATTTCCTTCCAAATATATTTTCTTCTCCTTAGCTAAGGTCAACAATACTTTTTTTACTTCAGGAGTTATTATCATTTTTCATATTTTTTGTGTATGTAAATAGCCACACCTAATTTTGAGGTTAAATCAACTAAAGAGTACAATATAATTGTCATTAATGAATCAGTTGTAAAATATACTATTGGGTAAAACATCCATAAAGTTAATACTCCAATGAAAAAATTTAATTGTTCTTTCTTTATTCCATTTGATAAACTTACGAAAGTATAGATTGAAAACATGGTTCCTATAAAACCACCCAAAACCTTGGGTATAATAGATGCTTCACCTAAGAAACCAAACAACAACATACCCAACATACAGAGTATTGAAGATAATAAGGTTCCAATTTTTTTGTGTTTTACTTTTAATAAAGTATACATTTGATATATTAGTATAGGTACGGTAAATGTCCAGTCTAAGTATCTCCATGTTCTTAAATTCGTAGTATCATCAATACCAAATAAATGTGACATTAACATATATGATACACCAGCAATCAATAATATTATTGCTGACAATTTTGACTGTAGTGAATTTAATGAGTTATACCCGAAATAAAGTCCTCCACCTAAAAATAATAAAGACGTAGTGAATAAAATCTCGCTAATCATTTTTGAACTGTTTTAATTTATCGTTTAGTTTAATATTTTCCATTCTAAGGTTAAAGTTAACCTCCATCTGTTCCTTTATTTTTTCTTCCAAATCTTCTCTATACATTTTGGATATATCATCCTTTATTTTTTCTTGTTTTTTAGATTTGATTTTTTGGTTGATTCTCCTGATATTACTTAACGCACTGATTGAGATAACTACCCAACCCCAATTCATGTGACTCCATGTATATGGGTCGTAATCATAGAAGTGTAGTCCGACAAACAAAATGGACATAATACCATATAGGTATGCAAATAATTTTCTCCTTTCTAATTTACTATACACTACTGAGTAAAGTGTACCAAAACCAATTAACGAGCTCATAATACCAATATACCAAAGGTGAAAGTTTTCCATCATCAACACAGCAGGGGCAAAGATGAGCCAAATCAAACCTTGAATGATTTCAGTAGGTTCAGAATCGTGGTAGGTTAAAATATGTCCTAGCTTTTTTATCATTTGTATACTTTAAATGGGTTTGTTTTATTTTTATACCCTTCATAGTCTTCCCTAAAATCCTCTAAACGTGGTTCAATGTCGTCTGATTTTATAATCCAAAATTGAGCGCCAGCATTTTTTGCCTTCTCTATTTCTTGATTATCATCAGATGATGATATTATACCTATCACACATCCATTTCCATATTCATTATTAATTTTATCAATCATTTCTATACCATTGAATGAAGAACCTATGATATTCAAATCAACAAACACACATTCAGGACGCTCATGATTCACGTCATCTGGAAACCATTCTTTGAACTTTTTATCTGCTTCATCTGAAGAGTTTAACGCCTCTAACGAAAGAGTAATATCTAAGATACTACAAGCATCTTCGAAGACCAAGTGGAAAAGGTCTTCATCATCAATTAACATTATTGAATTAATCATTTCTATATTATTTAATTTTAATCTTTATTTTAGTTCCGTAATTTAATTTTTCGGAGGTAATAGAAAAGTCGTGCTCTTGTAGGATTGCAATACATATATTCAGACCTAACCCACTACCACTTTCCTTTTGGTCTTTTTTTCTCGTATAAGGTTTAGACAGTTCTATAAACTCTCTTTGACTCATACCTCGTCCATTATCTTGTACAATTAAAGTTTCTTCGTCTTCCATATAAATCATTACTGACTTTGTAGGACTATCATTATATTTCAAACCGTTACGAATTAAATTATCTATTGCAGTACAAAATAATGGTTCATTCACCTCAACCTCAGGTAAATCATCAATTACTACCTGCTTCACATAAGAAGTTGAGGATAGATAGTCTCTCAAAATTTCTTTGAGGTTGGATTTTGTTTTTTCTAACTGAACTTCTTGCTTTACTAAGTTTGTGAACTCTTTCACACCAGCATAAACTTTCTGAGTATGTTTCAAACCTTCTTCCAACATCTTAAGTGGAGAATCTATTTTTAATTCTTTAATTTGTTCATCAGAAATTCTTCTTTTCAAAGACCTTAATCCTCTTGGCATATAAGTATTAATACCTGAATGCATATCGTGTCTAAGGATTTTAGCAGCATGTTCTAAATAAGAGTTTTTTTGGTTCAACACCACTTCGGCATCATGTTGTGAAGTAATATCCGTCGCTATTTTTAATATGGTAGTATACTCACCATTCTCATTTTTAATAGGTGTATAATTACCAAATAACCATTTTTTGGAACCGTCTTTTGCAACTCTTTCAAATTCACCATTCACACTCTTACCCTGTCTCAAAGTATTCCAAAAGTTTAAATACTCCTTACTTTTAGCATATTCAGGTGTGACCATATTACTATGATGTTTGTTAACTATATTTTTTTCAGGACATCCCATAATATCACAGAAATTGTCATTAGCTGAAATTATATTCCCGTCAATACTCATAACCACCACTAAATTTGATTTACTGATAGCATCTAGTTGTGCATTTACGTTTTCTTCTTTGAGTCTGATGTTTTTTAATAACTCACTAATAACCATAAAGAAGGGTGGCATAAACGCAATTATACAAGCATAACCGAATTGTGCCAAATTCATACTGTTTTCACATATACCAAAAACAATACAAGATTGCACAGAGAAAAACGCAAACATAATCAATGCTGCAATTCCCAAAGATATCTTGGACCTAATTGATAATAGTGAAACCGTATCCATAAATTATAACTCAGACTTTCTGAATCCACATTTACCGAAAAACCACTTTGAAGGACAGAAACCTGTCCACACCCCTATGTTTAACATGACTATTACGAAAATCACGACACCCCATGATTCCAATAAAAAACCTGAGAGTAGTACCAACGACATTAGAAGGTATACCATACGTGTGTCTGTGATACTTTTTAATAAATTTTTCATATATTGTTTATATCATGTTTATAGTTGCAAAAAAAGCAACTTTTATTCTTATCCATAATCTTTTGGACCATGTCAAAGATTTAAATTCTTTAGTTAAGAATATATCTTCTATCTCTTTATAATCTTCCATACTATAAATACTTTTAAATTACGCTATTTACTTTTTTATTTTAGATTTACATTATCTAATTATTATTCATGTTTGTAATATGAATAAAACAAAAATCTCATTAAAGAGACACATCGCAAAGACCTTAACATGGAGAATAATCGGTACCATAGATACAATGGTATTAGGTTGGTTAGTCTCAGGAGACCCAATTATTGGTTTAACCATCGGTTCATTTGAAGTAGTTACTAAAATGGCACTGTATTTTATACACGAAAGAGTGTGGTATAAGTATGATTATGGCGTTAAAAGAGAGAATAAAAACTAATAATAGTGTATTATCGATATATTTATTACATATAAATTAGTATATGGACTGGATAAAACTTGCTGAACTATTAATAACATCACTAACGTCAATTATTATTGCACTGTTAGGTGCGGGTTATTTTAGAAAAATGACGATTAAAAAAGAGAAAAATAAATCTAAAGAGTCGTTGATGCAACAAATTAAAAACGACGAGATTGTTCACTTATCAATTCGTGAAATAAGGAGAAGATATAACGCAGATAGAGTATATATTTGGCAATTCCATAATGGTGGGAGCTTTTATACCTCATCACCGATGCAAAAAATATCAATTACTTACGAAAGAAACTCAGACGGGTTAGAAAGAAAGGCAGATAAAAACCAAAACCATTTAGTGTCACATTTCAACAGCTTTGTTAAAGATGTTATTGACTATAATATGTATTACTCAAATATTGAAACAATGCAAGATTTAGGGTTGAGGTCATTAGCACAATCTAATGGTACCAAATCCCATACTTCGGTACCTATTTACGATAAACTTGGTAACTTAGTTGCCATCTTATCTCTTGACTGGGTCTTTTCACCAATCCCTACAGAGTATCTTAAAAAAGACGGTGACTTCACTCAAGATTTTAAAGAGGAAATATCAAAGGATGCCGACACATTAGATAATTACTTATAATATGATGAGATATAAGAAATTAATAATAACACTACTGTTAATATCACTACTATCAGTTATTGACACGATTAAAGGTGCGGTGATTATGGAGTATGGATATAGTTATCAGTTTTGTTTTATTGAATTAGTTTCTTTACTAACCGGTATAATTTTATTATTGTATGTTTATAAAAATATAAGTAATAGTAAATGTACAACAATAATAAAAAAATCATCTGATGACGTTTCAAATTAACATAGAAGAAAAGAAAATATTATTTACCGAGCCGTTCACCAAACATGATTTAGAGGATGTACTTAACCTACTCAATATCGATGGTGTTGAAGATTGGAAAGTCGATGTGTCTGAAGACTACAAATCTAACCCACAACCATACATTCCACCGACAGATAATATAGGTACGGGATGGCAAAGTCCATATGTTATCACCTCAACAGGTTCAGAATCAATAAATTTTACAAATAATACTTCCACTAATGAATTGGAAACTATTTATAACTAAACTTAAATATTATGCTAAAGAAATTAATAAACTTTTTTAAAGAAATTTTCGGTAAAACTGAAAATAAAAATATTAATAAACCGTATAAAAATGATTTTAATACGGAACCAAAAGTAAAGTCTTGGAAAGAAAAACAAGAAGAAAAATTAGAAGAACTAAAAGATATTTTAGAAACACCTAAACCATCTTCTACACCTAAACCATCTTCTACACCTAAACCATCTTCAACACCTAAACCATCTTCAACACCTAAACCATCTTCTACACCTGAACCAGTTAGACGAGATGAAGGTATGTTCGAAAGAGGTCTTTATGAGGAACTCATTAACTTTTTAATGGGTGCTGGATTCGACGAACATGAGGTTGGTCTATACATAAAAGAATTGGGAGAAGGATTATTTACTATCGATTTTATCGAAAAAACAATAAGTAAGAAAATGGGTAACACATCTATTGATGGTAATATACTAGAAGGACCTGAAGGTTTTGATAGAGTTGTTAGATTCTTAGAAAAACATAGGGGACTATAACTATAAGTTATTATATCAGATTTATAGGATAACTTAAACTAAGTCGGTAATTATTACCGGCTTTTTTTATTGTCAAATTTTCTTTGAATGAATCCGAAAGTTTGTTTTCCAAATCAATAATGAACTCGGAATTTGGTTGAACATTATCTATTGGGTATTCCTCTAATAGAATCGGTGACACAGTAAAAGACGATATTATTGTAACATCACCACCACTGGAGTTTGTCAAATCATAAAACTTTTCACTAACATCTTCTTGGTTATCATATAGTTTTTTAAGGTCATTAAAAAGATTCATATTAGTGAAAGTCCAGTAGTATCTCAAAGGTTCAACAACTTCATCATCCGTTTCAGTCCTACCATCACCATCACACTCATGACACTCAATTTCAGATTCACCATCACACCACACACAATATTCCTGTCCTGAAGAATCACAATTCGTACAACCTTCTGTTTCACCATTGTTACCTTCTACCTCACCTGTACCGTCACAATAATCACATTCTATTTCACCATCACCATCACATTCACCACATTCTTTCTGACCGTTACCGTAACAATATTCACATTCAACCACATTATTAGTTATTTCGTTGATATCATCAATAACAACTAATTTAATTTTCTCCGATTTACGTTTCGACTCTTCCATTGAATACCCTTCAAATAAAAAGAAAATTACGTAACAAAGTTTCAGTACATCATAAGGACTTAAGTCCTTAATCAAAGACCTGCTAGTTGGGTGCTCAACAACCTTACTAATAATAAATGAAACATGGGGAGAACGTCCAGTTTTAAGTTCTGTAAGATTAATTTCAACCCAAGATTTTAGTATATTAATTATTTTATCCATTAAAATTATATTTGTTATTATAAATATACGAATATTTATAACTAAACAGTATAGTCATGTCAGAATTAAAAAGAATAAAAGAAATAATGAACATACAAGAAGATATGAAAGTTAGGACTGCACCAATACCAACTAAAGGGTTAGTAAAGGTTATAGAATTTGTATTAAACCAATATGAAAAAGATGTTAATTTTTCAACAATAGCGCCAGATGATAATTTTATAGATACCATACTAAGCAATTTAAAATTAATAGGTTCTAAAAACCTTGGTTGGGAAAGTGCTGACTATATTTATGCTTTTATAAAAGAGAATGACTCTCTTTTAAATGACTTGAACTATAATCATGAAGATTATATGATACCACAAAAAAAAATGTTTAAATGGACCGGAACTGAGGAGTATACCGCTTATCATCAAGATACATGGACAGGTAAAGAAGAGGGATATTCTAAAGAATTTTTAGAATATAGTGTTGACAGTGGTGAATTTGACATTTCAGCGGGTAGTGTAGAGACTGAAGACATGTTAGACACATTCGATACTCGTACTTATTTAGATAGAATCGAAGAAGTCCCGATGAATGAACGGATTGAGCGTGAAAATACCTCAATTATCGAAGAATTAAAGAAAATTAACTCAATAATCTTACTTTAAATTAAAATAAAAGGGAGATGGTAGCGAACCCCTCCCTTTTTTCGTTACCATAACTGATAACGGCCCTAAATCCCCTAAAAAGGGGTCGTTATTTCGTTTGACACACACAATTGGTGCATTGACACCCCTCAGTGAGACAATTTTGATTACATGTACAATTTTCGCAAGCCATAGTCTTGTTTTTTATATAAATATCATCTATTTTATAATAAAATCACTTAAAAATGGAGTATAATGTTAATATCTGCCCACTTTGTGGTGAAAATACTGAAAGAATACCTGAAGATTACATGGTCGGAAATGTTCATTTGACCTGTTTTCTAAAAAAAGAGGAAATTTCTTAAATTTTACTTCAAAAAATCACTAATTTGTTCTTTTGAAGGGTAACCTATCTCTTTATCACATTCTTTACAATAAACTTTCATTGTATTTGTTCCATTTTCGAACTTAACTTTAGTTTCGTTATGTTTACAGGTGTCCTGTAGTGTCTCTTTTTCTTTACTTAAAATCTTTATTTGAGTATCAAGAGACTGAATTTTTTGTATTTTATCTTTTTCCATGACTTTTATTTTAGTCATTTATTCGTATAAACGAATAAATGGATATTTCATAAGAAATACCCATTTATATAATAAATTATCATATATAAATATCACTATTCGACCTTAGAATACTCTAACCATGTTGTTAAGATGTACTTATCGTCTGAAATTGGTGTGTGTCCATTATGTACAAAAGGGAAGGTTGCTGGATGGCAAATAACACGTCCTTTCTTAGGTTTTATTTTAACATTATCATACATTAATTCAGTCTCACCCCCTTCTTCAACATCATTTAAATATAGAATGAACACAAATAGTCTTGGTGTCGTTCCATAACTATCAGTTTCAAAATGATATGCATTATAGTGACCTGTTTTTTTATCATATTTTTGTAATTGACAGGTAGTGTACTCTGTATCTTGAGTGAACACTTGATTAATTGGTGTAAATTTATTTTGAAACGGTAGGGAAAGTAATAATTCCTCAACGACAGTATTAAAACCATCGAATACCTGATAACCATACTCCTCCATTAGATGTTCATGGTAAAATAAATTAAGGTCAGTTGTTTTTTTAATATCATTATTTAAACCACTACCACTATGTCCATCATAAGAATACTGTGGGTATCTATCAAACAACGAAATTAATTCATCACAAAACTCATCTGTGAAAACATGGTCTTTAATAATAACAAAATCGGATAAGTTCATATTTTTAAAAAATTTTTATATTACTAATAATATAATAATGGTTTAAGTAAAATATAGTGTATTATGATTTTAAAAAAATCAATTCTAACGAGCTCAATTTACTTAGTGTGGTACTACTGAGTAAAATGGTTGATAGTGGAATAGAAGACTTCTAAATGTGTTTAGAACATACCTAAAGTGGTGATAGGTTTGTTAGTTTTAAATATATTGATGATTCTTTCATCAATTTCACTTTTTTCTTTTTTTCTATTAGTAAGTACTAAGGAGATATCAGATTTATGATTATTAATTGAATTTTTAGGTAATCCAGTATAGGACTCGGCCTCACCACCTAAAAGTAGATTTGTAATTTCTGAACCTCTTACCCCACCTGTTTTTTCATAAAACTCTAATGGTGACATTCCTTTGATAGTATCAAAATTAGTTATTACTCTAATTTTACCTTTCGCTAACCCATCTACGATTTCAAGACGGTCTACAATTATACCATCCATCCACTCATACTTAGGAACAATAACTGAATTATAGTATATGGTTAATAAATCTTTGTACGATGGTTTCATAACCATAAATATTAGTTATGTCCCTTTTGTTCAACCTGAGTTTGCCAAGGTTTAAAGTCTTTTCGTTTTGTTTTTGGTATAAATAATGGGTGTCCCTCTAATGTCTGATGTTCTATTTCTACCCAATTATTCATTAAAGGTCTCTGACATTTTTCCCATAACTCGTATGTCTGTTCTTCCATTTCCCATTTTAGTAGGTGGTTGTAGTCAGGGAAATCATCAGGTATTACCTGTCCTCTAGTTTTCGATTCATATTTATGTGTTTGGAATCTTATAAATGGATTACGTACCCAATACTGTTTTAACGAAACCATATCTTTATAAACAAATACTATTAACGCATCTTTTAGTTCCTCATCTTTTAATCTATGTAAATGTGCTGCCTGTGATGGACTAAAAAGGACCCAACCGTCAGGATGTTGAGTATTTATTTCATATAGTCTTTTCTTCAATCCTTCATTATCACACCAGTAATCTTCGGTGTCCCATGGGTTTTCACATCGTATATATGGTAGATTAGTATCGTGTGCAATTATTTTTGCGGTGATTTTATTACCAGCGCCGTGAGCACCTGTGACAACAATTTTCTTAAATTGTTTTATATATTCAATGTTATCAAAAAAGTTTTTACTCATAGATTTAATATAGTTAATAATTATCTTACGGTAAATAAAAAATCCCTCTGAATTAGAGGGATTTAATGATAATTTATTAATAATTAATTTCCTTTATGACACTACTGTAGTACATTCTGAGTCAATACATCTTTGTATTTTATCAGTTCTTTTATTTGGTACACCCGGACTAGGCATTTCATTGAAATATTTAGGACATCCTTTACATCCGAGACGACCTTTACACATTCCTTCAGGTATACATACCCCTAAACAATTAGCTAATCCACATGCGTCATCCTTATTTTTCTTAAAACATTCTATTGATTTCTTACAACCAACTGTAACCTTGTCTCTAAAGTCTATACCAGGTTTATTCTTAATCGGTTGAGGTGATTTAATCGGGTTTTTTTTCTTACAAAGACAGTCTACAGGTGATAAACATTTATCCATCAATTTAACTAATGTCTTTGAACCAACACGACCATCCCACTCATTTGGATTGTCGAAAACACTCTTTTGGAATTCCTTAACAGCTTTAACCGTTTCAGTGTTAAATTTACCGTCACATTTTGTATGGTCCTTATCACACCCAACTTTCATTCCTCCTCCGAATTTCTCTTTATTAAATCCACATTTAGCCAATGCGTTTTGTATTAGTTTTACATCCTCACCGGTATTACCTTTACCTAACACTTTTGTTTTACACGCTATAGGACAAAGTAGGCCTCTTAGGATTTTGGGAGATTGTTCATTAAGAACACGTTTAATGATGTTCTCCAAATCTGATTCCGTTAATTTTATTTTCTTTTTCATACTATTGTTTTTATTTCTTAGTTAGCGTTATATCAGCCAAAATACCTTTAACCTCTATTTTATTTTCATTATTTTTTATAGAATTTATGATATAGGTTAATTTTTTATAGGGCAATTCATTGGTTTTATTGGTATTATCTGTCATGTAATATTTCCCATTTTTTTTATAAATATATTTAACTCCCACAGGTCCATCATAAAACGCGGTGTCAACCGTAACTGAATATTTATTTGTTATATTTTTATACTTAGTAAGGATTGGACCACCATGTTTAGAGTTAGCCGCGGATAGAGTTACACCATGTAATGTTATCGATTCATTAAGGTTTTCGGTAACGATTCTTTCGATAAGGCTTTTTAATTCCGATTCAGTTAACTTAATAATTTTTTTCATATTATCTTCATTTTCATCATTATCTGTGAACAATGAAGGTAACATTTTTTCTTTAAATCCTTTTCTCACTTTTTTATCAGGACATACGTTATCATGGTAATTCACAAAATCTGTAATAACATCTCTTAAGTCATCGGTAAAATTGTATTCTTTTGAAAATTCATCCATTTCCGAATTTCCTATCGCGTAACCCAATTCGTTATGGATTTCAATAAATCCATTGTAAACATTAAGAGCAAATTTTGAACCCTTTAATGCTTGTTGTATTTTCGGGTCTTTTATCATTATCATACCAACGGTGTGGCAGCTTTCTTGATAATATTTAAATTGATTACTTTCTCTGCCGGAAACACACCACTTGGTTGTTGCTCCATATTTGCAAGATGCGTCAGTAGTTAAAGGAATGACTTGTAAGAAATTTTTGTTATTGGTTAACTTGATTCTTTCATCTTTGGAAATCTTAATTCCTTCGTTAATATCTTTTTTTAACATATTAGGGTAAACAGGTTCATCGGTAAAAATATAAGAATTACCACTAACTTTGTAATTCGAATTCTTAAACGTCACAACCTCATTTGTTCTCTCATTAAAGAAAACAAAATAATCAACACCTTTTTTGTTTGAATAATCGTTTGCGTTGGACCTACCTACACTAACTTTATTTTTTGTTTCATCGTATTTAGCAAGGGGTTTTATTTGAACTCCGATTGGACCACTACTATTACCATAGAATTCCGCATCAATACCTCCCCATCTATCTTTTTTATGTCCAGGCTCATATTTCACCGTTTCTGTAATACTATTTAAACCGATTACCTCAGGGTTATTAGTGATGTATTCAACGGCAGCGTTTTCAGTATCCTCACCAGATTCAATAGATTTCTTTTGTAAATTTTTAATACCATCCAATCCGTCACTATGTATATCACCTTTAAAAACTTTGGATAACCACTGAATAATTAACTCATCATATTCAGCTGAACTATAATCTTCCTCTGGTGAAAACTCATCACCATATATTATTTCGGGGTTTGTATTATTGTCTTGAGAAATTAAACCTCGTAAACGGTCGTGGACACCTTTCTTGGTATCAAAATAATTCATAACTGACCATTCATTACCACCAACAGTGGGTGGAATACCAATAACACCCTCAGACATATCCACAGTGTCTTCTGACCAATTTTCCGTTCCTTCAAAAGATAATTTCAATGCTGACCTAATGTTTCCAGAATTAATACCACCAATTAATTTTACATTAACGTTTAGTTGAGGATATATTTCTCTAAAATAATATGAAGTACTTATATACGGTTTACTACCTTTTAGAGTAAATCTTATTTCATTACTTGGTATATCAAACGATTCGCCCGCACTATTAAAAATAGTAATAACCTGACATTTTTTATCTATAATATTGTTTTTAATTCTTTCTATATCAGAAATATCAGAGAAATTTAAGTAACAGATTTTATATTCTGTTTTAAACTTGTTAAACTTAACTCTACATTCATCAACATCAATAACATTATCAACAATGTCGAGTTCATCAATGTCGAGTTCATCAATGTACTCTTTTAATATTTTACGGATTAAATATTTCATATATGTAAATAAGTTAATTGTATCATAGTCATATACTTTTCTTAATAAATATATTAATATTTAAAAACCCCCACATTTCTGTGAGGGTTTAAATACAATCCTACTCAACTTCTTTTTTCTTTGAGAAAATCTTAGTAATTCCATCAATACCAAAAGAACCTAAAGTGATAATTACAAATGAATTATATATAAATTCTTGTACTGGTAGGTCCTTACCTAAGAATCCAGTGATAATGTCTGCCGTGGCGAATAGTGCCATAATTGCAAATGAAGCAAATCCAACAACGTTTTTTTCGTTGATGTCATTACTTTCTTTAAAAATGTCTTTGAATGCCATGATAAATAATTTTTATAGTTTAGTTTAGTTAACTATAAATATCATTTAACTTTTGTTTGTCTGTTTCAGATAATGTATCCCAAAAATCTTCTGTCTCTATATCAGCCAAAGATACTCCATAGGTTTCTGACATGGATAAATCAGTAAGTATGGGATATACATAACCGGACTTTATATTTACAATGGAACCTACACTATCCAACTTAATAAACTCATGTGGGTTTGCTCTGATATAGTCTGTTGTCATACTTGTATTTATAAAGTGGTCAACATACTGTTGTTCAGGGTAATGAATATCAACGTTATTTAAACCAACGTACTTTAGAAGATGTTCTAGATTTCCGTTTAAGTCATTAATAGTTCCATATTTACCATAAGTGAAATTTGGTTCAATCTTAACGTCAAAAATTTGAGGTATTGGTTTATCTGTTTTCACTTTAACAACACCGTCCTCAAACCCCAACACAGTAAAGTGAAGGTCAAGACCATAATAGTCCATAGCTAATTTCTTACCTAAACTATTTAAAACCTTTTCTATTGCACCTTCATCAACCATATGTTATAAATACCTGTAAAAATAAAAACCCTAACATTTCTGTTAGGGTTTTTCAATATAATTTTTATTCTCTTATTTTTGGTTTAAATTTCCATGTCTTTTAACTCATCACCCTTACTATTAAGTGATTCTTTAAAATCATTAAGGTACTTAACATATCCACCAAATGTCGATGTTATTGACTCATCACTTTTTAATGTGTTAATAAACTGATTAATCTTATTTACTATATCTTGGTTATAAGATAATACTTTACCTCTTGCTCTTTCTTTCTTAGCAGCGGCGTTACGTTCTTGTCTCATGTCTTTTCTTTTTTCAAGACCCTTACCAACACTATTAACACCAGCCTTCACCTTAGATACAATACCTTGTTCATCCAATTCTTCTTCTTTCATAGAACCACATTGTTCAACACATTCACCTTCTTTCAACATACCACCACATTGTTCACATGTTTCTTCTGATGCTTCGCTGATGAATGGTTTTGCGTCACCCGATTTTGTTTCCACCAATTTTTTGAAGTTATCAATGGCTAATTTCATTCCACCTTCGTGTTGCTCACGAATTCTATTTTTTTCTTCTTCAGATATATTATTTAATAAATGTTTCATAATAATGTTTTATTATAAATACTAAAAAAAACAAAAAAGTGAAAAATATGTCATAGGTATTTTTAATAACATTTAAAAAGGGGTCGGGGGATTTTTAGAGACACATTAATAAGACCTTCTTAAAAAGGGTTCCGGCATCAGAGAGATTATAATATAGGACCGAAGGTCCGAAAAAAATTGCGAAAGACTAACGACCGAAGGTCGGACGGGTTGCGCGACGTTTTTTATATATTGTTTAAGACACCCTTTTTTATTAGACCCTCTACTTTTCAAGGGTCACTACACCGCCCTTTCAGGGTGGGTGTCGTTCCCAATACTTACGTCCAAATATTTTTTACCCAATTAATAGGGGCTTTAGATTGTCTACTACAATATCCATTATTTAGGAAGTATGAATTACCCTTATCATCTCCAAATATTTCTTTTCTCTTATAATAGTCAGTACGAATACTCTCATATTCCTGATGGGACATCTGGCAAGAATAATACCCCTGTTCGGCAGTGTTAGAAATGTAGTTATAGATACCGGCTGCTCCGTGTACTGTATTACCCCCGAGTTCAGCAGATGCATGACACAACTGAAATAGGAAGTCAGCACCATAACAGGCAGTAAAGAATATAGTGGTATCGTCACCGACAACATCTTTCAACTCAGATAAAAGTCCGTCCACCGCAAGACCTTTACCACGAGACATCAACAGGTTCTGTCCATCTCCGTGAGAACCGATAACCACCTCTTTTAATGGGGTCTTCATATTACCTTTCTTTTTACGGACCACATTTATGGCATCTTCAGATGAGGTAAACACCCCTGTAACGATACCTAAAGATTTCATAAGATAGGCACCGATGGTCTCCCAACCTTTTTTCGGGAAGGTAAGATATAGAGAACTCGTCTTAAGTAGTCCTTCCTTCAATACGGATTCTTTAATACTTCTTTTGTAGTCGGTCTTTTTCCAATATTTCGGGGGGTTGTCATAAAACAGTTTTGTATTTGTATCCCCCACTTCGACACTAAACTCATCATAGGCACCAACCATATCGTGAAAACCAATAACGATATCGGCAAAATCTGAAAAGATATTAAAACCATAATATCTTAGAAAGGATTTTTGTAGCCACGGAATAAGGACTCTATCTGCGACCAAGTAATGGTCAATCGGTAAGTTCAATAGATGGTCTACATCGAAATAGACATCCAAGTGTATGTCTCCTGGCCCGACGTATTCATAACCACCCACGACCAATCGTTTCATCGTCACAGGATAGACCGATAACTTCATATTTTTTATGTGACCAATAAACCCTGAAAGGTCGGCCACCAAGTCCCCATCAACAGGGGCGTTACCAATGAAGTTTTTCCAATTCTTATTCTTATTAAAGTAATCTATTAGTGAGTCAGTTACATTCATTCTTCTGTCTTGTTAATATGGTCTTGATACCTTTTCTCAGATTCTGATGATACCTTACCAATATGAAGACCAAACTTATCTCTAACTTCTCTAAGTACTGGCCTTACCGTATATATCACACAAATATCATCATAACATTGTTCATCGTATTCGATTTCGTCATCATAGTCTTCAGGACATTCAAAGTTTGGGTCAATAGTGTATCTATACTTTAGTTCCGAACTACCACCAATACCGTTATACATTAAATCCATTTTAACGGATGAATCGGTTTTAAGAGGATATTTAACATCAACATATGTAATGTCCAAGTCACAAGGAGATTCAGAACTAAGTTTTTCTTTAATAAACCTTTCGACATTTTCTAATAACTCACCATGGGGGATATTAAGATATTCCTCAACAGTTTCCACATACTCATCGAATGTTCGGAAGTTACGACCAATATACTTGGTAGTATACCAATCAACCTTACCAAAGGTATCCCATAGATTAAAGATTTGTTCCTTGTTTTCCATAATAATAAATATATACGTTGGAGGAAACCTACAGGTTATTCACTACTCGTTCATAACTCGGCCCCATATCAATACTTTCACCACTCTTCCAATGTACACTACCCCCATTAGATAAATTAAACTCAAAGAATAATATATCCCTATTGTCGTAATCCCAATAGTACATACCAAACCCCATATACTTCATGGTCGATATTAAATCCTCAATATCTTCAGTACTGTATTTGTTGTCATCATTCAATAACTGTATACCAAACCTCTTCGGACTCTCAATGGTATAATCATTATATCCCAATATCTCAACAACATCATAAGGTCTATCAAAATAAAAAGAGATACACCCAAACTTTGGATGTACCTCACTAATAATTTCCTTAACCTTATTTAAGTCGTAATCCATATTACGCCTGTTCCTTATATATCTCAGTTCTAAACCTTATATACTTTGAACCAACACCTATACCCGTGTCGATTCCTCGTTTCCAAATCTCTTCCCTATCAGGGTAGACCAAGATAAATCCCTTATCTATAAATCTAATACTATTCATTTCCTCCATATACATATAATAAAAAAACCTCCTACAAAGTAAAAGGTCATTATATACAAAATTTTCCCAAAATTTTTATTTCACTATTTGAAGACCATTCCAAAATAGGGGTCTTATTTCCCAATCTCTGAACGTAACTCAATATATCTCTTGTCCAACTTGGTGACGTAATAATCCATAAGTGGTTTCCTAATCATATCATGATAATAATCATCGTTTTCACCCTCCTCATCATAATCACCAAATATACTCTGACGACCACCTTCAATCCCATCAGACATATTAACTAACATTTCATCTATAACAATCTTCTTGAATGCAAATAAACTACAGTTATATAAGATACTATTGGGATTGATGAAATCATTAGAAGTAGAATCCAAAGAATTGTAAAATTCATTATCCATACTTTGAATATCCATCCTCCTCCTAACATTAAGAGGTATACTCCTTAAAACTTCCTCCTTGATGATGTCGATTAATTTCATATAGATAAATATATAAGATTATTCAAATATATCACACTCATCCTTAACCCACCTCAACCATACATTGGGGAAGGATATTAAAAATTGAGTAATGATTTTAATCCTCAATTATGACAACTGATTTACTCGACCCATTATATATGATTTCTTTCTCTCCAATTCATCAACCAACCTTTGGTCGTTTGAATCCAAATCAAACTTATTCATCTTAATCTGTCCTATCTGATTATCTAACCTATGGTACTCAGCCAAAAATCTACTGTATAATTCCGCTTTCTCCGTATTGTTCATATTCTATATATATTTGAACATAAGATAATAATACATCCATAATTGTATATATTACCCAAATTTTCCCAAAAATTCTTTTTTACTATTTCACCCCTTTATAGAACATGGATAAGATATCCATATCTTTTTCTCGTGACATTCTTTTTTTGTATTCAATAACCTTTTTAGGATAAATAAACAAAACACCATCATATTCAAAAGAATGATTGTCGATTAAATCATCAACATCTTCATTCGGCCAGTTATCAAAAAACTCAATATCCTCGGTAAGATATTCACCCTCAGTTTGAAACGGCCATTTGGAAGGTCTGATAATCACATCCAAATCATTAACATCATCAATCATTCCCACAACGACCAAAGGAGAGGAACCAAAAATGGCATAATCACCCTTAGGTAAATTATAACCATTTAAAACTTCCAAAAGAACATTTAGTTTTTTCATAACAATAAATACTTCCAAATTTTCCCAAAAATTTTTATAAACATTTTTTTTACCATTTCCCCATAAGTTTTATTTACGGTATTAAACCCCCAAAAAGACCCTTAAAAGGGGAAGGGGAGGGGGGATACGGGACCCCCATACGGGAGGGGGGGACCCCATAGGGGGCTATAACGGGGGGTATATAGGTATTGGACATATGGGGGGTGGTCCCCTTAGGGAATATCTATGGGTGTCATGTCATGGGGGTGAGATATCCAAATATATAATGGGGAAGTTATTAACAGACATGGTGTCAGGTTCATAAGTTTATTTGTGTATGTCAAATAATTGTTGTATCTTTGTTATGGTGCTTTGGCCCCAATGGGGGTTCGACATATTGTCAGGGGATATATTTGGTGGTCCCAAATAATTGTTGTATCTTAGTGTTGATGCTTTGGGGGGAGGGGGGAAGGACAGTATAAGGCAGGTTGGAGTCTACTCTCTCAGCTTGTCCCACCAACCAATACAAATATACGAATAAGAAAGTTACCATACAAGTTGTTTATTAAAAAAGAATGTTGTATCTTTACACTGATGCTTTGGTGTGTGTTTCCCCATAGGGTTTAGAGCACCATAACAAAGATACGGATTATATATGAGACCACCAAATTAAATGTTATTTATTATCGGGATTAGTATGGTTATCCATTATCCCCATACAATGATATATTATATCCAACCTCAACTGCTCATACTTGTCCTCACCCATTCCCATATACTTTGAGAAGAATTCAAATAGGGGTATCAGATAAGCATCAACAATAATATAGTTGTTCACCTTGACGGGTTTCTTACTCCACCCACTCTTAGCCCTTTCAAACCATATCACACATTCGGGAACCACCTCACTATTATTGGTGAGGATGACTTTCATGCCATTCTTATCCTCATCCACCCTGTGGGTAAAGTTCTCCTTTATATATTCTATCATCTCCATATCCATAAGTATAATATTATTTTATCTTATATCCATATTAACCCCACTTTTATTTGGTATTGTCATCTTGTCATTTATACACGGTACAGTAAATCCCCGTTATCACCCACACCTTTCCCGTAGGGGAATTCCCTCTCACAAACTTATAAACACAATTTTGTTAAAAACTATTCACCATTTTTCTTGGATTTGTCAAAATGTCAGAGGGGAGCTACATAGGGGATAGAACTTTGGAGGGTTTTCCCACTATCCCCCACTGAGGTCTGTAAAGGGTAAAACACCACTTTTTCTGTGATTTCATCGGCAGAATCCCCACTTTATTGATTTTGTATGTGTTATAATAGTGTAGAAATAGGTATGTATATATTCCAGTAAATAATAGTAGTTTGTATAGTGTTGCGGCCGAGACGAAGTCTTAAAGGTTTAATTAATTACCTCCAACGTCCCCGTAGGGGTGAATTATTTAGAATGACCTAAAAATAAGGTCTTTTTGTCAGACTATCATAAGTGGTAGAAAGTGGGGGAAAGTATTGTAATATATAACCCTTATGGGTTATTGTTTATATACTATGGGTATATTTCTCTTAAGGGATATTGTGTATATACTATTATCATATAAACCCTTTAGGGTAATGAATAAGTATTGTATGGATATCCTCTATAGGTTGTAGTGAATTAGTCTTTAGATGACCTTCTATAGGGGATTTGGGGTGAAGTTATTTTCAGACCCTGTAAGTGAATGACCCGATAGGGGAATGAACGTCCCTGAAAGGGTAAAGGGGGATGGGAATTACTTTACACCTATATCCCTTTGTAGTATATTAATAGAAATATATTTTATTATGGAGTTATTGTTTATACAGTTGTTTGTGTTCTTGGGTTATATGGTATTCATCTTGGATTGGTTTGGTGTGTTACCATCTATTAGTGATTCGTGGTATTCATTACCATTGAAGTATAAATGGACCTTTACATTCTTTTGTTGGGGAATTGGAATACCTATGATGTTTTACGGTCCCCTTCTTTTATTCTTATCGGGTGTGGGGTTATCGTTTGTGGGTGCTGCCACTCAGTTTAAGATGGTGGAATCATATACTAAACATGTACACTTTACAGGTGCTGCTGTTGGTATATTCCTTCCTGTGGTCTTTCTTTATACATTGGGTATTTGGTATCCATTATTGGTATTAACGTTGTTTGGTCTTTATCTATTATCTTTTAATAACGTCCCTAATAAGTTGTGGTGGTTTGAGGTTGTTAGTTTTATCTGTATCATTACAGGTATGTATGATGCCATCCCGCTCTTCTATTATGTGGGTAGTTGATAATATAATTAGGGGATTAGGTATGATGATGAGTTTTACCTTATTGGGATATTCGTTAATACATATTTATCTTTCTATACGTAGATACTTTGATAAATGATTATATTTATTACTATGGAATTAACGTCTGATACTATTATGAAACTTGTATCCTCTTTACTTAGTGAGGAGTGGTATAGTCTTATTGATGACATTAGTGTGGAGTATCAGGAGAGGAATAGTAATAATCATGATGCTGTGACCGTTTATGTTACATTGAATCAGGATGCTATTGATAACCACAGTGACGATAAAGATGATATTGAGTTTGAGATAGAGTCTAACATTAGAAATATTGTTAAGTACATCTCCCCGTCTTTTATATTCGTTGTTTTCCTTTAATATAAAATTATGAGTATAACACCCGAAACAGTTAGAACGTTATTGGATTCTTTGGTAACCCCTGAGTTTAATGACATTGTTGATTACGACATCATTACTCGTCAGAACGATGAGGGTAAAACAGGTGTCGGTATTGATGTTATTATGAAACATAAACTTGATGACTCCCTCTACATTAAACAAAGGGAATACGATGTTGAACGTAGAGTTAGAAACGTTATGAAATATATATCCCCTTCTTTTGTTATGGTGGAGTTTTATAAT
>Ga0209555_10000787_pt1 | contig 25842 bp, 19 predicted proteins | sample SaaInl85LU_5_DNA_FD_184643 | JGI IMG/M metagenome (GOLD analysis project Ga0209555, IMG submission 184643) | Marine microbial communities from expanding oxygen minimum zones in the Saanich Inlet - ESP_85LU_5_DNA (SPAdes) (version 2) | ecosystem: Environmental > Aquatic > Marine > Intertidal... | reverse complement strand
GCTGCCATCTTGAAGGACCTGGGTACACCCTGTCTTATCCATCAGCCTAGCTATAATATGCTCAATCGCTGGGTTGAAGAGGATGGATTGAAGCAGACTCTTGGCTCGCTTGGGATTGGTTCTATTGCTTTCACACCGCTTGCGCAAGGTCTGTTGACCAACAAATACCTCAACGGAATTCCTGAGGGGAGCCGCGCGACCCAGGGTAAATCTCTTGATGATCAGACTATCACTCCTCAGATGATCAAGAGTCTTCAGTCACTCAACGAATTGGCACAACAGCGGGGACAGTCGCTGGCGCAGATGGCTATCGCTTGGGTGCTGCGAAATCGGGGTATTACCAGCGCTCTGATCGGGGCCTCCTCGCCGAAACAGGTGGAGGATTGTGCTGCTGCTGTGCATAACCTTGAGTTCAGTGACGCTGAGCTTGCGAATATTGATTCCCTAGTTTCCGACGCTGGCATCAACCTCTGGAAGCAGTCTTCCGACGCCTGATTCAACCTCTGACCTAGGCGCAGCGCTGCTGCGCCGCATATCCTCAAGAGCGGCGTTTAAGTTACTTCATCTGGCGCTCCCATTAAATCAATCTTAATGCATTAAGATTTATCTTAAATTCAGTTTTGAAGAAGCTCTAAAGCACTATTAAAACGTGACTAAAACGTTTAAGAGATGTAGTCTCGGCGGTAATAATCGGACAACTATATCTTGTGTGAGTTACGACAATGGATAGAGCTTTTGAAGCGCAGAAGACCTTGGCACGCCTACTTCCTGGTATTAACGCCAAGCGTTGGAAGAACAAGAGTGCCAAAACAGAATTCAAGGCCAATCTGGAGCAGCACTTTAACAAGCTGTTCGATGCGCTGGTGGAGCTCTATGGTCACCACTATGACCTGCACTTCCACTTAGACCGGCTTCTGAAGCATCTGGCGGCGCATTATGATGCCAATCAAGGCAACAAGCTCGCCTCGACTGACCCCTACTGGTACCAGTCCGAGAAGAATCTGGGGATGGCGGTCTACGTTGATCTATTCGCTGGCGACCTCGTTAAGCTGCGTCAGCGGATCCCGTACCTAAAATCACTGGGCGTAAACTACCTGCACCTGATGCCTCTGTATTTGTCACCTGAGGGCGATAGCGACGGCGGTTATGCAGTCTCGGACTACCGACAGGTAAATCCTGAACTTGGCACCAATGAGGACCTCAAAGCGCTTGCGGATGCCCTGCACAACGAGGGTATGCGTCTGGTGTTAGATTTTGTCTTTAATCACACTTCAGATGAGCATCGTTGGGCTGAGGCGGCTAAAGCGGGCGATAAGCGCTACCAGGATTACTACCATCTATTCAATGATGGTAATGAAGTAGCACAGTACAACGAGACAGTACGGGAAATCTTTCCCACTGTCCGTCGCGGCTCGTTCACTTGGGTTGAAGAGGTTGATGCTTGGGTCTGGACGACATTCAACTCTTTCCAGTGGGACTTGAACTACGCCAATCCTGAGGTGTTCGTCGCTATTACAGATGAGATGCTGCACCTCGCAAGTCTTGGCTGCGATGTATTGCGTCTCGATGCGCTCGCCTTTATCTGGAAGCAGAAAGGGACAGTCTGCGAGAGCCTGCCGCAGGCGCATACGTTGATCAAAGCGTTCAATGCCTGCTTGCGTATCTGTGCGCCGCAACTGCTGTTTAAGTCTGAGGCGATCGTGCATCCAGATGAGGTGAATAAGTACATCTCAGTTGAAGAGTGTCAGCTCTCCTATAATCCGCTGATGATGGCGCTGATGTGGGAGAGTTTGGCAACGCGCGAGACACAGCTACTCACCGCATCACTCAAGCGAAGTTTCCAGATTCCGCAGCACACCCGTTGGGTCAACTACATCCGCTGCCATGATGATATAGGCTGGACCTGGGATGATGCTGTTGCTGGTCAGCTCGGGATTAATGGCCAGGATCACCGCTTGTTCCTCAATCGTTTCTATACTGGGCAGTTTGAGGGTAGCTTCGCTCGCGGCGTGCCGTTCCAGATGAACCCATCAAATGGGGATTGCCGTGTCTGTGGCACCTTGGCGTCATTAACGGGCCTAGAGTCAGCCGTTGAAGCACAGGACGCTGATGCGATCGAACTAGCACTGGGGCGTATTCGACTTCTGAATGCGATCAATCTGAGCATGACTGGCTTGCCGCTGCTTTACCAAGGTGACGAGATTGGTGTGTTGAATGATCATGCCTACCTAGATGACCCTCACAAGCGTGAGGATGCTCGCTGGGTCAATCGCAAACCCCTCAATGAAAAGGATTTCGCTCTGGCCGCCAGCAGCGACACGGTGCAGGGGCGTGTCGCTCAACAGTTGCAGCAGTTGATCAAAATTCGCCAGTCGCATGCGGTCTTCGGCTCCAGTCAAACTGAAATACTAGAGACCTATAATCCGCACGCCTTCTCGTTTGCCCGTATCGGCGATCGTGAACGGTTGCTTGTTATCGCAAACTTTAGCGAGCAGCGTATCAGTATTCCGGGAACAATCACTGATATTCTGGCTTCAAGGCAGATGCAGGATCTACTTACAGGCAAAGCGATAAAGCGAGAGGAGCCGATAGCGCTCGACGCCTATCAGGTGGTTTGGGTACTTACCTCAGCCTCGGCCTAGATCTTGCTAGGATGAATTGACTCTGATCAGTGGGGCTAAACTCAAGCTTACGACCCCACTTACAAGCCTATGTTCTAACGCTTTTTCCAGTTAAGGAGCCGTTGTGGCTAAATCCACCAAACCCTATACGCCTAGCCTTGATGAAGGCTGTATCTCAGCTATTTCAGAGGGACGACACTCAGACGCCTTCGCTGTTTTGGGGCTGCATACGCATCCGACTGGTAAGGGGCTAGTGGTCAGAGCCCTGTTACCGAATGCTGAATCGGTGCGTGTGATCAGCACTGATACAGGTCGCTCCTTAGGTGAGATGCACCAAATCGGTTCGCAAGGGCTGTTCGAACTGTCGCTACCGCGACGCAAGAATCGCTTTGGCTACCGTTACGAGGTGGTCTGGAACGGCGAAACCTATCATGAGACTGACCCGTACTCGGTTGGCGAGCTCCTGACTGAAGAGCAGCACTATCTTTTCGCTGAAGGCTCGGATGAGCGTGCCTACCGCTGGATGGGGGCTCACCCACGCAACGTCGGTGGGGTAGAGGGTACTCACTTTGTGGTTTGGGCGCCGGCGGCTCTGCGTGTCTCTGTTGTCGGTGAGTTCAACTACTGGGATGGTCGACGTCATGTGATGCGTGCCAACCCTGGTTCGGGGATCTGGGATATTTTTATTCCCGGCATTGCTGCTGGCACCCTCTACAAGTATGAAATTATCGATCAGCACGGGCAGCGTTTGCCGCTCAAATCAGACCCCTATGGACGTGGTTTCGAGCACCCTCCGCAAAATGCTTCGCTAGTCGTGCCCGAGCCTGCTCACACTTGGCGAGACGCCCAGTGGATGGCGGCCCGCGAAAAGCGCCAGAATTTCGATCAACCGATCTCGGTGTATGAGTTGCATCTGGGTAGCTGGCGTCGTAAGCCGGAGGAGGGTAATCGCTACCTTAGCTACATTGAGCTGGCGGATGAGTTGGTCCCCTATGTGAAATCGCTCGGTTTTACCCATATTCAGCTGATGCCCGTCAGCGAGTATCCCTTTGATGGCTCTTGGGGTTATCAACCCGTCGGAATGTTCGCGCCCACCATCCGTTTTGGTACCGCCGATGAGTTCCGCTATTTTGTTGATCGGTGCCACCAGGCGGGACTGGGCGTGTTTATCGATTGGGTGCCGGGACATTTTCCAACGGACGAGCATGGTTTGGGCCGGTTTGATGGCACTGCGCTATACGAGCATGAGGATCCGCGCCAGGGCTACCACCCCGATTGGAATACGCTGATCTACAACTACGGCCGTAAAGAGGTGGTGAGCTACCTTCTCAGTAACGCCTTCTATTGGCTGGATGAGTTTCATATCGACGGCCTGCGTGTTGATGCGGTCGCATCTATGCTCTACCTCGACTACAGCCGCAAAGAGGGTGAGTGGATCCCGAATGAGCAGGGTGGCCGAGAAAACCTTGAGGCGATCGCTATGCTTCAAGCAGTAAACCAGCGAGTCGGTTTTAACTACCCAGGTGTATTGATGATCGCAGAGGAGTCCACCTCCTTCCCCGGTGTGACTCGACCGGTTGATATGGGCGGGCTTGGTTTCCACTACAAGTGGAATATGGGCTGGATGAATGACACTCTGGCGTATATGGAGCGTGATCCAATCTACCGTCAATACCATCAAGATCAGCTCACCTTCGGTCTTGTCTACGCTTTCAGCGAGAACTTCGTACTGCCCCTGAGTCACGATGAGGTGGTGCACGGGAAAGGGTCGCTACTGACTAAGATGCCGGGCGATGACTGGCAGCAGTTTGCCAACTTGCGCGCCTACCTGAGCTTTATGTGGAGCCACCCTGGCAAAAAACTGCTCTTCATGGGCGGCGAATTTGCTCAGCGCGCTGAGTGGAACCACAACACCAGTTTGGATTGGCATCTTTTGGATGCGCCGGCCCATGCGGGCATCAGCGAGCTTATCAAAGATCTCAACGCCAGCCTTACAGCATTTCCAGCGCTCTATCAGCAGGACTGCTCACATGAGGGGTTTGAGTGGCTGCAGATCGACAACGCCGCGCAATCAGTTCTGGCTTGGCTACGTCGAGACGTTAAAGGGAACACAGTTGTTGTAACCGCCAACCTGACGCCGCAATACCATGCAGACTACCGCATCGGAGTGCCGTCGGGTGGTTCTCTGGTTGAGCGCTTCAATTCCGACCAGACGCGCTATGGCGGTAGCGGGCAGTTAAACGCTGAAGTGATCAATATCGAAGCGATCGAGGCGAATGGTCGCGCGCACTCTGCCAGTGTCGCGCTGGCGCCGTTGGCGGTTCAGATATTTGAGTTGAAGAGCTAAGGCTGGGATGAGCGCAGGGTTTACAATCTTACCAGGTAGTCGCTACCCGCTAGGCGCCACTCCTATGGAGGGGGGCGTCAACTTTGCTCTGGTCTCTGAGGCGGCACACCGTGTTGAGCTGTGTATCTATGATGAGACAGGCAAGTTGGAGCTGGCCCGCTTGGAGATGCCCGAGCGCTCTGGCGATCTCTGGCACGGTTTTATTCCCGCATTTGACACCCGCCTGAGTTATGCCTATCGCGTGCATGGCCCTTACGAGCCGCAGGCTGGCCACCGATTTAATGCCAATAAGCTGCTATTGGACCCCTATGCCAAAGGGTTAGTAGGCGAGTTTCAGTGGAGTGAAAAACATTTCGGCTATGACCGCCAAGACCCTCGCAAAGATCTGAGCTTTAGCCTGTCGGACAATGCGCCTTGTATGGTCAAAGGACGGATCCTATCGGATCTGTCCGAGACGATTATCCAGCGCCCCTGGATGGCCTCAGATTGCAATCGTATGATCTACGAGCTGCATGTGAAAGGTTTTACCCAGGGTATAGAGCTGGGCGAGCAGAGTGCACGTGGTACGCTCACCGCTCTTGCTGAGCCTAAAGTTCTGGACTACCTAAAAGGTTTGGGCGTCACTACGCTGGAACTGCTACCTGTACACGCCTTTATCGACGACTACTTTCTGCATCAGCGTCAGCTCTGCAACTATTGGGGCTATAATACGCTCGGCTTCTTTGCCCCGCATCAAGCCTATCTAGATGACCCTAACCCCTTTGCATTTCGACGAACTATTGATCGATTGCATGATGCCGGTTTTGAGGTGGTGTTGGATGTGGTTTACAACCACAGCGCAGAGAGTGACCAGCTCGGGCCGACGCTGAGTTTGCGTGGCATCGACAATGCGCTTTACTACCGTCTGGCCGAGGACAAACGTCACTACGTCAACGATACTGGCTGTGGCAACACCCTTAACTTTGACCAACCTCGAGTGGTTCAGTTGGTGATGGATAGTCTGAGGTACTGGCACAGAGTACAAGGTGTCGACGGCTTCCGTTTTGACCTCGCCTCAGCGCTAGCGCGCCGAAATAGCGGTTTCGACCCAGCACACCCGCTACTGCAGGCGATTGCGCAAGACCCAGAGTTACAAACTGCACTATTTATTGTTGAGCCTTGGGATATTGGTTCGGGTGGCTATCAGCTCGGAGCCTTCCCAAGAGGCTGGCTCGAGTGGAATGATCGCTATCGCGACACCGTTCGCCGTTTCTGGCGCGGAGATGCCGGCGTAGTACCGCAATTCGCCAAGCGGGTCCACGGTTCTGCTGATATATTTGAGGCCCGTAGGCGTCGTCCTGCCGAGTCGCTCAACTTCATCACCTCCCATGATGGCTTTACGCTGCATGACTGGACGCGTTACGAGCATCGTCACAACCGGGATAATGGCGAGCACAACCGCGACGGTCATCATGAGAACTTCAGCAGTAACTGGGGTGTTGAGGGTGAAACGACCGACCCACAAATCGGTGTGACGCGCACTTCACTACAACGTGCAATGCTGATGACGCTGTTTCTATCGCAAGGAACACCGATGCTATTGGCTGGCGACGAACGCAGCCGTACGCAACGCGGCAATAACAACGCCTACTGTCAGGACAACGAGATCAATTGGATCGACTGGACGAAGAGTGTCGCTAGCGAGGAGTTAGTGGATTTTACGCGTCAACTGACGGCTTTACGTTGGACCGAGCCACTGCTCGGCTGCGTCGACTATATCCATCGCCCGGAGTCGCACGAGGAGAGGGCAACCCTCTGGTTCAACTCTGCAGGGGAGCCGTTGACTGCGGCGCAATGGGAGCAACCTGACTTATGCCACCTTGGATATCTGCTGCGAGGTGAGCCTGAGGAGTCAGCGCTCTACCTGATTTTTAACCGCGCCGCTCATGCACAACACTTTGTGCTGCCGGTCGTTGAGCGCGGTTCTAACTGGGCTGCACGTCTGTGTAGCTCACCGACCGCCAAACTGGATTCAACCTATAGGATGGGCGCATCGCTGGAGCTTCCAGCACAGAGTCTGACACTCTTTAGCGCCTCTCACTAATTGCTACAAAGGAATACCGATGACTACTGCCAAAACTAAAGCAATCGCAAAGCCAGCTGTCGAACTTGAGTCGATGACCGATGACCTGCGTCGCCATTTTGAGGTCACGCTGGGGCGTGACGAAGTGAGCGAATCACACTACTACCTCTACAACGCACTTGCATTGACGTTGCGTGATCGTCTGACGCAGCGCTGGCGTGAAACTCGCGAGCGTTACCGTGACCAGGACCCTAAACGGGTCGCATACCTCTCGCTTGAGTTTTTAATGGGGCGCGCCCTCAATAACGCCATACTGAATCTGGATCTGGATGCTGATACTCGCGAAGCGCTACAAGGCTACGCAGTAGATCTAGAAACACTCGCCGAAGAGGAGATGGATGCAGGCCTAGGTAACGGCGGTCTCGGACGTTTGGCCGCCTGTTTCCTTGATAGTTGTGCAACGCTTGAGTTGCCGGTCACTGGATATGGTCTGCGCTACGAGTACGGTATGTTCCATCAGCGCATCGACAACGGGTATCAGATTGAGAGCCCCGATAAGTGGCTGCGGGCTGGTAACCCTTGGGAGATTGAGAGCCCAGAAAACGCGTGCCGAGTGAAGTTCTATGGCCGTACCGAGTATGTTACGGGCAAGGATGGCAAGATGCAGGCGCGTTGGGTCGATACAGCTGATGTGTTGGCGGTACCTTACGATATGCCCGTGCCGGGCTATCGCAATGAGACCGTAAATACTCTGCGCCTGTGGAAGTCTGAGGCGACCGATGAGTTTAATCTGCATGAGTTTAACGCGGGTAGCTACACCGACGCCGTGGCGGCAAAAAACCTCGCCGAGCAGATTACGATGGTGCTATACCCGAACGACAGCTCGGAGAACGGTAAAATTCTGCGCCTACGCCAGCAGTACTTCCTCTCCTCAGCCAGTCTGCAGGATGTGATCCGTCGTTGGGTGAAACGCAAAGGTGCAGACTTCTCAACCTTTGCTGAGAAGAACTGTTTCCAGCTTAACGATACCCACCCGACGATTGCTGTGGCAGAACTGATGCGTCTGTTGATGGATGAGCAGGGGCTCTCTTGGGATGCAGCTTGGGCCGTGACCTCGAAAACCATGGCCTACACCAACCATACTTTGCTGCCTGAGGCCCTGGAGACCTGGCCTGTACGCATGTTCTCGGAGATGCTACCGCGCCTGCTGGAGATCATCTATGAGATCAATGCCCGCTTCTTGGCCGATATCGCGCGCCTTTACCCCGGTGATGTTGACCGCCTGCGCCGCATGTCTATCATCAGTGAAGACGGGGAGCCGCGTGTGCGCATGGCCTACCTCGCGATTGTCGGTAGTTTCTCGGTCAACGGTGTCGCAGCGCTGCACACCGAACTCCTCAAAGCGGGTCTATTCAAGGACTTTTACGAAGTTTGGCCGGATAAGTTTAACAACAAGACAAACGGTGTAACGCCGCGTCGCTGGTTGAGTGGGGCTAACTCGGGCCTGCATGAACTGATCAGCTCGAAGATCGGTGAGGAGTGGGTACGCGACCTCAGTCAGCTTGAGGGACTTAAGCGTTTCGCTAAGCAGAAGACTTTCCAGAAGCGCTGGGCCGGGGTGAAGCAGACGAACAAGCAACTGCTGGCAGATCTTGTCGAGGAGCGCACCGGTGTGCGTTTCGACACCAGTATGCTGTTTGATATTCAGGTAAAACGCATCCACGAGTACAAGCGTCAACTGCTCAACGTACTACACGTTATCCACCTCTACGATCGCATCACCCGTGGCGATGTCGAGGGGATGGTGCCGCGTGCCGTACTCATCGGCGGCAAAGCTGCGCCAGGCTATGATATGGCGAAAACACTGATCAAAATGATCAATAACGTGGCAGCCGTTGTTAACGCAGACCCGCGCTGTGATGGCTTGCTCAAAGTGGCATTCCTGCCAGACTACAAGGTGAGTTTTATGGAGGTGATTGCTCCAGCGGCGGACCTGTCTGAGCAGATCTCCACGGCCGGTAAAGAGGCATCTGGTACCGGCAACATGAAGTTTATGATGAACGGTGCACTGACCATCGGCACGCTTGATGGCGCTAACATCGAGATCCGTGAAGCGGTGGGTGAGGAGAACTTCTTCCTCTTCGGCCTAGACGCTCAGGGTGTTCAAGAGACCCGTCTAAACTACGATCCTAGTGCTATTATTGCAGCAGATGAGGATTTCGGTCGCGTTATGGGACTGATTGAGTGCGGTCACTTCAATCAGTTTGAGCCCGGTATTTTCGAGCCTGTTGTTGCATCTATCCGCAGTCCGTACGATGCTTGGTTGACAGCGGCTGATTTCCGCAGCTTTATCGATGCACAGGCGGCGGTGGCTGAAGCTTACCAACAGCCTGCCCATTGGTGGGAGATGAGCATACTCAATACGGCAGGCAGTGGTCGCTTCTCGAGTGACCGTACGATTGAGGATTACAACCGAGAAATATGGCAGGTGAGGTAACCCAACCTGGCCCGCCAACGGATAAAACAACTCTAAGGATCCGAAATGCGTGGAGATAACCCTAACCCTCGTCACGTGAGTCGTATGACGCGTGACACCTTGGCCCTAGTTCTTGCAGGCGGGCGCGGCTCGCGCCTGCACGAGCTGACCGACTGGCGCGCCAAACCAGCGCTCTACTTTGGCGGTAAGTACCGAATCATCGATTTTCCGCTCTCTAACTGCATCAACTCCGGTATTCGCCGGGTCGGGGTGCTGACTCAATATAAGGCGCATTCACTGATTCGTCATTTAGTGCGGGGTTGGGGGTTTTTCAAAAGCGAACTGGGTGAGTTTGTTGATGTACTGCCGGCGTCACAGCGGCACTCTGAGGCTTGGTATCAGGGCACCGCGGATGCGATCTACCAAAACCTCGATATTATTCGCGCCCAGCGGCCGAAATATGTATTGGTGCTCTCCGGTGATCACGTCTACAAGATGGACTACGGTTTAATGTTGGCCGAACATGTTGCCTCGGGCGCAGAGATGACTGTCTCTTGCCTCGAGGTTCCGGTGGAGGAGGCAGCAGGCGCCTTTGGCGTGATGAAGGTCGATGAGGCCAATCGCGTGATCGGTTTTGAAGAGAAGCCAGCGAACCCCTCGACCATACCGGGTTCGGATAACCTAACGCTCGCCTCGATGGGCAACTACGTTTTTAATACGGATTTTTTATTTAAGGTACTCGAAGCAGACGCAAACACTGAAGGCTCGAGCCGCGACTTCGGTAACGACATAATACCTAGTATCATTGAGTCGCATAACGTACACGCCTTCCCGTTTCGTGATGAGCAGACTGGCGCTCGAGCCTACTGGCGCGATGTGGGTACACTAGACTCGTTCTGGACAGCCAACATGGAGCTGATTCAGACCGTTCCACCGCTCAACATGTACGATGAAGCTTGGCCACTCTGGACGTATCAAGCGCAGCTACCACCCGCGAAGTTTGTCTTTGACGAGGAGTCGCGTTGTGGTTTTGCAACGGAGTCAATGGTCTCCGGCGGCTGTATCATCTCTGGTGCCAAGGTGCGCCACTCCGTGCTGTTTAGTAACGTGTTGATAGAGGAGCATACTGAGGTCTGCGACTCGGTGATACTGCCTGATGCCTCTATCGGACGAAACGTTAAACTTAACAAGGTTATTGTCGATCGTAAGGTGGTACTTAAGGATGGCTTTGAAGCCGGCTTGAACCACGATCGAGACCGTGAGCGTGGTTTCAGAGTAACGGCACAGGGTGTCGTTTTGATTACACGCGGAATGCTTGGACAGGAGGAAGGCTCAGCATAAGGAGCCCATTTTAATGACACTGCACGCAACTTCACCCATTGATGGGCAGAAGCCTGGTACCTCGGGCCTTCGTAAAAAAGTTAAGGTTTTCCAACAGAGCAACTACTTAGAGAACTTTGTTCAATCGATTTTTGATGCCTTGGATAGCTGCGATGGGCAGCGTCTGGTGGTTGGCGGTGATGGACGCTATCTCAATCGGGATGCAATCCAGACTATTATTCAGATGGCAGTTGCCAACGGTTTCGGTGAGTTAATCATCGGCCAAAGCGGCATACTCTCCACACCCGCAGCCTCCTGTGTAATCCGCAAATATCCCAGCTGCGGTGGTATCGTGCTCTCAGCCAGTCACAACCCGGGTGGCCCCGATGAGGACTTCGGCATCAAGTTCAACGGACCCAATGGAGGTCCGGCAACTGAGGCGATGACCGAAGTTATCTACCGGAACACTCAGCAGATTAGCGAGTACAGCAAAGCTGATATCGAGCCCGTTGAGCTCGATGTTATTGGCGAACACACACGTGGATCGACTCTAATTAGGGTTATCGACTCCGTTGTGGACTACGCTGAGTTGATGCAGCAGTTGTTTGATTTTGATGCGATGCGCACGCTGATCAGCAGCGGCAATTTCCGCTTCTGTTTTGATGCTATGCACGCCGTTGCCGGCCCTTATGCCCAGCAGATCCTAATCGACTTGCTCGGGGCACCTGCAGATTCGGTGATCAATGCAGAGCCCAAAGAGGACTTTGGCGGTCACCACCCTGATCCAAATTTGGTGCATGCTGCCGAGCTCGTCGAACGTGTAAATGCCCAGGGTCTCGATTTTGGTGCAGCGTCTGACGGTGATGGCGATCGTAATATGGTGCTGGGTAATCACTTCTACATTAATCCCTGTGACAGCCTAGCGCTGCTGGCCGCTCAGTCTGGCCAGATCCCTGCCTACTCATCAGGCTTGGCCGGTGTAGCTCGTTCTATGCCCACAAGCCGTGCGCTCGATCGGGTTGCTGCTAAATTGAATCTGGATTGTTACGAAACGCCAACCGGTTGGAAGTTCTTCGGCAACCTAATGGACGCGCAGCGCATCACCTTCTGTGGCGAGGAGAGCTTTGGTACCGGTTCCAGTCATGTCCGTGAGAAAGATGGGCTCTGGGCTGTGCTCTGTTGGCTCAACGTATTTGCTGCGACTGGCAAGAGTGCAACTCAGTTGATGCAGGAGCACTGGGCTATCTACGGTCGCGACTACTTCAGTCGTCATGACTACGAAGGTGTTGACTCGGATGCGGCCGCCGCGATGTTTGCTGAACTAAAGCAGAAACTGCCGACGCTGGCGGGTTCAGAGTACGCTGGGCTCAGCGTCGATCAGGCGGATGAGTTCGGGTATACCGACCCAGTGGATGGCTCGGTGAGCCAAGGGCAGGGCGTGCGAATCTTCTTCTCATCGGGCGGACGTATTGTGCTGCGACTCTCGGGCACCGGCACCAGCGGTGCGACTCTACGTGTCTATTATGACCAGTTTGATGCCGAGTCGTTAGATCTGGACCCTCAGAAAGCGCTGGCTCCGTTGATGCGTGCGGCCGAAGCGATTGTCGGGATCGAGAAGCATACAGGCCGCGCTGCGCCTGATGTAGTGACCTAGGACAGTGCATTGAATATATTGATGATCGCCGCCGAGAATGACGCTCTGGCGGGCGCCAAGGTCGGCGGCATTGCGGATGTGGTGCGCGATATTGCGCCTGCATTGGCTCAACGCTCACACCAGGTTCAGGTGTTGCTGCCTGGCTACCAAAGTCTATCTGAGCAATCGGGTAGTCAACGGCACGACCGGTTTGAGGTAACGTTCTGGGGTCGAGTTGAGACAGTTGAACTATATTCCGTCCCTGGGCGCAATCCGGTGGACGGCGTGCAGCAGTGGGTTGTGGAGCATCCACTGTTCGCCGCTGCGGGTAAAGGGCGTATCTACTGCGATGATCCACCGGACCGTCCGTTTGCAACGGACGCATCTAAGTTCGCGCTCTTCTGCGTTGCGGCTGCTGAGGCGGCAAAGCGTGGTCTTTTTGGGCAGTTAGATGTGCTGCACTTGCACGACTGGCATGCCTCGGTTGTAGCGCTATTGCGCGCCTATCATGCGGATTACGTCGTCCTGCAGTCTATCCACACAGTATTCAGTATTCACAACCTTGCGCTGCAGGGAATCCGCCCGTTTGATGGCGATATCTCAGCTGTTCACGCTTGGTTCCCCGGTTTAGACATTGAATACAAGCGCGTTTCTGACCCTCGCTACAGCGACTGTCTTAACCTGATGCGCACCGGCATTAACCTCAGTGACAAAGTGCATGCAGTCTCACCGACTTACGTTGCTGAAATCACGCAACCGAGCTGCCCGGAGCAGGGCTTTTTTGGTGGTGAAGGGCTCGACCCTGATCTGCTTGCTGCGCAGCAGCAGGGGCGGTTAATCGGTATCCTCAATGGGGCTGAATATGACTCAGCTGTGGAGCCTAAGCTGGACTCAGAGCTTGAGCGCTTACTGCTGGCGGCCGAGAGTGAAGTGATAAATTGGATGTCTAAAGAGACCCACTGCTACTCGGGACACAGTATCGCCTTGGGTCGTATTCAGCAGTGGCTGAGAAACCTTGATCAGAAGAGCGGAGATAAGCAGATGCTGCTGACCTCAGTTGGCCGCCTGACTGATCAGAAGGTGTTGCTACTACGTCAAACGATGCTCAATGGTAAGTCGGCGCTCGATAACCTGCTGTTACAGCTAGCGGGGCGTGGGAGATTGATTTTATTGGGTTCGGGTGATCCGCTACTCGAGCAGTTCTTGCTCGAGGTGGCCGGGCGTCACGCCAACTTTATCTTTCTACGTGGTTTCTCCATCGATCTCTCGGAGCTGTTCTATCGTGCCGGTGATCTATTCCTGATGCCAAGCTCATTTGAGCCCTGTGGTATCAGCCAGATGCTGGCAATGAGGGCGGGGCAGCCCTGTCTGGTTCACTCGGTTGGCGGGTTAGCGGACACAATCGAAGATGGTAAGAACGGTTTCAGCTTTAACGGCTCGAGTTTGCATGAGCAGTGTCAGGGGATGCTGGATACTTGCGAGCGAGCCATCAGTGAATTTTCGCGCACGGCCCACTGGAATGAGATCTGCGCCCAAGCCGCGGCTCAGCGTTTCCTCTGGTCTGACTCTGCGCTGGCTTACGAGCAACACCTCTACGCAAAAGGAGAGTAGCTATGCGTTATCTGCACACAATGGTGCGCGTTTCGGATCTGGACGCCTCACTCGACTTCTACACCCGAGGTCTCGGATTGGTAGAAGTGCGGCGCAAAGAGAGTGAGAAGGGGCGGTTTACGCTAGTCTTTCTAGCTGCTCCTGGAGATGCTGAGCAGGGGGCTGAAAAGTCTGCCCCGCTAATGGAACTCACCTACAACTGGGATCCCGAGGAGTACAGCGGCGGCAGAAACTTTGGTCACCTAGCCTACGAGGTCGATGATATCTATGCGGTCTGTCAGCATCTGAGCGATATAGGTGTGGTGATTAATCGTCCTCCGCGTGATGGCCACATGGCCTTTGTACGCTCACCGGATGGCATCTCTTTCGAGCTGCTGCAGAAGGGTGATGCGCTGCCAGCTGCGGAACCTTGGGTCTCAATGGAGAATAGCGGGACCTGGTAATTAGCAGTTGTTACGCAGTGCTGCGAGGAAAGTTCATCTCTTCGCGGTTAGTGACGGCTTTGGCCAGGGCGAGCGCGCGCCAGTGCTGGTCGTCAAATCGTTTCGTTAGACTCGCCGAGCGGCAGCCTGAATAGTATGCCGTTGTCGGTCGCTCAACACCATCCGTCGTGGTCGTTTCGCATTCAGGATCGGTCTCTGTAAGGTTGTTCCGGTATAAGCGGTTTGTTTTGTGTCTGGCATTCAATGCTCCGAAATCCGATCTCTTATTTCCTCGGGCCTAAGGCTAGACCCCGGTTTATTGTTTGCACGCAGAACGGAGAAAAAAGTACAAAATCTTAGGGGTGCCCTACGACAGACGATTGGCCAGATCCAACGCATCATCGAGGCGATCCTGCCCCCAAAACGGCTCGCCATTGACGATGTAGAAGGGGAAGCCAAACACACCAGCGGCGATGGCAGCACGGGTCTCGGACTCGAGTTGCTCGTCAAGCTGTGTCGATGTCTCTAGCAGGTCGGGATCCATCTTCTGCTCTTTTAAGATTGCGGCTAAAGTGTTGGCGTCGCTGATATCGCGTTCCTCAACCCAAACTGCGCTCAGCAGCGCGTGTAGCATCAGAGCGATCTGATCGGTGTTATCCCGCACTGCCAGCAGCAGTTTCGTTGCGGGTTTGGGATCAACGGGAAAATACTTAGGCGTAAAGTTGATTGTAACGCCACGCTTAGCTGCAATGCGATGAAGCTCTGCCATGCGGTAATCTAGGCGCTGCTTCGAACGTTGGCCTAAGGGTATACCGCCAGTCTCGGCGAAAAGTAGTGCGAGGTCGACTGGACGATAGCGAATCCGCCCCGGTGCCTGACGCTCAAGGTCATCACCGGCAAGAAAAGTAAAAGGCGATATGGGAGAGAAGTAGTAGTCGATGTTGGCAGGCATGCTGGGCTTTTTTGTTCTTATTAGCTTTGTCACTAAACTAGTACGCTATCAACAGTCTCGCAGACCTCTCTCAGGCTACAGGGCTTACCTAGAAAGGCCGCAGCACTGAGCGCGGCGGCGCGTTTCTTCTCGAGGTTGGTGTCGTAAGCCGACAGAAACACAATTGGGATCTCTTTGGTGGAGGGTACTCGACGCAGCATCTCAGCCGCCTCTATCCCGCTCATCCCCGGCATATTGATATCAAGCATGATGAGGTCGGGAAGGTGCTTCATCGCGAGGTTAATTCCGGTATCGGGGTCCATTGCTAGCATCACTTGATACCTAACGCCCAACGCCTCTCTGAGGCTGCTGAGAGTAAAGGTATCGTCATCGACACAGAGAATAAGTTTTTCCGCGGGTTCCATGCTACTTCATATCAACCACTGACGGTGTGCTCTTAGTCTAGTGCACCTTCGCCAATTCGACAGGATTTTCGATCAAGTTTGCTTTCTTTAGTAGTTTACGGCGGTATACTTCGCGCTGAAATAGAGATTACTCGAGGAGCAGTGGAATGTCTGAGGAACAAAGCTTGGCGAATGTGGGCTTTATCGGAATGGGGGTCATGGGGAAAAACCTGGCGCTTAACTTAGCCGATAACGGTTACTCCCTCGCAGCCTTTGATCTGGATAGCGGAAAAGTAGCGGCGGCTATCGCGCAGGACCGCACTGAAGCACCCAACTCTGCACCGCGAATCCGCGGATGCTCCTCATACACTGAACTGCTGGCTAAAACAGATACACCGCGCATCATTTTTGTTTCCGTGCCTGCGGGTGACCCTGTGGATCACGTCTGTAGCAAGCTAATTGATGCTGGTATCGGTGCAGATGACATCGTGGTTGATACCGGTAACTCACTCTGGACCGATACACGCGATCGTGAAACAAAATATGCGGGCAGTTTTATCTTCTTCTCGACTGCGGTTTCCGGTGGTGAAGAGGGTGCGCGCTTCGGACCGGCACTCATGCCTTCGGGTGATCCGTACGCTTGGACGCGTATGCGCCCGGTGTTGGAGGCGATCTCCGCTAAGGTCGACGCTGAAACAGGCCTACCGATTGAGCGACGTGAGCCGGGTAACCCGGTAATTGAAGGTGAGCCCTGTGCTGCCTACATCGGCGACTCCGGTTCTGGCCACTATGTGAAGATGGTTCACAACGGCATCGAATACGCGGATATGCAGCTGATTTGCGAGGTTTATCATCTGATGCGCCATGCAATGTCGATGACACCCGTTGAGATCGCAGAGGTACTCAGGGAATGGAATAAAGGGCCGCTGCACTCCTACCTGATTGAGATTAGCGCTGAGGTGCTTGATCAAGTTGATCAGGAGACTGGTAAGCCGCTGGTCGACATCATTCTTGATAAGGCGGGTCAGAAAGGCACCGGACTCTGGACCGCCGTCAGTAGCCTGCAGGTTGGAGCCCCGGCTCCAACCATCACCAATGCAGTCTTTGCCCGCGCTCTCTCAACTTTGAAAGAGGTGCGCGTCGAGGCATCCAAGTCTTTGCCTGGTCCAGCCGGCAACGGTATCACGACCAGCCGCGAAGAGATGGTAGAGCAGCTCCACGATGCGCTCTACTGCGCCAAGATCTGTGCTTACGCGCAGGGTTTTCAGCTCATGCAGATCGCTGCCAAAGAGCACGGTTGGGATCTAAACTTCTCCTCCATAGCTAAGATTTGGCGCGCCGGTTGTATTATTCGCGCCGTTTTCTTGCAGCCGATCGCGGACGCATTTGAGCGCAATCCTGATCTTCACAGTCTGCTGATGGATCCGTTCTTTGCTGAGCAGGTAGGGCGCTACCAGTCCAACTGGCGATCAGTTGTGGCGCAAGCGGTACTCGCGGGCATTCCAGCGGGTGCTATCAGCTCAGCGTTGGCGTACTACGACTCGTACCGCACTGAGGTGTTGCCGGCAAACCTGCTACAGGGTCAACGTGACTACTTTGGTGCTCACACCTTTGAACGCGTCGATCGTCAGGATGGCAAGTATCACGTGAAGTGGGCGGACCCAGAGCGTCCGCTGGTTAAAGCGTAAATTCAGCAAAATGGGCTGAGAGCTCGCGGGCAATCAGCTCAGGTTTGCGTTGGCGCGCGCTAAACTGGCGGGCGAACAGCGCGCTTTGCACAAGCGTTTGCGGCGCCAGCAGAGTTTCAATCTCATCCAGAGTGAAGAATCCTGGCATCCCGTCATCGCCCAGCAGGTGAGAGCAGGCGTAGATCTGATACTGTCTTAATTTATCCGCTACTCCCGCGGCGTCAGGTTCTAAGGATGCCGCTAAACTCAGTAGATGTTGAGCTTCAGACTGGTAAACTCTGTACCAGCTCTCCTCGCTATCTCCGATCGCTCTTAGACGCGCACAGGCTGAAATTTCATCGCTGAGTGCCTCGGGCCAGCTTGCTCGATACTCGTTTAGTAGGTTAATGATGCGGTCGATGTGGGCGCAATTAGCACTCAGTGCAAACTGGTAACAGTGCACCCCTAAGATACTGGCACGTACGCTGCCGATCTGTTCGACCAGTGGTAGCTGAATATTCAGTGCGCGTTGCAGGGCCCTCATATCTAATTGATCGTAGAGGTGAGTATTAAGCTTTAGTAACCCTTCGCTCATTTGGCTAAACGCTCCAGCAGCGCAGACCATTGTCCGATCCGATCCGATCCACCCACAAACTGACCAGAGCCACGCTCCTTCGCCAACCAGAGTCCCTGCACATTGAAACTGTAGACGGGTATCAGGTCTTTGCGCTCGGTTGCCGGTTTGATTTCGGCTATGAGGTTGTCCAGTACCAGAGGGATAGTGCCGGGATCGGGCGCGTAGGTGAGGACCATATGCGCTTCATCCCAATTTAGTGCTTTGACGTAGGTGATACGCATTTTGCCGTCATCAACGCCTAGCTCACGCAACGTAAAATACTTGGCGATAGAGTAGTCCTCACAATCGCCGCCGAAGGTGGTAAGTTTCTCAAACGGGGTAGCCCAATAGTCCTTCACCCCCCAGTGTTCCAAATCAGAGTAGTAAGGGACCAGGTTGAAGAAGTTGTTAACCAGTTCAAGCTTCTCTAACTCGCTCATTGCTTGGTTCTCAAGCACAATATTGCGCATCGCCTGCAGGCGTTTAGCCGCTGATGCCCCCCATTTGGCCTCGACCCGTTCCAGTAGTTCAGGTGAGAAATCAACGATCCCATCAGCACGTACAACAGGTGCGAGCATCCCAAACAGAGCGAAGCTCAGGGCAATCAGCCCAGTGCGCAACAGCTTCACAATCACTCCTCTCTGCGACTCGCTCCGGCCAGCCCGATCTGACGCAGCGTCTCAATATCCTCTGCGGATGCAACAGATTCAGCGTGGACCTTAATATCGAGGAGATGACCAAGCTCCTGTAACGCCTCAACCATCTGGCGCTTCTCTGTAGAGTGAGCAATATCCTCAGTGTAGTGGCGAGCGATACGGATGTAATCGAGCTTGTGCCCGCTGAGGCTGTCTATATTGAACTGCTGAGTTTCAAAGCGCTTCAACATTACGCTGGTACCGGCACGGTGAGCAAACTCGATAAAGCTGATAAAAGTGGGAATATCTTGAGACGCAGCGTAGGCGCTAAGACTAAACGTAATTGAAGCTGACTGCTCGCGGTAGGTCTGCAACAGTTCGAACAGGCTCTGTCGAAACTGGTTCGAGCGGATCGACTGCAGGGAGAGGTTGATGGCGATTGTATGTTCTGTACCGTCGACTCGTATACGGTCGATAACACGACGCACGATCTTAAGATCAAACTCCTGAACCCGCTTTGTTGTCTCTGCAATTGAGATAAAGGTGCCGATGGGAACCGGTGTATTATCCTCATCTCGAACGTCCGCCAGAGCCTCCTCGATGAGCACCGTCGACTCTTTTCCGGAATCGAGCGCATAGCTGAGATTGGCATACTTGATAGAGAAGTTCTCTGAATCGATAGCACGGGCAACCAAACGGTTCCACTCTTCGACACTTCGGGCGGTGCTTGTTGATTTGCTCAGCGCGAATTTGTTCGGGCCGATGATGCGTGATTTCTCGTAAGCTTCAGAGGCAGCCGCTAGAAGTCCGACAGTGGTGCAACGAGCATCAAAGCTAGCGCCGCCAATATGTGCGACCTCGCTCATCTCAAAGGCTTCACCGACGGTTTTGAACGCCTCGCAAAGTTTGCTACAAAGCTGCTCAGCTGCCGTTTCGCGAGAGTCGTTTGATATCAGAATGAACTCAGAACCTACCATACGAAACAGATGCGCACGACCGCCGGCATCTGCTGCCGCGACCTCTTTTATTGCGTTAGCGAAAGCTCGAATGTAGCCATCAACCTGAGCACTCGAGTGGCGACTCGCATAATCGGCTAGATTATCGATGCGAATAATAAGAAGGTGTCCCTCTTTACCCTGCATAAATTGCTCTTTCATCAGGGTCTCGAAGCGAATTTTATTGGGTAGTCCCGTCAGCGAGTCAACATGCATGCGATCACTCGCCTCGGAGAGGCGCTGATTGAGGGAACCAACCACGCGCTCAATTTTGCCGGACATCAGGTTCATCGAGTTGGCCACGCTGCGCATCTCTGCTGTCCAGGGGAGGGGCTCAATCTTCTCGTACTGGCCCTCACCGATGCGCTCGGCCATCAGTCGGATCCGTTGGAGCGGTGCCAGCAATGTACGAATAACTAAGGCTAAAAGCGCCAGAGAAATAAGGAAGAGCATCGCAGAGTAGCGGAGCGAGTCTTTGAACTGCTGCCAGAGTTTGAGATAGCCAAAGCCCGGGTGGATCGTTACCTCGACTCGACCACCGATCATCCAGCCTGAGTCGATATCAGAGAACGCACTGCCGGTCCTCATTGGTAGCCAATCGACGAACCAGCTGGGGACCTCTTCAAAGGTTTCAGGATTACGCTTGCGCACTAACTCCAGCCCATCCACGTCGGTTAAGCGAATCTCCAAAAAATAGCCGCGATCAAATATGGTATTCACCATGGTTTCGAGGATTGGATCCTCTCTCTCGAGGATATAGGGAGCCAACGAGAGGCCCAAAGAGGTCGCGGTATCTTGGGCGTGAACCTCAGACTCAATCTCAAGATAACTTTTTATGTTATTGATACTTGTGTAAAAATTGATGGCGAATATCGCTAGAAAAATACCCGATATAAGCAGCATCAACTGCTTGGAGAGTGACATGTGCGGGCTCCCAGACGTCCTTAGGTTAGCATGAATTAAGAGTAGTCCAGTTGTGGACTTATGTCATGAAATCAAACGGATAGGCGATAATTTATAGTCAAGATCATTGTGAATTTGCTTTGCTGAGCTAGCCTAAAACTGGGTTCATATCAATTTGTTAACGATCATGGCGTGTGAGGCGGGCTTATGGGGCGTGCGATAGATGTGCAAGAGTTCACAGCTGAATCATACGAGCAATTTGAAACTGCGTTACACCAACAGCTAGCTGGTCTGAAGTCTCTGCTTGAAGAGCCCGGCTTTGGTGAGGGACCACGTAGCCTAGGTGCAGAGGTCGAGCTTTACTTAGTTGATCAGCAGAGTCGTCCTGTTTGCCAGAATCCCAACGTATTAGATGCGCCGACGGATCGAGCAGATCAACCAATTGCTCGCTGGCCGCTTGAGGATCGATTTAAGGATAGTTGATGAAAAAGACACTCAATGAACTTATAAACCCCCGTCCTGATCAGATCGATGCTGACCCGATTGACTGGCTTGAGCGTTTAGCTGGGCCCACCGTGATCTGGATTGATGGCACAGAGCCAGCCCGCACACGGGCTGTCGTTACGCTATTACACGGTAATGAGCCTTCCGGCCTGTTAGCCATTCATGCGATCTTACGTAGCGGTGAAGTGCCGGTAACCAACCTGCTTCTGGTTATTGTTTCGGTGGAGGCAGCACTCTTGGAACCGCGGTTTCGTTATCGCACTTATCCTCAGGAGCGGGATATGAACCGCAGTTTTAATCCGCCCCACCCAGACAACGCTGGGCATCTAGCACTGGCCGTTCTGAATCGTCTCAAGGCTGCTCAACAGACGACAGACTTGGAAGCTGTATTGGACGTGCATAACACCTCAGGACAAAGCCCGAGCTTCGCTGTAGCCACCGTTGAGCACCGTGCGCACGAGATTCTCGCTGCAATTTTTACACAGCGACTTGTGATAACAGGGTTGCGACTCGGTTCGCTTATGGAGCAAAGCACGGATGAGTGCCCCGTAGTGACTGTTGAGTGTGGCGGAGCGCAGGAGGTCCAATCCCATGCTTTGGCCGAGCAAGGCTTGCGCACGTTTATGCAGCGAGAGAATCTATTTGAACTCGACCATGCGGTGGATATGGATCTCTACCATCATCCTGTGCGTCTCGAGTTGGAGCAGCGTCTGACGCTCGCTTTTGCAGACGCACCAGTCCCAGGCTTTGATCTTACCCTGCTTGATCAGGTGGACCAGTTCAATTTTAAACTCGTACCAGCAGGGACACAGATCGGATGGATTATCGATCCGGATGTTATAAACTACCTGCGTGTAACTGATGCGCGCGGAAACAACCGCTTCGATCACTACTTTGAAATCTGTGGCAATCGGTTGCAAACTAAGGCAACGCAAAAATTGTTTATGGTTACCACACGTCCGGATATAGCGCTAAGTGACTGCCTGCTCTATTCGGCGTTTGAGACAGAACATGCAAGGGTGCATCTTGACGATAGAACAGATTGAACGCGGCGCTTCGCTGCCATCCGACCTCAACCCTGAGGGATATCAGAACCTTATCGAACTCTTTGATCGCTGTGTTGAGCAGTATAGTCCTCGCCCGGCGGTCACGAGTTTGGGTTGTACACTCAGTTTTGCCGATCTCGATCGTTACAGTCGAGCATTCGCGACTTACTTGCTCGAGGAGGCTAAGCTTCAGCCGGGCGACCGGGTGGCACTGCAGTTGCCGAACCTTATTCAGTACCCAGTATTGGTTTTTGGTGCACTTAGAGCCGGCATTATTCTGGTAAATACCAACCCGCTCTATACACCAGAAGAGATGGCCCGCCAGTTCAAAGATAGTGGGGCAAAGTTGCTGGTGATCTACGCTGGCATGGCTCACAAGCTGGAACAGGTTCTTGACCAAACCGATATAGAGCGGGTGTTGGTCACTCAGGTGGGCGATTTTGGGCCAAGGTTGCGCGGTGCCTTTCTGAATTTTGCTGTGCGCTGGATCAAGCGCGCAGAGCCAAAATTTAACCTGCCAAGAGTCGCCTGGCTCAAACCGACGCTGGATGCCTGGGTGGGGCGGGACGCTCGCTATCCCGATTTAGCGTTGGGCGATGTGGCAGTGCTGCAGTATACCGGCGGCACCACCGGTGTTGCTAAAGGGGCTGTTCTAACCCATGCGAATCTGCTGGCAAACATACTACAGGGCCGTGCGGTGATGAGTGTAATGCCCAACGGCTGGGTAGAGCAGGTCATATCGCCGCTGCCGCTCTACCATATTTACGCCTTTGTCGTGTCTCAAATCATCGCCGCAGAGGGTGGTCACTCGCTGTTGATACCCAATCCGCGTGATTTGGATGGCTTCGTCAAAACTCTGAAGTCCACGCGGATGAGCTGTTTTATCGGGCTCAATACACTTTTTGTGGCGCTTTGTCGGCATCCGCAGTTCTCCAAAGTGGATGTCTCGAACCTCAAGGCTACAGTCTCTGGTGGTATGGCGCTTACGTCGGCAGCTGCAGATGCATGGCGTAAAGCGACTGGTCAGGAGATCATTGAAGCCTATGGCCTGACCGAGGCTTCGCCGGCCGTCACCGCAAATGACCCGCTCAATCCGCAGATAGGCAGTATCGGCAAACCGCTGCCGAGCACTCAGGTTGATATCCGCGAACAGGGGTATCGTTCACTCGGAACTAATGAGCCGGGCGAGCTCTGTGTTAAAGGGCCGCAAGTCATGCGGTGCTATTGGAATCGCCCTGAAGAGACGGCTGCAACCTTTACAGCGGATGGCTGGTTACGCACCGGCGATATTGCCACTATTGATCAGGATGGTTTGATTCACATTGTCGATCGGGCGAAGGACCTGATTATCGTCTCTGGATTTAATGTATACCCCAATGAGGTAGAAGAGGTAGTCGCCTCCCATCCTGACGTGGTCGAGTGTGCAGTTATTGGTGAGGCTAATGAAGAGAGCGGAGAGCAGGTCCACCTGTTTGTTGTCAGTGCAAACCCAGAGCTAACAGAGAGGGAGCTCGTTGAGCACTGCCGCGCCAATCTTGCGCCCTACAAGTGCCCTAAACGGGTCAGTTTTCGCGACGAACTACCCAAGACACCTGTCGGCAAGGTATTACGGCGCGCGCTCAGAGAGGAGTAGGGGTTCTGAGGGTGGGATGCTATCATCTCGCCCTTATTTTTATTGGATACCACTGTGCTCGCTGCATTTCTAGCCGCCATCTTTCCAACTTTTGCAATCGCAACGCTGGGCTACCTGATTACTCGTAAAACCGACCTGCTGCGTCATGAGGGGATGCCGATCCTTACCAGTCAAGTGGCACTACCAGCGCTGGTTTTACACTCACTGCTGACCAAGGGGCTACCGCTGGCCGAGATGGGGCGGTTGATGCTTGTTACCGGTGTCTGTCTGATGATCGGTGCGATGATAGTTTGGATAGGTTGCAAAATACTCGGTAAGTCGTCGCGCTTCTATCTCACCACTTTGGTTAATCCCAATACCGGTAATTTCGGCACGCCGGTGGTATTCGCACTGCTGGGGGCAGACTCATTGGCTCCAGCTCTGATCATCTCAGTCACAATAACACTCAGTCACTTCACTCTCGGAATCACAGCGATGTCTGGTAGTTTCGCGTGGCGAAAATTAGCCTCTAATACGCCGCTGATCGCACTCGCAACAGGGGCGTTACTGCTCGGATTCGAGATTCAGCTGCCCACTCCTATCATGGGTTTGTTAGATATGCTGGGAGGAGTTGCGCTGCCGTTACTGCTGTTACTCTTGGGTAGTTCCTTGGCTAACCTACATCTAAAGGGGCGTAGAGAGCTTGGGACGGTGGCCGCGCTTTCGCTTTACCGTCCGGTGAGCGGTTTCTTAATTGCTTATGTAGTGACGCGGTATGCTGGGCTTGACCCTCTAACCAGCCTCGCGCTGATGCTGCAAATGTCAATGCCCGTTGCGGTTATGAGTTATCTGCTGACGCTGCGTTTTGGCGGACCATCAGATCGAATTGCAGCGTTAACGATCACCAGCTTGCCAGTTTCACTGATGGTCTTAGCGCTGATCTACGCCTATCAGAACGCCCTCGTTTGAGGATGTACGTATCGGTTTACGGTTTAAGCTGGTTCAGTTCATCGCCGCGAGTCGGGCATCAATCTCGCGCATTCGCGAGTGCGAATTACGCAAAAACGCCTGTGCCGCGTTGTAGCGGCCCGCCTTATCCGCTTTGAACTCTAGGTAGGCCCGTGTCAGGTTCTCTTTTCGCTGATCCAACCAGCCTTGCTGCTCCGCCATCAGCAGCTGTGCCTGTTCAGGCTCGAGCCGATCCAGAAGTTCGCGAAAACTGATGTAGAGTTTAGCGTCGACCACATATGCAAGAGACATCAGAGAGTCGATCTTCTCATCCAGAGTAGCGCTGTCGCTGAATTGAGCGTTCATACCCTCGAGCGTATCATCAAGCGTAGGTAACCAATTCAGTTGTTGGCTAATCGTCACCCGAGAGGATTCAATTGGCCTTGGGTTCTCGTTTGTTTGCTCTACTGCAGGTTCGAGATCCGTTACGGCTAACGGCTGTTCGGGCCAGACATCGGGCACCACTGCTTGCAGTGACTGCGCTTCGTTGGTGGGCTCCTCAAGTGGTGGTAAATGCTCATCTGACTTGAGCAGAGTCGCTGCCCGATCAATTGAGCGCTCAGTCACTTCAACTTCAGACTCGGGTACGGGAGTCAAACCAATACTCAGCAGTTGGCTGGTCTCTGATGACGCCTTTTGGAGCGAAGTCTCACTAGATGCGGCGGCCTCGACCGCTGTCGGCTCCGAATCACTGTTTAGATCCGTTGAATCCTCTTTTGAGTTAGCGCGAGCTAGGATTTCTGCAAGCGGTGTACCGCTGCTGGTCTCCGTACGCACGTCAATACGAGGGGTGGGTAACGCTTGGCAACCGGCCAAGATCAAACTGGTTAGGCAAAGGGCGCTTTTGACTCTAGTTTTTGACGGCATCTCAAGCTCTTCAGACGTTGTTGGACTGGGCTGTTGTACGAGGCATTGTATAGCAGATACTTTACCGATTCTCTGTTATAATCGCGCGCTTTCTTTTGAGCAGCTCCACGGAGAGAGTAATGAGCGCTAAAGTAGCGATTGTAATGGGTTCTAAATCCGATT
>Ga0209555_10000782_pt1 | contig 25970 bp, 58 predicted proteins | sample SaaInl85LU_5_DNA_FD_184643 | JGI IMG/M metagenome (GOLD analysis project Ga0209555, IMG submission 184643) | Marine microbial communities from expanding oxygen minimum zones in the Saanich Inlet - ESP_85LU_5_DNA (SPAdes) (version 2) | ecosystem: Environmental > Aquatic > Marine > Intertidal... | reverse complement strand
AATCGAATGGGTTAACAGGATCTTCATCCTGAAACTGTGGCTGCATCACATCCATGATCTTATCAAAGATCTTCTTACCAAACTTGTAAAGGAATACTTTACCGTTATTGGAAGGATTAGCTGGATCGTCAACAACCAACATGTTAACAACATAGTGTAGGCGACGCTTACGCGCACGTACAATATCTTTGTTAGCCTCAATACCAGAGTTCCAGAGTTCTGAGTTCATCTCAGAAACAGGGTCATTCTGACCGATAGTAGTCAATGAGTTTTCGATATACCATTGACCAGTTGGTCCTTTAAAACCGTGATCCCAGTACTTAACCCATGGTAGATCTTCACCTTCAGCAGCAGGCAAGAAACGAAGTACGGCATAACCGTTACCTGATTTATCGACTGTTGGTTTCCAGAAGCGATCATCCCCATAGGATTTTTTCTCGCCGCCACCTGCCTCTTCGGCAGCAGAAATGAGTTTAGAGATATCGGCAGAGCGAATAGCTTTAAGATTTGCAAAAGACATATGTTTTTTCCTTGTATTGCGTTTTATTTACTGAATTATCCACTTGATTCATAATATATGTTATATTATACACCATTTTTATCATGATGTAAACACCTTAAGTACAACTTTTTTCATTCTTTCGGTATCTACTTGAACAAAAGGTTGGTACTTACGGATTCTCAAAGAGACGTCTGGCCACATAATTGTTTCCGTGATCTCTTTATCGGCTTTGTTCATAAAGCCGGTGAGCTTATTTATAATCACTACCGTCTCAAGAGAAATTTCTTCTTGAATATAGTAATTGATTATAGGCGGATGCTCACCATCAACACTCTTGAGTAATGAATCAAGTGACTCACATTCAAGAGAGAGATGGTTGAGATCCTGTTCAAAGATATACCCGATTGACTGCATTCGCTTCAACCAAGACTGATAGACATCCTCGGCGTTCAGCATTTCACCAATCCACTTTGTGCCATTGACAAAATGAGATGCATAGTATCCAATCAATTCAGGTGTTTCTTTAAATCTGTTTGCGACTTTCGAAAAATGGTACTTATCATTACGTTTCCAAAAAGACTTGGGGTTTGCCGAAGTCTTAAAGTTGTACTTTGTGGCATCATATGTCTTTGACTCAAAGTGGAGTTTTAAAGATTGATAATACCTGTAAGCGTCAAAAGAGTCCATAGTTCTCATCATACTGGCAACTGCGCCGTTGTTCCTTCAATGAGCCTGAGCTCAATACACTCAGCCTCTAGTTTATCTTTGATTGCAGGCGATACTAACTTACTTATATCTGCAGGATCAAGTTCACGATCCTCGCATACTTGCAGTATCGCGTCCATGTAAGACAGCTGCAAACTCGCCACGTGTTCTTCGACAATCTTGGCGAATTTCTTTTTTGTTAGTATCGTTTCTTCAATCATTAATTCCACCTGTAAAAAATGTGGTCGTCAACTTGCATAATCCTGTCCAATGTTGGTGCCCAGTTGGGTGATACATTGTCTGCATGATAATGCGTTGCTCCACGTGTTATATCAATATTTTGTTGGTATAGATCCATAGACTCAAGTGCTACGTTATAAGACTGATCCCATAAATCTAAGTTACGAGGTTTATCTGACAAGCCGTCACAGTACCAGCTAAACTGACATGCATGACGGCGCATAGATCCATCTTTGTTAACTTTTCCTTGCTTAACTACTTCACAAATAGTGTCTGGATATCGTCCATCCATTACTCTATTCAAAGTAGTATGTGCTACTGCAATCTGACCTAGATGTGATTGATTACGAGATTCAAAATAAATGTTCTTAGCTAAACACTCCATTTCAGGTGCTGATATAGACAACATCGCTGCTAGAATAATCTGTTCCATTATTTATCCAATGCTCTTATAATTACAGTATCGCCATTTAACCGGCCGTTAGGTACATTAATCTTAGTAGATAGACCCTTAAAGATATTGTCAATCTGTTTAGGAGTCTTACTTTGTATACTAGGTAACACTTCATCTGGTTTACGTAACCGAGTACATCGACTCGCCTCGGTATCAAACTTTTTGATAGAAGTACCGCTTACCTCAAATCCCTTAGGAGACATAGTAATGTACTCTGTCAACATTCGAGTCTTCACGTTGAAGGTAAACAATCTTGCAGCTCCAACAATAAGCACCGGATTAATAGATACCAACTTATAGTCAGAGTTTTCTTTACAGTACTTGACACGAGCTACTTGTTTATCAGCAGCCTTAGGCTTACTCACCCGTGTACGTACGGCTTTAGATGCAGCTTTCAGCTTATCCAGATCTGATAGCATAGTCTCACATGCTTTCATTCGACGCTTTAATTCAGCACGACCAATGTGTGAATAACCTTCAACTGCCTGCTCGCATTTCTTGTGATAAGCATCTGAATAGTCAAGCATCCAACCGTCAATAGTACGGCGTACCTGATCAACTGCAGCACCTTTGAGATCATGGTAACGCATACGGTTATAAAGATCGATCTCGGTCTTTTGACCATCCATCCATTCATCTTCAAGATCATCAATCTCAACCATGATAGTTTTATTGACTTTAGCACGTAAACGCTCACGTGGAGAAAGAACAATCACGTTGCCTTTGGCAGCTGCTTCTTTCTCTCGATTCTTTGCGATTTCCTTACCAGATTCAATTAGACTTGAATAGAACTCAATCGCTTTTTCGTAGATGTTCTTATATGCAGAAGGATACTCGAGACCATTGGTCTCCCACAAAATAGCAGTCACATAGTGTGAGTACATGTGAAAGTAGTACTCGGCATTAGCTAAAATTGCTTTTGCATCTTCTTTTGAAAAGGTTTTCTTGATCCACGGCTTGGTGATATCCATTGCGGACTTCTTGTCAAGCTCATAGTGAATATAGTATTTTGTATTTTGAAAATCCTTCATCGGAATAGCCGCAATGCCAGTTGCAAGGCGGACTCGAGGTAAGACTTTCTTTTTACGGGGTGCAGCCATTAGCATTCTCCATCGTTTGAATATAAGTATATTCTAACACAGTTTAGGGGTAATGTACACAACTATTTTAGGGTATTTGAATATTTTGTATACTATTTACTGGAATGCTAATCCAGCTGTTGTTGTCTATATCTAGACAGGTAATTGAATGGAGCTCAAACATCGCTGTTTCGTACATTGACTCAAACCCTATCGGGAAATTGTCAAGCTCTTTGATATAGTCATGAATAAGTGTTGCTCGGACTGTACGCCGACCTGACCCCTCAGGAGTGTACGTGATGGTACAAACCTTTGAGACCAGATGGGTGTACAGCTCAGATCTTGTAATAGGATCTTTGCGTTTAGGCAAGTTTAAAGTCCTTGACGTTATCAACAATAAACGAACGCCAGCCTTCAGACTCAGGTGCATACACTCGGATTGCTGAGATAGTCTTTTCAAAACCTTCCCGCAAAGAGTCTTCACCACCCTTTGGCATCATATCAGCCGGAATTAAATCAGACTTGAGTGTACAAGGCATAACTCGCATAGTGCCGTCTTTCTTTTCAAAGGTGACTTCACACAAGCCTTCGCGTAATGAATCAATCATTTGTTCACGCGTCATATTATTCTCCATATCCTAAAATTTTGTTTAAGTATTCTTCGTATGTAACGTACACTCCTGAGAAGTCATCGCCAGAGTTTTGACTGACCCACTCATCACGAATGAAAATAGGTCGTTCTTTTAGGGCAGCTTCAAGCCGGTCAGCAACATCACGCAGCATATTAACCGTGTCCATTGCTTCTTGAACACCATCTGTACCAACGAGTCGATCAACAACAATTGGCCGCTCTTCGTTGGGAACTACATGATAATCAATCTCAGTATCAATTACGTTTTGCCAACACTCTTCTACCTGAATAGGATCCTTAGAGTCTCCGATATACACACTGGCACAAATGCCGGTTGGTGTAATACCAGGAAACACTTCTACATTAATTGATGCTTTGGCCATTTAGTTTCTCCTCATTTGAGCTATGTCTTTGGCTTCATTTGTTCCACGCATGATTGGAACCGCGTTTGATTTGTGCATTTGTCCGATACCGACAATAAGATCTCCGGTGTAGACGTTAGGCTCTTTCTTCGGGGTTGGCCCACCAGGTATTGTGTCCGACGTCTTGAGGCTTGGATAGTTCTCTGTGTGGCGGACATACGGTTCGGTCTTCGCATATTCTTTAAACTCCGTTTTCGGCTTGGGTGCTTTTCCACTTCTATAATCAATGTACTCATCAAGGGTTTGGTACTGAAGATTGTGTAGGTTACTTCTACGCATATCTTTATTGTACTGACGCCATTCAAGCTCTAGAGCTTTCATATTAAGCTTCTTTGCTTTTTTACGACGCTTTGAGTTGCCATGGACTTGAACACCCTGTATCATATGCATACTCATTCTGTATATCTCCTATCAACAGCAGAAGCATCCCACACATATGGCAGCTTCTTATACTTTGGACCAAAGATAACGACATCATCATCGCCAACTTCACTAAACACACGATCATCATAATCGCGGTGGATATAAACCGGTCCACCGAAGATCTTATGAGCGCGGACGTACTCGTCGCCTCTAAATCCTACATAGTGTACAGTCCTCATAACATCCTCCAAACTGTTTTGGCTAGGGTGGTAGGAATCGAACCCACGCCAACGGGTTTGGAATCCGTTGTACTACCATTATACTACACCCTATCAAACTTCTTAATACTGAATAGTAGTCTTAACTTAGTCCCTCACCAGGATTTTACGGGTTCGGTTGCTAGCACCTACCTACCTGTTACGTTTCTTTGCTCGTACTATGCAGTATTAAGAAGTTTTCGTGGGAGGGACTTTCCTGCAGCGTCCCTCCCCTTATCTACACATCCCGCTCGTAGCAGCGCCTGGGTTTCCTTCGGTACCAGATTTTCACACCGACCTAACAGACCATGTACATTGGTTGTTAGGATTTTCGATACAATCAAGATTAGTCTTTAGCCTCTAAACCCAATCAGTATCGAATTCTTTAAATTTCTTTCATTGTGATCATTGAGAACTTGTTAGTGTCGCGTAGACGCTTAAAGTACTGATCGGCATGACGGAAGCTAAAGCCACTTCCAAATTCGACAAGAGTATTTTTAGCATCTTTCCAGATGTAGGCTTTTATTTCATAAGATTTCATAGTGTATATTCCTTAAAGTTTACCAACCCAGTGGCTGCATTCATCACACGGATCATCCATTGCCTTAGTTCCAATCGTTGTCGAACTTAGTAGTGTAGTGAAGTGTTTCACCGTAGTATTCTTTAGCATAAGATGAAGCATCTGTCCACGCGTTGTGGTTCTCATCAAGCTTGGAAATCATACGATCGAATTCGTCAGATTTAGCTTTACGCTTAGGTGTCTCAACCACATCAGTGTAGCGACGGACCTTAGCGGCGTTAGCAGCCTGACGTGCTTTAAAGTTTTTGCGATCATTGATTTTTTTAGCCGCAGCTTTGATCATTTCAAGGCGGGCTGCTTTTTGTTCAGGTGTAAAAGTAGTAGTCATATTGATTCTCTCCATCATATTATAGTAGTATTATACCACATTCAAAACTGTTTGTACACAGTTATTTTAGTTTTTTTTCACTTTTTTACGATAAATTCCGCTACATTTAGTTCAAATACCGCATAGTTAACGGCAACTGAGAATTCAGCATCAGTAGCTTCTGAGAAGTCAAAGTCAGTACACTCGATTTCATACTCAACCTTTTTAGCGAAATGCTCAGAACAGCCAAGAAGCTCGATGATTTTTTTAATATTCAGACGCATTGGTTCTCTCTCCTTATTACTTAAACAGATTTGCCATCAGTTCACTTGCAAGCCGAGCTGCTACTTCTTTTTGAAGATCTTCTTTACTCTTAGCCATGATTCTCTCTCCATCATTCATTTTGTATATACAGTATACCACAGTTGAAACTGTTTGTACACAGTTAATTTCACTTTTTTGAAAAAAAGTTATCAACCAGAACTTCGAAGCACTCATACAAGTAATCAGCTGAGTAGAAGCCACCAAGATTCAGATTAAGGTCAGCATCAACAAAGTTCCAGTTGATTCCGCCTGAAGTGTTGATGTTCTCTTCGCTAGCAACTGCTTTGTTGAAAGCTTCGATTACGTCCATTTTGATCATTGATCCATTATTAAGCAACATGATATTCTCTCCATTAACCATCTCTTGATACCTTTATACCACATTAGAAATGGTTTGTACACAGTTAATTTCACTTTTTTTGAATTATTTTGCCTTTTTTTGAACTTTTTTTATGATAGCATCTGCATCTGGATATCTGGTCATCCCATCAACAATGTCATCCAGTACCGACATCATCATTAATTCCATGACTACCATCGCCTCATCGCGTATGGCTGGTGATAAGGTTTCAAGCCAAGCCTGACACTGATCAACCGTACCAATAGACCACAGATGATCTGCGATTTCTATCTGAAGCGGAGTGAGTCCTTCAATTTTCATCTTTGGCTTTCCATATTGACTCTGCAGCTTTCGAGTATTCTGCCTGAACCTGGCGTCGCATTGCTCTTAGAGAGTCGAGCTCTTTGATTGTGTCCTCGGCAGGACCGCTAGTGCCTACCAGCAGCTCTTCGAGGTACGCGATCTCTGTATCATAGTCCATAAGTTTCTCATTGAGATCTTCTAAGACTTTTGTTATAGGATTGCTCATGCTGCCTCCATCACTTCAATGCGTTCGTCATATTCCATGAAGCTAACTTCAAAAGGTACGTAGCCAGTATCGCCTACACGACCACCTTCTGTTTTACCAGAGTCTTCGGTGATCAGAATAGTGTAGCCTTCGTAGCCACCTGGTGTTGTGCCTTTTGCAATAACAGAACCTTGGATGTAACGATCTTGCTCACCAATTGAGCGTGTCATCTTTGGGTCAAAGTCATAGGCTTTGATTACGTCTTCGATTTTAGCAGTGTTTTCAAACTTAAACATGATATTCTCTCCATCAATCATCTTATGTAATCAATATACCACACCAGAAACCGTTTGTACACAGTTATTTTAGCTTTTTTGAAAATAAATGTCACTTTTCTGTTGCTAGGTAAGTGACCAACCCCCTGTGGTTACGCTGCTAGAGCGAACTCAGATGGAGCAAAGTTATCGTTTGCATTTAGTTTAATTGATCTATACGCGATCATCCGGTTAACTCCACTTCATCTTCACACCTGTCGATCCTATTTCAGCCCCATCAAAGATACACCCAAGTCTATTCTCTTTCGAGTTCTTACTTACACTAGGCCAACCGCTCAAGTGTATCTATGGTGAAGCTGCGACCCCATCAAAGATACACTAGCGAGAACAAAGGGAGGATCCTAAGACTGTCCCAGAGACCTATTACTCTCAAAAGACGCTAGTGTATCTATGGTGGGGTCGCAGCTACAACAAAAACACACTAGCACTCTTATTCTTTACCCTATTTCTAGGTCCTCTATATCGAGTTATCATCTCGGGAAAGAGAGGTTATATTTCAAACCTAGTGTGTTTATGGTGGAGCTGCTGGGTACTGCCCCCAGGTCCAGAATGTGTCTACGTTGCTTCAACGCTAACAAATTATATATCAAGAAAGAGAATCTGGTATACTCTCTCCCCCATCAACGTAACTCTTTAATTATAACACACTTTTCCGATTTTGTAAACCCCTAATTGTATAAATAGTCAAGTATTATGATAAAATATGGAGAACATGGTATGATTAAACGGCTAGCACTCGTTGCTGGTTTAATTATTTTTACACCTATGACTTTGGCCGCAGAGCCAATTGTGACTGACTCAACAACCAACAGCACCATTACATCAAATGGGCAGATGGAAACGACCATCAACCAACCACCCCCAAGCGCGATATCACCGCAGTTCAGTGGCGGTAACAATAGTGATCTATGTACTATCGGCGTTGCAGGTGCAGTTCAAACCCAGATCCTGGGCATTTCGGCCGGTACTACGTTTACCGAAGAAAACTGTATCCGCCTTAAGAACGCAAAGGTAATGTATGATATGGGCATGAAAGTGGCCGCGGTATCTGTTATGTGTCAGGACCAAAAGGTTTTTGATGCTATGATGCATGCCGGAACTCCATGTCCATACAACGGACAGATTGGTGAATCGGCCAAACTTGGCTGGGAAACCCACGTAGAAACAACTCGTCGTGAACTAGAACAATCGGATAAACTAAGTGTTGAAGAAAAAGCTACTTTTGGCATTGGCGGTATTGTCGCCCTCTTACTCTTATTCTGATAGTATAACGCCATACTACGGATATACGGGTAACGCTGCATCGACTGGTTTAAGCTGGTCGATGGGCAACGTATTGCCTGAACCACCTGGTTTAGACATTAACGGTGTGATCTATAGCTATACGATCCAAAAAGAAGTTGATGATTCTGTAGACGTCCATGTACAAAACGAGAATGCACTTGGAAGTGGGTACATATTTAGAGAAACAGATTCGTGGGAACCTGGCTCACTGGGTGGAACACAGATTAACAAAAATGTTCCAGTCATACCAGGCATACCTCGGGCTGCATGGGGTGATGGTTCTATTGTAACTGAGGGTGATGGTTCAGTATCAGATGCTACTGTAATTTATACGTATAAGGTCGACCCTTGCTATGACACTCAGTACGATCCAAACTGCCCAGGATACAGAGTTCCAGTTCCGGATATTCCTGAGGTTGACTTGGCCTCTCTATATGACACAGTATCCGATGAGAATGTCACACTAGATCGTAACGTTGATGGTGAACTAATCGACGACGAAGATAAAGATAAAAAGAGCGAAGAAGAACTCGCCGAGGAAGAAGCAGAAGAAAAAGAGGATCGTGAAAATAGACTTGAAAAAGCCCTATCAGCAGTAGATAATTCTGAGTTGTTTGCTCAATCATTTGTAGTTGCACAGATACTCGAATCAATTAATGCTTCTACGAACATGAATACTTACTACGCTGCCAGAATATCAGGCGGCACATATACTGATACCATTGTGCTACAAGATAAACAACTTCCAGATAGCAATAACGGACTGCGTAATGGCCTCGCACAACAACTACTGCACGAGCAAATGATTGACGAGCAGTATAATAAATGATGAACACATAAACCCCAACTTAGGAGAACAAAGATGTTCAAGAAAACACTTATTGTCAGCGCAGCCCTTTTGGGAACGTCTGGCATCCAGGCACAGGCTGAGAATGTTCCGATTACCGGTACAGTTCAGTCACGTTGTGTCATCCAAACAGATCAGCCCGGTGTGTATGGTAACCCTAACGCATACACTCTTACTACAGCACCAACTGATGGTGGCCTAGATGCCTCTATTCGTGTAGATGTTTCATTAGCAAATGCTTACTATGTAAGCATTACAGCTCCAAGTGAATTTTCATCTTCACCTATTTTGCCTGACGCTGTAACATGGACTGGTTCAACCGAGGTTTCTGCTGTGTCTGATGCTACTGGCATGGGTACATACGAGACTTCTAAAGTTGTAACGGATATGACTACTCGTTATGAAATGTCTGCAACAGGTTCAACCTGGTTTAAGACTGCATCTGAAGCAAAAATGGGTGGCGACAAAGCTTTCCCAGGTGGCAACTATACCGCTATGGTCGTTGCTGAATGCATCGCAAAATAAAGAAGCATTTATAATATGATTAAATCATTTATGATAACGGTAATGTTGGTGTTGTCTTCGTCGGTCGTATCGGCTCACGAGATGACACCAACTTATCCCAAATTGACTATTTCGCATCTTCCTAATGTGGTTAAGACTACTATGGAAATGTTCAACAAAAGAGCAGATGTGGAATACTATGAGATTGCAGTATTCGATAAAGACTTCAATCCAGTTCCTTTTGTAACTTCATATAATATTGTCAAAATTAAGTATCTTAGCAAAGTTACGTTTGACCTGTATATACACAAAGACGACGTACCTAGGGCGGTATATGTGTGTTCTAGGTCTAAGGTGAGGAAAGAAAATATTAGTCGGGCAGCTATATCATCTAAAATATGCTCGAAGTTTAAAAGTGAGTAATATGATATGAAAAAACTATTGATACCTTTGATGATGATATTCGCCACCGAAGCTGTGGCTGAATCTACATCACTAGGTCTGCAAATGCCATCTGCACCTTCGTCGTATGGACAAGATAGTATTAGGTCCGGAGATCTAGACTGCAAAAACGCAATTGGTGGAGCAACACAACTTGAGTTTGGCGTGACAGGTATTATTGATAATGCCGACACCCCATTTAGCGGCAGCTATGGAAATCAATCAAAAGATATTGGGGTATTTGCTAGAATCGTAATACCACTCGATAAACCAAGAGAAAGAATTAACTGCAACTCACTGTATCAACTTGAGCTACGTAAGAAAAGACTTGAGGTACTGAGGTTGCAAGAAGAACTAGAAGCACTAAGAAGGCTTAACTCACAACAGAGTAATAGTTTCGAAAACTAGGAGAAACCTATGAAACCTATGAGAAATGTATGCCACGTTATGGCCCAACTTGCCGAGATCGCTTACTTAGACGGTCCAAAGGCAAAAGAAAGAGGTCGACCTCTTGGGTTTACTGGCCATAAGTTCTTTGAAAATGACGGAGCACAGTGTCATGCATTCTGGAACAAAACCGAATACGTGTTGGCATTTCGCGGTACAGAGCCGGATGAATTGTCTGATGTTCTGGCAGACCTGAATGCTATTCCGCGTGGTGCAATGACACACGGTTTGGTTCATTCGGGTTTTAGAGGTGAGCTTGATAACATATGGACTGAAATCGTAGCTCATCATGGAAAAGGCCATGATTCAAAAACATTCTATATCACGGGTCATTCACTTGGTGCGGCAATGGCTACAGTAGCCACTTCTCGCTTTGAGGAATATACATCAGTTAAACAGCTTACAACCTTTGGTTCTCCACGGGTGGGCACACGTAAGTTTGTTAAGCACATCGCAACTCCACATATGAGATTCGTGAATAACAACGATATCGTTACAAAGGTTCCGCTGTGGCTAATGGGTTATAAACACCACGGAGTTTTACAGTATATCAACTTCTATGGCAATATCCGTAAACTCACTACATGGCAGGCAATCAAAGACAAGTGGCGTGGGTATCGCTCAGGTTTATTGGATGGTGCGATGGATCATGGTATGGCTAACTACGTGAAATTCACGAAGGGCATGTAATGACTGACGATGAGCTAATAATTAAGCTACACGATATGGCACGTGAGCTAGAGACCCAACAGCAGCTGCGTAAAGCCCAGGTTTTAAGAGAAGCTGCTGACCAACTATCACAAAAGATGAGAACGGATAATTAAATGGATATGATTGCAAGAATGTTTGATGACACACTATGGATCTACACTGCAATTGGTGGATCTATTCTTGGTGCAGTCGTATTGGCTTATCTGAGCACAACTAGAATAGGCCTATGGGGATATGCTAAGTTCGATTTGGCCGTGGATTATCTTGTTGCAAGATACGGATGGACCTGGCTTGAACAACCAACTGACGCATGGAGAAAGAAGTATCCACACGTCACAAAGAAAATCGACGAGCTTGAAAAGCGAATCGAAGAACTAGAGGAAAAATGAAATCGGTCATTACGCTATTTTTTATGTTGTCATACTCTGCAGCTGCAGATTCAAATGACGTCATGAAAGCTTGTCTTGAAACATATGAATACTCGGTCGAGAAATTTGACGAGTATGATTTTTCTGAGGCTGCTGCATGTCATAGTGATTATAGAGTAATGATGAATGAAGCTAAGCTAGATGAGCTGCGGGATTTTCTTAAGCATAATCCTCGGTATAGAGTACCAGGACAAAGTTTAAACCGCTGCTGGGGAAAGCCTAGAGAAATGCCTTTTGAAAGTTCTTATATTAAAAAGACAGAAAATGGATTTGAAGCCGGAGTAAATTACAAAGATAAACTACCGGCTGGATGCTATGAAAACGCACCGTGGGATAACCGCGATGAGAAATAGCTTCATATTAATAGTGGGTATTATATGTCTACTATGGGTGTTGAATGCACCTGCAGGTAAAAAGTATTGGGAAAACGTAGGACCTAAATGGAACAAAATGCTGAATTCCGACACTTATAATCAATAGCAACTTAGGAGAAATACATGAACTGGCTAATGAAACGATTAACCGAAAGAACAACACTTGATGGAGCAGTACTTGTTGCTGCTGGCATCGCCATGATAATTGCACCGCTGAATCTTATTGCTTATGGCATGATTGCATACGGTGCTTGGACAATGTGGAAAAAAGAGGACTAAACTATGGCTGAGTTTGAATTTGCGGGAATGACTTTCCGTGGTGGCAAGATGATGATTGTCCTCACCGCACTTTCAACCTTGGGTGGTGGTGCTTGGGCAGGTTTTGAATTCTATAAAGACTATATGGATATGCGAGAAATCGTACAGAATATCGATGTAGATACTATCGAGAATAGAAACAATGAAATCGAAGCAATGCTTGGTAATAACAATCGAGAGATTACTATTCGCCTTGATGCACTGCAAAAGTCATTAGATGAAGCTGAAAAAAGAAATCGTGAAAATAAAACTGACTTAGTTGATCGGATCAATATCCTTGATGCACAAGTAAGACGTGTTGAAAAGTTAGTAAGAGAAACCGAGAATGAAGTAAGGCAGATTGTTCAGAATGCAGAAGAGCGGTTTGATAATAAAAGAGACGCTCTTCAGAATCAGTACGATACGAAGGCGTCTCAGTTAAGGGATACTACAGATCAGAAGATCAAAGATGTAGAGGACAGATTGAACTCTAAATTACAAAGAGCACTGGATAATCCATTAGCTAACTAGATATTCTCTCCATCAATCAACGGATATACATTACCTAAGGCACCGGAAGTTACTTCACAAATAGCTCCGGTGTCTTTATTTGTGAGGAAGATATAGAAGTCTCTACGCTCGGGATGCAAAAATACCGTAACGTACAACATACTTCCTGCCATACTTTTTTGTTCTGCCAAAAATACAAGCTTATACCCTTGGCTATTCACTACATCTAAGACTGCCGTACCATCCATCTCACAAAACAGTGGAAGATCGACCATGAAGTCGCCCTCCTCAAAGTCATATGTCGGCGGAACATTCTGGAGGTCCTCATCATTGGCATGAGCACATCCGGCGGTTGACAACATAAGGCTTAGGAGAAGGGCGACTTTTTTCATGGTATCAATCCAGTAACTTTGCAAACGTAGCAGGACCGGCAATACCGTCTGGGGTCAGACCGTTTTCACCCTGCCATCTTTTAAGAACTGCTTCAGTTCCAGGACCAAAGATCCCGTCAGCACCAACAATACCAAGAGCTTCTTGCATGATCTTCACGCCTTCACCCTTTGAACCCTTGCGCAGCACACCAATATCATCCATGATATCTTCAACGGACTCATCATCAGTACCAAGATCAGCAGCTTCCATGCCAAATACTTCTAACGCTTTTGCGTAACGTGCCTGACGATCGGCAAGACCAATGTTACCACCGTTAATCTTTTTGGTCATTTTCACGACGTCATCAGTATCAGCAATTGCGTTTAGGTTATTTGTATCCCAGAACCAGCATGCAGACTCAACAGCACCGGCAGGAGTTGCAACATATTCAGCTGCTTCTTCTGCTGTCATGCCTACGCTCTTACCGAATGCAGTGTAGTTGCTACGACCAGTAAGTTGCTTCAGGCCACGTCCACGGAACAGCCAACCATCACCGTCGTTAACATTGCCCATTTTGTACTTACGGAATTCATCCATATAGACATAGTTTGCAATCATTTCTGGATTGCGGTGGTACTCATCCGCATCACGCTTCGGCGCTGCACCAAAGTAACGGCCAAATACCGCACGAAGAGCTTTAGCTGAGTAGTTCAAATTTTCTTCTAGTGACCGGAAGTTGTTTGATTCATGCGCGCATTGACTAATAAAGTGCGCAGCACGCCGTTCACTGTCAATGCCGTATTTAGGCATTACTTTTACCAGCGCCTCATGCCAGGAATCAACATCTTTGTTTCCCGGGATCAGTGCCGCTAGTTGTTCTTTTTGTAGCTCAAAGCTCATTGTATTAGTCCTTTATAATTTTCGAAATCATATCCTCAAAAGCTTCTACCTTCTCGACGCGATTCGGCCAATAGATATAATCTTTATCTGGATTCATTTTAAGATTAGACAAGAGCGGGATGATTGCATTATACAATTTATCTAACTTGTCTTCTAGTTCGCCAACGGTGCTGGAATGCTCGTTAGCTACAGTACGTGCTTCTTGTACTGCTTCTAATTCGGCTTCATCTATTGCAGTAAAGCCGAAATCAAATAGGTCTGACATTTAATATTCCCCTACAACATAGTTATATATTTCTTTCCAGTTCTTAACTCGAGTAGCCATACCAACATAATCAGCGTTAAAACCGTGTTGCATGAGAACGGAGTCTAGACCAAGATCAATGCCAAGGTCAGCATTTTCTGGTTTATCTTCTACCCAGATACAACCGCTATCACGGTATGGTTCAAGAGCTTCGTCTTTGTCAGCACCAGTATCTAGGTAAACATACGACTCAAAGACAGAAGGGCCAAACAACTCAATGAGATTTTTGGTACGCAAATGACCTGCATACGTATCCAAGCTCAGAGAGCTAATGACACGAAACACATAACCATGCTCTTCATGGAGTTTACGTACATATTTAACTGCATCACGAAGAGGTGGAATCTTGCGAATAGTCGCAGATTCATTAAACATCCGACAAAGCTTTTCGCCTTCGGACCGGTCTAGACCATAACGTTTATCCATTCGATAAACGCCTGGTTCAACTACTTGGTAACCATGACGGTCCATCCAAGCGGAATACGAGTAAACCCAGTCGAGCAGAACTCCATCTGCATCGACCAGGATAGTTTTTTGATTGTCTACATACATTACATATTTTCCTCAAAAGTTGTAGTCATAAAATTTACGAGGGGCATCTGCTAACTTATAGCGTTGACCATATTTGTCCTGCCATCCACGACTTTCATCAGTTAACATCCTCGAAAGCAACCTCCCTCATGGTAGCGTATCTCAAGTTAGCACCCTCTAAGTTAGCACCCCTCAAGTTAGCACCAATCAAGTAAGCATTCTCTAAGCAAGCACAACTCAAGTTAGCATTCCTCAAGTCAGCACTTCCAAGATTAGCCCCTCTAAGATCAGCGCCACGCAAGTCAGCACCGTACAAGTCAGCATTCCTCAAGTAAGCACCCCTCAAGTTAGAAGTCTCTAAGTGAGCGCCACTCAAGTAAGCCTCCCCTAAGTGAGCACGTTCTAAGTTAGCACCCCTCAAGTCAGAACCTCTAAAATCAGCACGAACTCCGACTTCGTTAATACCCTTGAGCCACAGCCTATGGTTATCTAGGATTACTTTAAGTTCATCTTTAGTCATTTAGTTTCTCGAAAGTTAGCGCCACTAAAGCAAGCATCCCCTAAGTAAGCACCACTCAAGTTAGCACCGTACAAGTCAGCATTCCTCAAGTACGCACCACTCAAGTCGGCACTACCCAAGTCAACATTCTTTAAGTCAGCATCCTCTAAGTTAGCATCCTTCAAGTTAGCGAAACTCAAGCTAGCATCCCTGAAGTCAGCATCCTCTAAGTAAGCATTCTCTAAGTTGGCATTCCTCAAGTTAGCACCCTTCAAGTTAGCACCACTCAAGTTAGCACCCTTCAAGTTAGCGCAACTCAAGCAAGCATTCTCTAAGTAAGCATTCCTCAAGTTAGCAACACTCAAGTCAGCATCCCTCAAGTTAGCAACACTCAAGTAAGCACCACGCAAGGTAGCACCGTACAAGTTAGCACCCCTAAGATCAGCACCACTCAAGTTAGCATTCTCTAAGTAAGTACCACCCAAGTTAGCACGCCTCAAGTTAGCGTCCCTCAAGTTAGCACCCCACAAGTCAGCACCACGCAAGTCAGCACACCTCAAGTCAGCACGGACTCCTTTTTTATTACCATTGAGCCACAGCTTATGTTTATCTAGGATTATTTTAAGTTTATCTTTAGTCATTCTTTTGGCTTCCATAGTTTAGCAAACTTCAATACGTTTGGCAATTCTTCATTCGGCATGGGACATACTACCGCGCAACTTTTGCGCCCATCAAGAGTATTGTTTTCATGCCCAAGATACACATTGTCAAGTGCTGCAATCTTATTAAACTCTTTTTGATTAACACGGACTACGCACTTTTTAAAACTGTTTTTAAGCCAGCCAATGTAGTGGGGATGCTTGTAAGGACCATTGTCAACAATACGATCAAAATCAGTATGTGCTTTTGTAAATTCCAAATGAGCTCCCAGAACAGCATGTGCCACTAAAGTTGGCGTCATATAGTCTGAAAACTCATCCAATACTGCGATATACATTTTCATGGTGTTTCTCCTTACTCAAGTTCATGAGGGTAGACTAGTGCCCCTCAAGTCAGCACCTCTCAAGTCAGCACCACTCAAGTCAGCATCCCTCAAGTCAGCACCCCACAAGTTAGCACCCATCAAGTTAGCATTCTCTAAGTCAACACCCCTCAAGTTAGCACCACTCAAGTTAGCATCCATCAAGTTAGCACCAGTCAAGTTAGCAAAACTCAAGTCAGCACGAACTCCGCTTTCTTTATTACCCTGGAGCCACAGCTTATGTTTTTCTAGGATTACTTTAAGTTCATCTTTAGTCATTTAGTTTCTCCAATGAAATCACTTGTCATTGATTCTTTGAATGAAAGTGAGGATTTTCGCACTGAATCTTCACCATATTTAGTTGAGTACTCAATGACAGCCGCATATATTGCGTTTTCCAATTTAGTATCCATCCTGAAATACTCCATACTTACTCATTTAGTTTCTCCAAAGTTAGCACCCCTCAAGTCAGCATTCCACAAGATAGCATTCTCTAAGTGAGCACCCATCAAGTTAGCATCCATCAAGTAAGCACCAATCAAACCAGCTCCCTCTAAGTTAGCGCCACGCAAGTCAGCACCCTCTAAGTTAGCATAAATCAAGTTAGCATTCCTCAAGTAAGCACCATGCAAGTCAGCACCACGCAAGTCAGCATCACGCAAGTCAGCATCCTCTAAGTCAGAACCACTCAAGTCAGCGCCACGCAAGTCAGCACCAGTCAAATCAGCATCCTCTAAGTTAGCACGAAACAAGTTAGCATTCTCTAAGTCAGCACCACTCAAGTAAGCACCACTCAAGTTAGCACTCCTCAAGATAGCACCACTCAAGTCAGCGCCACTCAAGTCAGCACCTTCTAAGTTAGCACGAGCTCCTTCTTTATTACCCTGGAGCCACAGCTTATGTTTTTCTAGGATTATTTTAAGTTCATCTTTAGTCATTGTGTTCCATCTTATTCATCAGTTAACATCCTCTAAGTCGGCACCGCCAGCAAATGCCTTAGCGACATCGCCAGGGCATGTACATCCTCCATCAGTGATGATGTGACCTCCAAGGCCGTGTGCGGCATCAGCACATTCAATAACAGCAGATAACTGAGGATAACCAACCCCTGTTTGAATCCGTGTAGTGCAGACACTACCAGGATCGATGCCCATTTTAACAATTTCTTCGCCATCTTATTCATCAGTTAGCACCCCTCAAGTTAGCACGCCTCAATTGAGCACGCATCAAGATAGCATCTTCTAAGTTAGCATAGCTTAGGTTAGCATTCTCTAAGTCAGCACCCTTCAAGTTAGCACCCCGCAAGATAGCATATCTCAAGTCAGCATCCATCAAGATAACTTCCTCTAAGTCAGCACCCTTCAAGTTAGCATCCTTCAAGTTAGCACCCCACAAGATAGCATATCTCAAGTTAGCATTCTCTAAGTCAGCGCCACGCAAGTTAGCATTCCTCAAGTTAGCAACACTCAAGTTAACATTCCTCAAGTTAGCACCCCGCAAGTCAGCACCCCGCAAGCTAGCACGAACTCCTTCTTTATTACCCTGGAGCCATAGCGTATGTTTTTCTAGGATTATTTTAAGTTCATCTTTAGTCATTAGAGTTCTCCTCTTGTGTCTTCTCTAGCTCAGCTTCGTAAGCAGCATAAGCAGCAGCCCAAACATCAAGGGCATCATAAGCAGCAGCACGAGCAGCAGAATCAAGAACAGCATCAATAGCATAAGCATCAATAGCAGCATCACGAGCAGCAGCATAAACAACCCAAGCAGCATCCCGAGCAGCCTTTAGTTCTTCAAGCTTAGTCATTCTGTTTCTCCTCGTGTGTCTTCTTTAGCTCGGCTTGAGCAGCGTAAGCAGCCCAAGCAGCTACAGGAGCAAGCAGCATGAGCAGCATCACAATAGCAGCATCCAGATCAGCCTGAGCAGCAGCAGCAGCAGCATCACAAGCGGCTTGGAGTTCTTCTAGTTTAGTCATTATGTTTCTCCCCCCTCAAGGTAGCACCCCTCAAGGTAGCATTCTCTAAGTCAACACCCCTCAAGGTAGCATTCTCTAAGTCAGCACCCCACAAGTTAGCACCCATCCAGGTAGCATTCTCTAAGTAAGCATCCCTCAAGTTAGCATTCTCTAAGTCAGCAAGATTCAAGTTGGCACCCATCAAGATAGCATCCTCTAAGTTAGCATCCTCTAAGTTAGCAAAACTCAAATTAGCATCACACAAGTTAGCATATCTCAAGTTAGCACCACTTAAGTTAACACCACTCAAGTTAGCATCCTTCAAGTTAGCACCCTCTAAGTTAGCACCCTCTAAGTTAACACCACTCAAGTTAACACCACTCAAGTCAGCACGAACTCCGCCTTCTGTATTACTATCGAGCCACAGAATATGGTTATCTAGGATTACTTTAAGTTCATCTTTAGTCATTAGAATTGCCCCTTTTTATCTTATCTAGCTCGGCTTGGAAAGGACCCCAAATAGCAGCCCAAACAGCTACAGCAGCAGAATCATTATATTCAGCTTCAACGGCATCGCGAGCAGCCTCATAAGCAGCTATAACATCATCAGCAGAAGCAGCAGCAGCCTTCAGTTCTTCAAGTTTATTCATTGGTTTGTTCCTCTATGAACTCACCATAGCAGCCACTCTTTTCGAGGTGAGGGAACATCTCAGTAACAACATCGTTTAAATCCCCTTCGTCATATCCGCTGTGAAGCTCTACCTCAAAAGGAATGCGTACATTAGCACCCTCTGGGAATAATATAGCAATAGCTTTCCTCATCATTAGAGTTCTCCTCATTGATTATAGTATTATTATAACCTATGCTGGAGAGAATGTACACAAAAAAATGCACGGAAATGCATTTTTTTTATAAATATATGTATGAAACTAGTAGAGACAAAGCCACTTAGATGGGTAGTTTATGACAGCAATGGAAAAGTTGTTCTTATTACTTCTAACAAATCCATTGCTGTCAGTGAGTTTAAGAAACTTTCTTTCGACTCCGCGGCTTAGCTTTAGGTTTTTCTTTAACTTCGTTAACCTTTTCTTTCATAGATTCTAAGCGTTTGATAACTTCTTCGCCATCCATCCAAATGTCTTTATTATTCAAAATAGATTCAACTTCAGGTTCTTCTAAGAAGCCTTCATAGATTTGACGTAAAAGATTTTCTGACCATTTACGTTCATGGATAATGTTATCGTACATTTCACCACCTTTACCAATGGTTCCACCTGAATAGTTATGGAACATAAACATTGAGTGATTTGATACCTCAAATCCATCTGCGCAAAGGAAGATCATTGTTGCAGCAGACATACATGCGCCTTCTACTGAACAAACAACAGTTCCTTCACATTCTCCTAATACACGCATCATTTGAATAGCAGTAAATAAATCACCACCATACGAGTTAATGTGGATATTTACTACATCATTCTTTCCAGCATTACGAATGATGTCAAACCAATCAATATATTCGTCAGCTCTTTTAATCTCGCCAACTAGATAAAATTCATGGATATTTGCTACTGGACGATGGTGAAAATAATTTCGTTTCTTTTCGCCGCCAGTAAGTAGTTCCATAAGATCTTCACTCATTTATAACCCTCGAGTTGATTGATTTCTTCTTTTAATTCTTGAACCAGATCTTCTAGCTCTTTAATATATTCTTGAACTACGTCTTTTTCGCATAAAGTCTCACAACAGATACCAATCTGATGATGAGCATTAATGGCCAAAGATTTTTCGCCTCTTATATTCATTGATTGTCTCCAATAATTTAGGTGCCCAGTCATCACGATGTTCAACAAAGACTTGGGCCGCATCCTCACCATCACAACCAATGATGGTAACAAGTTGAGTGACCGGCATACCTGTTCGTTCTTCCCACATAATTGCGTATGCAGACTCCTGAATAAAGTAGTTGTTAATCCAATCACGCTTTTTTAGTTTTTTCGAAGTCTTAAAATCGATAATACTTAGCTTACCGTCAAAGACTCCAACACAGTCGACTCGCCCCGCCAGACCAAGATATTCTGAATAGAGTGCTGCTTCTTGTGCATATACTGCACTAATACGATTATCGAAAGTTTCTTTCATAGTTAGAAAAGTCTGAAGAACATCAGGAGTAAATCCCTCAGCAAAGTCTTCTTCGTTGTCTAAATACTTTTCGCAGATTAGGTGGACACGAGTTCCACGACCAGAGGCTCTGGCTGATACCTTATTTGCTTCTTCTTCACCTACACGTGCACGCCATGCACGAATGCTTTCTTCACTTAGGATAGAAAGGACTGTAGTGACACTAGGGTAAGAAACCCCATTGGGAGCAAGATACTTTCTCCCAGATGCGCCAGTTTCAGCATTAAGATCTTCATAGCCAAGACTAATCTCCTTGTGTTCGAACTGCTTCCGTTTCATAATAAGCTTTACCTTTTTTCACTACTTCTTTGATCCGTTTAAATTGTGATCCGCTAGAAGCTTTTTGCTTGTGCTTATTTGCCTTCTTGTTGCGGGGATCGAATCGATTAAATTTTGCCATCTTTCTCTAGCATTTCCTTTGTCATGATATAGTCACGCACGAAGTCTGAACGAACAATATCTTCCCATGTAAACTCAATAACTTCAAAGTTACGGAGTTGCTCAATAATTTCTAGAAACTTAAGAATTCCGTTTTTGTCTCTTTCTTTATCGAAGTCAGACTGGTAGTAATCACCACACATGATGAATTTACAGTTCTGACCAATACGCGTAATAACAGAATCTAGCTCATGGAAAGTTAGGTTCTGCATCTCATCAACAATCACAATAGAATTTTGGATTGTCATACCACGAATAAAGGAAGTAGAAAGAAAATCTACTTTATTCGCAGTAACTAGTTTAGGAAAGGCTTCTGGATCTTCGAATAGTTCAGAACATGCCGAACGATATGGGCCAGTGTAAGCATCTTTCTTTTCATCCTCGTTACCAGGTAAAAAACCAATGTCACGAGTAGGTACAATAGAACGTACGATGACTACTTTATCGTACGAGGTTTCTCGGTCAAGTACATCTTCAAGAGCCAAGGATAGCGCCATAAATGTTTTACCAGTTCCTGCCGATCCGGCAAGGACGAGTGATCTGTCTTTTTCATACGCTTTAAATGCCTTTACCTGGTTGGGAGTTAGTGGCTCGACACTAATCATGTCTTCGAGCTTTATCTTATGGGATAACGCCATTAGTAGTCCTTAATGTTATTGACTTTGTAAGTTTCTTTTACTTTTGAGATAACTTCACGAAAACCGTCATCGACTTTCAAATTTGTACCGGCTTGACCGATAATTCTTGGTGCTCCAATAACCCGAGTAAGATACGGATTGTCCTCAAGCATCTGTTTACTTTCTTCCCAAGAAGAGTACGTAGTAAACTTCTCACCTGTTCGCGTATCTTCATATTCATAAGTTGGCATAATGTTTCCTATTTTAGTATGGGGGCCTTCCGCTCTTTTCTAAGCATCTCTAGTATGTATGCATCGTAACTTTGTTGCTTTTCACAACCACCGCATCCACACTCACATGGTTCTGGTGTTTCTTGTTTATCCTGTTGCGACATTAAACCACTCCGGTATTTTACGATTCGTCCATGCCATAGAGAACCGTTCTTGTTTCGTTTGATAGAATGCACGATACGACCTGACAATATCTTCGAACATACATTCTGGGTTAGATTTCATGGCAAGAGGCTGCTTAGTCAATTTTCCAAGAGGAATATTTGTTGGAGGCCAACGGAGATAATAACGAAGTAGTTTGTCAGTGGCATGCACCTTATTGTATCTATACTGATACTCATCACAAAGTGCGATAAAGTGTTTATAGTGCCACTCATAATTAGAAAGATTAATCATTGTCCAGACAGTACAAGGGTGATACATGTGAACAGCCTTGTACATAACGCTTTCACGGTCATCAGACAATTCCCAATATTTGGACATTGTCTTACCGGACTTAGATGGACGGCGGGTTTCAACGCCATCAAGCATACGGTGTGCAGTTGAAAGCATTTGGGCAGACTCAACTATCATCTTGACAACGTGCTTATCACACTGAAGTTGAGCAGCTCTGACTGGATCCTGGTCAAGGACAAAAAGGTTCATTACATAAATTCCTCTAGATTACCTGTATACTGTATCACATCTTCTTCAGGTTGTACACAGTTTTTTTCGCTATAAGAGAGAATTTGAGCTGCTTTATTTCGCACCCACGGGTCTCGTAGAGGGAGGTGATATCCTGAGGATCCGTCCCATCCAATGAATTCTTTATCAAAGAAGTCGACTTTGCAGTGTTGGGGATATTCATTTTGTAGCTCCGATAATTCATCGGCCCACCGTTGCCATGTATGATCATCAATGATCGAATCGTCCATATCGTAGTATAAACACGAATGGACTAGCATCTGTGAGCGTCTTTGTTTAATCTTTTCGGGTATAGTTTGCTGGACCACGGTAGGCATCCCTCTACAATTATTAGTATATTATACAACAAAAGTAGAGGGATGTACACTACTTTATGCGCTCCTCAGCTCCTCACGAATGTCTTCAATCCTGCTTGAGAGATATTCATGTTTCTTTTGAAGTTTATATGCTAAATGTTTATTACCTGTTTGCTCCACTCGTTGTATGTAATGTTTAAGCTCTTTCGAGTCACGTTTTAGTCTTTCAATTTGAGAACCGTACATTCGTTGGCTCCTTTTCGCTTGTTGAGTTTGCCGGCGATGGTTAGATATTTTAGGATCCTCCATGTTACTAAACAAAAAAAAGGCCGACGCAAAATGCGCCAGCCCCAAGGTGCTAGAGAAATACTTTATTGTTATTATTAACGCTGAGTAGTCTCATACATTTATTTATATAAATGACTATTTCACGATGAGCGTTGGAAACGTCTCCTGTACAAGTTTTTTAGTTAGGCCACGATATTTTCCGGTAAGCTTTTTATCTTTTACTGCGATAACCAACTCAGCGTCACGTGGATGAATTACTTCTAACATTCGAATGAGCATTTGTTCTACACGCATACTCGGCAAACGCTCACCTGGTCCACCTACGGCAAAGTAGCGAAACTGCTTTGACATCTTGTGAAGATTGCTAGGTGGGTTTCTTTCATCGGCAGGATTATATGGAGGAGCACCCTCGGGCAGAATAAATTCAATCGAGTCGTCAAAGCCTCCCTTAAGAATGTCACGAAGAGCAAGGCAATTGTTTTTCTTTAGCTCCTCAATACGTTCTTCTTTTGTTTGCCGTGTTCCTACACGTGTAAGAATCTCATGCACTGTAAGATTCTTAACTCTATTTACTGCCATTAATAAAACTCCTCAACAGATTCAATTAGCATTCTGCAGCGTTTCTTAATAAGAAAGTTAAGTACTTTCAGTTTTGACGCTGCTTTGGTGGATTCGTATGTATTTATAATATTAGTACGAATGTCTTCTGGGATCTCGGAGAGATCGATCAGCTTCTTATTACGGCAATAGTTACGGTATGTTTCGCTATCCATAACCGATTGCAGATCTTCAATACCTGCCATCCATGCAGCGATTTTCTTTTGCGTTACTGGTGACTGACGAATGCCATCAACAAAAGTGTTATCGCCAGAAAGGACATTAGGAACACCATCAGATGAGTCTCCTTTAAAGATATGTTCAGTAATATAAGTGCGTGGGTTAGGGTCCTTAATGAACTTTTTAGTCATAGGAGAATACTGGCGCACGTTGTCATATTTGTGAAGCTGAATAAAGTCTTTGTCAGCAGAGACAATCATGACTTCTTCATGTTGACCAAACTCTTGAGTATTGTCGGTAAGTACACCAATGATATCATCAGCTTCGCACTTATCAATATGCAATACTTTGTAAGGAAAGTTCTCACGGATTTCTTCGCGTACCATATTGATGATACGAAATACTTCTCCCCAATCCATAGTAGATTCTTCACGTCCTTCACGACGTTTAAACTTGTAATTAGGAAAGTAGTCACGACGCCATGAACTACTGTCACATGCAATAACCATTTGGCCATACTCGGCCCGAAACTTTTTATTATACATGCGGATTGTATTTAGGATTATATGACGAATCATATCTTCGTCAACAAGGAAATCAGGAGTACCTAATATCTTTACCTTTTGTGTGATGATACTACCAACAGCAATACCATTAAAATCAATGATTATCATTCTCTAGCTCTTCTTTTATTTTACTTAATGTTAAAGATAATTCGTCAATAACCTCGTGCAAGAAGTGCTCTTTGCCATGCACTCTTGCCATGATAGCGTACAGTAGATTGAGTATAAGTCCCAGATCTTGCTGAAGTTGAGTATCTGCCCTAGGGTGATATTCAGCGTCGATCAATACGCCTAACATTGCCTCAAGCATGTCAGATGCGATATCTACTTCGGTAGGAAGTCCTGGATCCACAAGAGGGTTACGGATCTCGCCGAAAGGAAATTGTATTATATTATCTTCACTCATGGTATTATTATATCAAGTCTTCGTCGGTTTGTACACAGTTTTTTACATGATTTGAATGTATTTTACAACCAATAAACTCGTTGTAGTAATCATCCCTGAATAGTACATCACGGTCAAACTGCTCCTTCGCTTCGAAGTAAGACATTTCCCCCTTTGTTTTACACAGTCTTATGATTTCCCGTTTAAAGCGTTCGCTTCCGGACTCTTCAACAAGTAGCTTAACTTGCTCGCTGGAACCGTGGTAGGATTGCCAGTCTGATTCTGACTTCTTGACTCGCTTACGTTTTTGCCCTTTAAGAGGTGGCAGACGGCGTGTCGACCAGAAGCTTTTTTTGCCCACATACTTTTTTCCATTCTCTAAGTCAGTAATCAAGTAAACAAAACCAGCCCATTCTTCAAGTTGGGCTGGTTCAAAAGGTTGTTCATTGTATATCCACTGTTCCATAAATGTACCATATTATTGCCATATGGTCTATTTATAGATAATCCTCATCGTCATAAAAGTTCTCATCTAGATCATCGTCTAGCTCAGATCCACAGCTGACGCAGTAAATTACATCGTCTTCAGAATCTTCATGGACCATTTTTACTTTAAAATGGCATCCGCATTCGATACATTCATGCTCTGTCATATGCTGAGCCCTGACATATCGTTTGAATAAACCCAGTTTTTGAGTTCTTTAAATCCACCAATATAGTCAGAGCCATCTAGAACGACTGGAAAGGTACGTACATTTGGATACATCGCAAGTAGCTGATCTTTTGTAATGTCTCCATCCGGACCTACTACAACGATTTCATGATCGATATTTTTCACATTGAGTAGGGTTTTAGCCGCCTCGCAATATGAGCAAGGCGGAGTGTTTCTTGTATATAGTTTAATCATAGAGAGAGTCCCTTAAGTGTGTCTTCATTGACATCTTGTTTTACACCACCGATAACATAAGAACTGATTTCTGT
>Ga0209555_10000781_pt1 | contig 25984 bp, 25 predicted proteins | sample SaaInl85LU_5_DNA_FD_184643 | JGI IMG/M metagenome (GOLD analysis project Ga0209555, IMG submission 184643) | Marine microbial communities from expanding oxygen minimum zones in the Saanich Inlet - ESP_85LU_5_DNA (SPAdes) (version 2) | ecosystem: Environmental > Aquatic > Marine > Intertidal... | reverse complement strand
GCTGCTTAAACGGTTAGTTTTGCGCCAAGATGTTACAGAGCTGATGCAGACAACAGAGCAACTTCGAGAGAATTCAGAGCGTCAAAAGGAGCTCTTTTCTGTTATCGGACATGAGCTGCGTACGCCTGTGGCCTCGATGGCGATGATTGCGGATGATCATGATCTCAGTGCCCCCGAGAAGCTGACTACCGTCCGCGAAATATCTCGCAACTTGTTAGCTGTGTTGGAGGACCTTCGCACAGTGGTTATGCCTGAGCGCGCTCGGGTTTCTCAGGAGAGCACCGCTAAGCCCGAGGCTGTTATTGAACGGGCGCTGAGTGCGATATCGCACTTAGCATCGGATAACCAGGTGACGGTAAAATTTACTCACACAGCCAGTGGTTCGTTGTACTCATTCCGTGAACAAGCGCTGCGGCAGTTGGTGACCAACCTGACGAAGAACGCGGTGAATCATTCAGACGGATCTGAGGTTTTGGTTAGTTTGACCTGTACGCAGGGTGAGGATGGCAGTGATAGAGCTACCCTCAGCGTTGAGGATGACGGGAAAGGCATCCCTCCTGATCAGGTTGAGCGTCTGTTCACAGCATTTAGCCGAGGCGATACGCAGAAAGATGGTACAGGTCTGGGGTTGTTTATCGCTGAAGAGTTAAGCGGTCAGCTGGGCGGCGTGTTGACATACCGCGACAGTGAGACGCTTGGGGGTGCATGTTTTAGTGTTGCCTTTCCGCTGAAGCCGCTCGACGATGAGGCACAGGCACAGGCACAGGCACAGGCACAGGCACAGGCACAGGCAAGTATAAAACTTTCAGGCTACCGAGTGCTATTTGCAGAAGATGACAGGATGCTGCGCCTGCTAACCGAAAAAGCACTGATCAAGCAGGGCGCCACGATCGAATGTCATGAAAACGGGCAGAGTGCGTTAGATGCATTTAAAAAGACAGACGGTGCATTTGATCTTGTATTGACGGATCTTATGATGCCGCAGTTGGACGGATATGGCCTTACATCGGCTCTCAGAGCAGAGGGCTACGCTGGCCCAATTATTGGCGTAACCGCAGCGGTAGTAGGGGCAGAGACGGATCGTTTGCTCGCGGTTGGCGCCAGTGGTGTTATTGCCAAACCGATTACAATTGAAAAGTTACTCGACGAGCTAACTCGCTTAAATACGGAGTCCGCAAATGTCTAAGGTATCTATTTTATACATCGACGACGACCCGCTATCGCACGCTGCATTGCGAGAAATGCTAGGCTATGATTATCACCTCCACGGTTGTACCGATCCTAATGAGGCACTCGCGCAGGCGCTGAGAATTCAGCCAGCATTGATACTGCTGGATATACGTATGCCGCATGTTGACGGGTCCGAGGTGCTGGAGCTTCTGAAGAGCCTGCCAGGCACTCGAAATATTCCTGTTCTCGCTTACAGTTCAAACATTGATCAAGGTACCTTGTCAGAGTTGATTAGACGTGGGATTAGAGGCGTTTTGGACAAGACCGCATCGGAAGGCGAGTTGCGAGACAGTATAGGATACGCTCTGGCTCATCCGGCGCCATTATACTAGCCAAGAATGATTTGGATGTGTTGATATTGGTCAAAACCGACCCACTGCGGTCATTTATTAATTCAGCCCCGGTGCATTCAAATAGCCCCTGCAAATCAGCATATTACTATGACTGTTGCATTGACCCCTTGAATGCACCAGCATTGGTTTCTCCAACTTCAATCTCCTCTTAGATCAGCGTTTGCAGCCTTAATCCTGACTGGATGAGCTTTGGCTAATGCTTAAAGCGTTGTAAACAGCAATTATCGTGCCATGACAGCAAGCCATATTTATAAGGACGAATTCGCGTTTACCAGTTCAACCGATGCTGAGCAACAGCGTACAATAAGCAATAGATTGGACTTCTTTTCACCTCAATTGCATATAAGTGCCGGAATGGTGATCGCGGACAAGATGGGACTTAGCCTTACATTATGCGAGTCGCAGTTAATATCGCTTAGTCCGTTTTTCAAAATTATGCTGTAGATCTGTATGAACGGGTTACCTAGTAAGGTAAGTACTCTTCCCAAAAATTGCGTGGACTCAATTCGTCAACATGCTTACAAAACAAGTGTCGTAGGCCAGGTGATTAGGCTTAATTCATCATCAAAAGTCGTATCAGGAATGTCTCTTGTGTGCCGCAAGCGGTCGCGCAATACGCTTTGCGCACAGCGCTCTTAAAGCGATGAGTGACGTCGACCGCCGGTGCTCTTGCAATCCGCCGGTCGCGTCCTAATATTAGAGATATCGAATATATTTGGAGCCTCTATGAGCCAGTCATTCAACCTCTCATGCCCGCACTGCCTTGCTACTAACCGCGTACCTGCTGATCGTCTAGAGCAGGGTCCAGCCTGTGGAAAATGTCGCAAAGCGATCTTCACGGGAGCGCCTGTAACGTTGGATGAGGAGAGCTTCGGTAAGTTTATCCGCAACACAGATGTGCCGGTTATTGTCGATTTTTGGGCTGGGTGGTGTGGTCCGTGTCGCATGATGGCGCCGGCTTTTGCTGAAGCTGCTAAACGGATGGAGCCTCAGGTGCGATTTGGGAAAGTGGATGCTGAAGCCGCGCAGCAGTTGGCGGCAAAATACAGTATTCGCAGTCTGCCGACGCTAGTGCGGTTTGAGAACGGCAAGGAGAAAGACCGCGCATCGGGCGCAATGAACATCACGCAGATCATGCAGTGGGTAGGGAAATAAAAAAACCAAGTAGGAGCTATCCACGCGAGCCGCTAGTGAGTGACTAAACGAAAAACGCGGGCGCTCAGCCCGCGTTATTGTATATGAACCCCAAGAGCCTGTTAGTTAATGCTGCTCGTTAGCCTTAACTGACCGCAGGAAATCAAAACCACACATAGCAACTGCCACTGCGCAGACAATCGTTAAGTCAGTATGGTTAACAGTGAAGGCTAGGATTCCAAGGAATACCGCCAGCAGTCCAAAACCGATCAGTGCAAGTATAAATCGCATAGTTAAGCGACCTCCTCATTAATTTGTTCTTGTTGCAGGCTCTGCGCCAACCAACGCGCTGTACGTAGCAGTCGGGCGTCATCACCACGCGGCCCCACCAACTGAATACCCATAGGCAATCCGGACTCGCTGGTAAATATCGGGATGTTAATCGCCGGTGTACCGCAGAGCGTCCAGATACCGTTGAATATCGGATCGCCGGTGCTATCTAGTCCCGGTGCAGCCCCCGGCGCTGAAGGCAGAATCATGGCATCACAGCGCTCGAACATCTCTTCTAGGCCAGCGTTAAGTAGCTCACGCCAGTCCAGTGCTGAGATGTAGTCACGCGCCATCACTTTCTCGCCTTGAGCAATAGCGTCGGACACTTCAGTTGGCAGTTGATCAGCGGCCTGGCTGGAGTAGCGGTAGTAGCACTTAGCCATCTCAGCAACGTTGATGGTCATTCGCGCTTCAACAGCCTCATCAAACGCCTTCGGCAAAGTCGTAGAGAACACCTGTTCTCCCAGAAACTCGCCGAGTTCATTGAGAGCGGCCTTGAGTTCGTCGCTGGCGCGATCGAAACCGGGTGGCTCAACAAGGGCGAAGGTCGGTGTCACAGGTACCTTTTGACGTGTGATTGTTGCGGCATGAGGTGAGGGAGCCAGTTCAGTAGCACTGTCTTTCTCATCATAGCCTGCAAGTACATCCAGTACCTGCCCCAGGTCTTCAATACAAGTGGCGAATACACCAATGGTATCGAGAGTCGGTGACTGCATCAGCACACCAGTGCGTGGAATTAAACCGAAACTCGGCTTGATTGCGTGTACACCGCAGAAGGATGCAGGTCGTATAACTGAACCTCCGGTCTGTGTACCGATTGCCAGAGGCACCATACCTGCTGCGACCGCCGCTGCAGACCCTGAGGAGGATCCGCCCGGCGTGTGCTCCAGGTTGTGAGGATTACGCGTTTCGCAGGGCGTTAGGTACGCAAAAGGCGTTGTGCGAGTTTTGCCAAAGATAATAGCGCCGGCAGAGCGTAGTCGCGAGACCAATTCTGCATCACGCTTAGGCACCCGGCCCGCATCGATGGGCGTACCGTTCTCAGTCGGTATTGCCTTGGTATCAATGATATCTTTCAGTGCAACTGGGATGCCGTGTAGAGGGCCTAGAGGCAGCCCTCGCATACGGTGCGCGTCTAGAGCTTGAGCTTGGGCGCGCGCGTACTCAGCATCAAACCAAGCAAACGCCTGAACCTTCTCCTCTTGTGCCTCTACCTGAGCGATGTAGGCATTGACGATCTCCAAAGCGCTCAAGTCACCATTTAGTTGGCGCTCTCGCAGGGCGATCACCGAGGTTGCTGGTAGTTCAGTCATGCGTGCTCCTATTTCGGTCCGTAAAGTAGGTTAGGTAGGTAGTAAACAATATCTGGTACGGTGTACATCAGAATCATCGCTACGAATACCATTGCCAAGAACGGCATACAACCTTTAAAGATCTCCGTCAGCTTAACCTCGGGCGGCGCGATGCCTTTGAGATAGTAGGCTGACATCGCCATCGGCGGTGTGAGGAACGAAGTCTGCAGGTTTAGCGCAACCAGTATACCGAAGAAGAGTGGATCGATACCGAACAGGGGTAGCAGCGGTAGGAAGATTGGCACAAAGATGATGATGATCTCAGACCACTCCAGCGGCCATCCCAGCAGGAAGATGATTAGCTGTGCTAGCAACAAGAAAGCAAGCGGTGACATATCCAGACTAGTTACGAAGTCGGCTACGATATGCTCACCACCCAAGTAAGAGAAAACACTAGAGAAGGTGTATGAACCGACAAACAGCCAACACACCATCGCTGTGGTGCGCATGGTTAGGTAGACGGACTCACGTAAACGTTCCCAGGTAAGTGAACGGTACGCTGCAGCCAGAACAATACCACCGAGTGCACCGATTGATGCGGCCTCTGACGGTGTCGCCAAACCACCCAAGATTGAACCGAGTACTGACAGGATCAGCACTGCAAGCGGCAAGAACGAAGTGAGAAGCATCCATAGAACTTTGCCCAGCGGAAGATCTGGTACTTCATCCTTTGTCGGCTTAGGTGCCAGTTCGGGCTGAAGCGCTGCGCGCACAATCACGTAGATCAGGTAGAGGCCGGCTAGCGTTAGGCCTGGTAGCAGGGCGCCCGCGTAAAGTCGTACGATAGAGACACCCGACGCCGCGGCGTAAACGATCAACATGATCGACGGCGGTATCAAAATTCCTAGCGTACCACCCGCACAGATGATGCCTGAGGCGAAGCTGCGGTCGTAACGTGCTTTCAGCATTGACGGCAGCGCCAGCAGTCCCATCAGCGTCACGACTGCACCGACGATACCCGTCGCAGTTGCAAATAGTGCACAGGTGATAAGGGCAGCGACACCCATTGACCCCGGCACGTTCTTCGCTGCGATGTTTAGGGTGGAGAAGAGACGGCCGACGATGTTGGCCCGCTCTACGATATAACCCATGAACAGAAACAGGGGAATCGCGGTCAGGACCTCATTCGCCATCACCGAGTAGGTTTGGTTGATAAAGAGGTCAAAAATTCGGTTATTAAACAGGCCTTCTATCCAGCCACCGAATTGGCTCAGGGTATCAACATCTCCCTTTGCCATCATACGCTCGTAGCCGCGCCACATGCGGTCGGCATCGAAGTAAGCGTAGTAGCCAAAAATAATACCCATCGCCATAAGGGTAAATGCGATAGGGAAGCCGAGCAGTACCATAAACAGGAACAGCCCGAGCATAATAATTGCGATTATCGGGTCACTCATCTTATCGATCCTTCGCAGTCACTTCAGCATCAGCAAGCTGATTGTCGTGAGTGTTTTGTGAATCTGCCTGACGCATCAGCAGTACTTCGGTCTCTTCTACATCATCGCCATCAAGGGCTCCAAGCCAGTCGCCGGTGCGGATGCAATAGATGCAACGCATCACCTGAGCGATACCTTGGAACAGAAGTAGAACACCCGCGGCAACAATAACCATTTTGAACTGATAGATGGGTATACCCGCCGGGCTATTGACGGATACTTCGTTGTATCCCCAAGAGCGTACACCGTACTTCCAGCCAGTCAGAACCAGAGCAAGAACCCCCGGGAAGAAGAATATGAAGTAGAGCGTTAGATCAACCTTCGCTTGAGTGCGAGGAGACCAGGTGCGGTAGATGAAGTCGCCGCGAACATGGCCGTTTTTAGAGAGCGTGTATGCTCCACCCATCATAAACAGCGTGCCATACATAATAAATGAGACGTCTAGTGCCCAGGCGGTTGGTGAGTTGAGAACGTAACGAACAAAGACCTCATAGCCAACGCCAAAGGCCATTACAATAATAAGCCACGCGAAAGCTTTGCCTACCCATGCGGAGAGGTTATCGGCAAAACGAATATAACCAAGCATTGATGTTTCCTCGAAAAACTAAGCGGGGAGAGCGCTCCCCCCGCTATTCAAACAATTGTTAACTACCGAGGTAATTACATTGTCAGTTTGCCCGGGAAGAAGTGGTTGTAAGCAGTCACAACGTCTGCACCAGCCATAATCTCGAAGTAACCTACACGCTCTACCCAAGCGCGCTGGCTGTCCAGGATTTTCTTCATGAATGGGTCTTTCTCAAGCTCAACGATGATCTTGTCCCAAGACGCGATCTGAGCTTCCAGAATATCTTTCGAAGTGCGGTGAACTGTAACACCTTCGTCGCGCTGCAGTTCCATCAGGTCCTGAGAGTACTGGTCAAGCGCCAGCATGGTGTTAGAAGTAGAGGCCGCTTCGACACCGTGTTGCAGGATTGCCTGCAGATCTGGATCGAGAGATTCGAAAAGATCACGGTTGAACAGGAATTCGAATGACTCAGACGCCTGGTGGTACGAGCTGAGGTAGTAGTTTTTCGCTACGTCTGCAGCACCGAAGCGGCGGTCAGAAGTTGGGTTATTGAATTCGAACGCGTCGATTACGCCACGCTCCATAGCTGGAACGATTTCGCCGCCTGGCAGCTGTGCAACAGCCATACCCATGTTCTGCAGCAGGTCAGCTGCTAGACCAACGGTACGGTACTTGAAGCCGTTCAGGTCGGACGCCTTGGTTACTTCGCCTTTGAACCAGCCGAATGGCTGCGGGAACATTGGGAAGCCCATCATACCGACGACATTCAGATCCATCATGTCCTGAGTCAGCTCACGGTACAGCTCTTGGCCGCCCCCTTTGTAGAACCAACCCATCATGGTGTTTGCGTTTCCGCCGAATACAGGACCCGTGCCGAACAGAGACGCTGCTTTGTTCTTGCCGTACCAATATACCGGTACAGAGTGAGCTGCATCGATTACACCGTCGTGGACCGCGTCGAGTACCTGGAAGGCTTTTACGACGGCACCGGCAGGCAGTAGTTCGATTTTCAGGCGACCGCCTGACATCGATTCTACGCGATCAGCGTACTGCTGAGCCATCTCCTGGAAGATGTCAGATGCTGACCATGACGACTGCATTTTGATGGTGATTGATTTTGCGTGACCGCCAGCAAGTACTGCTGGTGCAGCGACTGCACCTGCTGCTAGGGCACCGGCAGCTGCGCCGCCTTTGAGGAATGAGCGACGGTTGATCGCCTTATCTTCAGTTTTCTTTGACATGTCTAAACCTCGTTTACGCTTTTTGTTGTATTTCCGTATAACGCTGTAAAGCTAGATCAGGTGGAGGCCAGGCCGGCCGGCCAGAGTTGGCCCCGCGATCTAGTGTCTACCCCCTCTAGCAGAGATCGGCAGACACCTCTCGGCATACGCCCATTTGGTCGTGCCGGTTCTCTAAATGCTTTCCGAATCGTGAAATTAGGCCCCGGGGCGCAAGTCACACTGCTCAAGCAGGGTCTGCCAAGCTGTTGTATGCCGCTGTCGAGCCTGTAAATAGGGTCCCCAGAGCGGGGAACTCTCATCTGTCTCAAAATAAATGGCGACTAGTCTAGATTCTGGTAATTCGGATAGTGGTTGCAATATCGCTTTGTTGAGTCGACTCCACTCCTTGCCTTCGCGTTCTACCTGCGCAATGTAAGGCTGGAGTTCACCGACGTAAAACTTCACAAATACATTCCAGAGGATCTCTGACTGACTGTTCTGCTTGCGTTTGAAACAGATCGGACGGCCCTCCAGTCGCTGCTCAATGCCGGTGCTCGCCTGGTTCAGTGTTTGTGTGAGCAGCGCCATAGAGCTTATCCAGCGCGCACCAAAATCAGTTCGATACAGTGTCTCGTAGGCGGTTTCGAGCGACTCGGTGAACTCGGGGGTCTGCCAGTTCTGTTGCTGACTCAATTGGGCGAGCAGGCCAAATTGCTCGAGCGACTCTACCAATGGTGCTAAGTAGCCTTCATCACCCGGTGATATAGGGGGCTGGCCCAGGGAGAAGTGCTGCTCCATCTCGTCGTTGTTGTAGATGGCATTGAGCAGCAGTGGTGCGAAACCTTCGCGTTTAGTCTGCGCATATTGCTCCAGTTTTGTCCGGAGCTCAGCCTTCTCCTCGTCATCACTCAGGGCAGAGAGACAGCGGTTGATCTCCGGTAGAATCTTGAGCTCATAAATTAGACGCTGTGAAGGCTTAGCGACTCGCCCCAGACTCGTATTGCGTTCGCTGACCAGTTGCATCAGGTTGCAGTGCCGTAGATCGATTAGATCGAGCAGGCCTTCGCGAATCTCTGGCACTTCGGCTAAACGCTCCCGCCTTGGGGCTAGCGGGCTGTAAAGTTCAGCTGCCGGCTTCAATTGCAAATCGATATCGATATCAATCGCGTTGCTTGTCCGGCTGGCGTAGCGCTCAGCCAGTGAGGTGGCTTCATCTGTGCCGCAGGCGACAAGCAATAGTGAGAGGCAGCTAAGCAGTAATGGGCGCAAGCGCATTTTGAGTAACTCTGATCAAACGTCGTATCAAAAGTACGGCGGCGAAACTGAGTCCGATCAGGATTCCAAGCCAGTACCCAGCGGCTCCAAAACCTTGATATTCGGCCATGTAGTAACCGCTGGGTATGCCCACAACCCAGTAGGCGATAAAGCAGACAATTAGCGGTGAGCGCGTCTCTTTAAACCCACGCAAGGCTCCTGTTGCAGCGAGTTGCAGCGCGTCGGAGAACTGGTAGAGAGACGCAAGGCCGAGTAGGTAGGCAGCCAGTTCAACCACTTCAGCGTTATCCGAGTAGTATCCAGCCATAGGCGCGGCAAGGAAGCGCAGTGCACAGAAGCCGGTCAGTGCAACGATTAGGCTGATCGCCAAACCGAGGTAACTGGTGCGTTGCGCAAAGCCAAGATCACCTGCGCCACGATGGTGCCCAACACGGATAGTCAACGCGAGGCAGAGACTCAGCGGCAGCATGAAAATAAAGCTGGAGATGCTCAGAGTGATCTGGTGTGCCGAGATGACGACCGCACCGTAGTCTGCCAACAACAGTGCAATAAAACAGAACATACTGGTCTCTATCAGCAGGGCGAGGCCGATGGGTAGACCAACCGCAAGCTGGTGTCGCATTTGGATCCAGTTCAGTTGCCAACTGCGGCTCCACAGATTCATCGCTCGAAAGTGTGGGCTTCTGTGTAGCAGCCGTGCTCCGGCAATAAACATTACCGCAAAGGCGATACTGCTGGCATAGCCGCAACCGACTCCACCCAGCTCAGGTAGCCCCAGCTTACCGAAAATGAACAGATAATTGAGCGGGATGTTTAATGCGACCGCCAGTAGACCAATACGCATCATCGGTTGTGTCAGGCCGAAGGCCTCGGCAAACGAGCGCATCGACTGGAACAGCAGCATCAACGGGAACCCCCAACTGATGGCGTCAAGGTAGTTCTGCGCTTTGACCTGGAGTTCAATCTCTACTCCGAGCCAAGCGAGCAGAGGCGTCGCGTTGCGCATCATTACCGCTGCGGTCAATCCGAGCAGCAACGCCAGCATTAGGCTCTGGTGTAGCTCCGCTCGTACTTCGCTGGTGTTTTTACTACCGACTAAAAATGCCACGATCGGAGTCAGTGCCATCATCACACCGCTCATGGAGATCAGCATTGGTAGCCAAATTGACGCGCCTAGCGCGACAGCAGCTAGATCGTCGGCGCCGGCGTGCGAGGCCATCAAAGAGTCGCCCAAGCTCATGGCAGTCATCGATGACTGAGCAAGAAGAATCGGCCAAGCGAGCTTGAACAGAGCCTTGACCTCCGAGAGGGCGCCGGAAAAAGAGAAGTGAATCTCTCTATTTGAACCGCCGGAACTTAAACTCAAAGTTCTCCAGCCTCTTCGAGCACTGTGCGTGCATGGCGCAAGCACTCAATTGCGGCCGGCACCCCAGCGTAAATACCGACCATATGAATCGCGGCTCGAATTTCATCGACGGAACAGCCATTATTGAGCGCCCCGCGGCAGTGGGTCGCCCACTCCTGACTTTTACCCATCGCGCCGAGCATCGCCAGGTTCATTAACGAGCGCGTTTTCGGATCAATCGCACCGTCACTCCAGCCAAAGCCCCAACACCAGGCCGTCATCGCCTCTTGGAAAGGGCGTGTTAGCTCATCCGCCGCAGCTAGGTTTTTATCTACGTACTCTGCGCCCAGTGTATTGCGGCGCATCTCTAAACCTTTGTCGAAGAAGTTATCCATGGCGAGCTCCCTGAAAAATGAGCGATTAGTTTGAGGCTAGCTTCCCGTGAATACAACACCTTACAACAGATCCAGAACACTAGTCCGAGAGTCTATCTCTTGCGTATATGCCGGCATGAAAACTGATAACACTATGCGCGCGGCACGCGTCCCCAAAAGCCGGACATCAAGACTTCTGAAACTCGGTGGTTTGGCTACTCGAGTTGCCGGTAATGTAGTGGCTGAAGGCTCCAAACGTTGGGTGAAGGGTGAGAGCGCTCCGATCAGCGAGTTGCTGCTTACGCAGAAAAACCTGGCGCATGTTGCCGATAAACTGGCGCGTATGCGCGGTGCCGCGATGAAAATGGGTCAGTTGCTGTCCATGGATGCAGGCACGCTCTTGCCGGCTGAACTAGCAGCAGTGTTGGCAAGGCTTCAGTCGCAAGGGATGGTGATGCCCAAAACCCAGCTGCTCGACAGCCTCGAGTCACACTGGGGTGAGGAGTGGATGGATCAGTTCAACTACTTCTCCTTCGAACCTGTTGCGGCGGCATCGATCGGGCAGGTACACAAGGCGCGTCTGGAAAATGGTGAAGAGCTAGCAATTAAAGTTCAGTTCCCGGGCGTGGCTCAGAGTATCGATAGTGATATCGACAACGTGGTCTCCTTGCTGCGCCTGAGCGGCTTGATTCCCCGCTCCTTGGATCTGGATGATCTGATCGCAGAGGCGCGCCGCCAGCTGCATCTGGAGGCCGACTACCGGGCTGAGGCGCGTCACTTGAATCAGTACTCCGAGGCGCTAAAAGCATTCAGGTTGCAAGATCAAGTGCTGATGCCCAAGTGTTACGAGCGTTTATCCAGCACAGAGATTCTGACGATGAGTTTTGTTGAGGCTAAGGCGCTGGACGCTTGGCTTGAACAACACCCGGACGATGCAGCGCGCTTGCTAGCGATCATGTTGGAGCTCTTCTTCACCGAGATGCTCCACTTCAATCTAATGCAGACAGACCCTAACCCTGCCAACTACCAGGTACACCCCGAAAGTCGCCAATTAGTGCTGCTCGATTTTGGCGCGGTTCGAGCATTTGATAAGGGCTTTGTCACTCGCTACAAATGCGCGATTGATATGGCCATCGCTGAGTCGCGCGAGGGCTTGCAGAGAGCTCTGGAAGATCTTGGATTCTTCGCCAAAGGCGCTGACGTAGCTAACCGTGAGGTGGTGCTGGATATTTTTATGCTGGCGGCAGAACCGCTCAGGGCTGAGGGTGAGTATGACTTCGGCGCCTCTGATCTTGCGCGCCGGATTCAACAACGCGGTATGTCTGTCAGTCGCGATCCGACCGCCTGGCACACCCCGCCCGCTGATGTACTTTTCTTGCACCGCAAGATGGGAGGAATGTATCTGTTGGCAGCTAAGTATGGAGCCAAAGTAAATGTGGCAGAGATCTACAGCCGCTTCGCTTGAACTGATTGGCTGGGCCGTTGGCCTAGCGATTAGTGCTGTGCTAGGTCTACTCCTAGCGTTGGCAGCGAGCCTGAGTATTGCAGCAACCCCGGTCGAATCGCCAGTTTATGCCAGCGCGACCAACCTTCAAGCGCATATCAACAGCTTTGGTACACACACGCGCGAGAATATGATCTATCTGGTGCGCCAGGGTTATGATGGTATGCTAACTGTTGCCGACCTTTATAAGCAGCCTCTTAGCAGTTCAGAGGCGCTAGAGCGTTGCCAAACCCTGCTAAACGACCTGAAAGGCGCGCCCGCCTCTGAAAGAGTCGCAAATGTATGGGTTCTCTCGGGTCTGGAGGGGGCTGAAGAGCTGCACAGTGTATGCAAAGGTCGACGCGAGTAGCAGGAGTACAAAGTGTTTGAGGCTTATGCTCAGGGGTTTGGATTGGTAACAGCCCTGGCGGCACTGTTGGGGCTTTGGTGGTTGGGCCGGCAGAAAGCTGGAGCTGAAGATCCCGAGAAGTGGGAGGGGCGCGAACGTTTGGTGCGGGCCTACATTCGCGGGATTGTTGTCGTCTATCTGATTCTTTTACTGGTGAGTTATCTATCGGGCACAGACTAACTGGGGTGGGTCGCGAAATAGCGCTTCGCGCTACATCGCTCCTACAGTTAAGCTGGGCACCCTGTAGAAGCGATGCACGGCAAAGCTGTATTTCGCGACAAATTAGTCACGGGGTAGGGCGCAGCCCTCTTTGCAACGCCGTTCATAGCGCCAGTTGGCGAATTTGTAGTAGAGCCAATTAAGCGGCCTTGTTGTGCGCGTCGCGCGAACAACAGCCGCTAGCCAGCGGTAACCGGGCAATTGATCCCAGATCACAAGAAAAGCTGGCACGCCGATTTGGCGCTCGCCATTCGCATCCACCGCATGAATCAACCTCATAGTCTCGCTGAAACTCAGGCCCTGCGCCTGAAGCAGCGCTTGTTCACGCGTAATATCGATCCATTCAACGCGCTCTTTGCGGTCGATTTTGATGTAGTGATTAATCTCTTTGCGGCACAAGGGGCAGCCGCCATCGTAAAACAATTTTGGTCTCATGCCGCGTCATACGCCACATCCCGTTGACTGGATGACTGCATTGGACGCTTAAACGCTGAAAAGTCTTCGCAGAGACAAACTCGATCTCGACCTGCTCTGAATGAGCAATTCGCAATCACGGAATCTCGGCGTTGGTCTAACTTTAACTAGACGAAGGTGAGTCACGAGATTGGGACAAATTTAGAACCGAGGTGCAGCATGAGCGGGTCCCTCCGCTTGATGCATGATCTTGGGCGTCGCGGTGCGCTACATCGCTCCTACACTGGATTGATCAGTCGAAACGTACCTTAACGTAGCTGCCCGGGGCTGCTTCTATGGGCTTGTGCTCTTTGTTACCCAGCGCCTTGGGTGCATCAACTTTCTTGCCTGCACGCTTGCGCACCCACTCAGCCCAGTTCGGCCACCAGCTACCTTCAACGCGCTCTGCAGTCTCCAGCCAGTGGTCAGCACCCTGACCCTTTTCGCCTTTGACCCAATAGTTGCGGCGGTTCTTCGAGGCTGGGTTGATTACACCGGCAACGTGGCCGCTAGCGCCGAGAACGAACTCGATGTCGGATCCGAAAGTCTCAGTCGCTTTGAAGGTCGCCTTCCATGGGGCGATGTGATCCTCAATAGTCGACAGGAAGTAGGTCGGTACTTTGATCTTGCCAAGGTCAATTGGCTCGCCGCAGATAGTCAGTGCGTTCGGTTCAACCAGCTTATTTTCCAGATACATCTTGTTGATGTAGTAGGTGTACATTTTCGCTGGCAGGTTAGTTGAATCACTGTTCCAGTAGAGAATATCGAACGGGGGTGGTGTCTGACCTTTGAGGTAGTTGTTGACTACGTATGACCAGATCAGGTCGTTGGAGCGCAGCATGTTGAAAGAGGTCGCTAACTCGCGGCCGTTCAGATAGCCCTGTTTGCTGACCTTCTCTTCGAGCTGTTTAACCTGGTAGTCATCAATAAACACGCACAGGTCACCCGGATCAGAGAAGTCTGTCAGCGTTGTTAGGAAGGTGGCGCTGGAGATGCTGGTGTCTTTGCGGTTAGCCATCACTGCTAAAGCCGTCGCTGTCAGCGTCCCGCCAACACACCAGCTTACCAAGTTGATCTTATCCGCTTCGCTCACATCTTTGGTTACGCGAATCGCTTCCAGAATGCCTTGACCAACCAGGTCATCCCAGCTGATCTCTGACTGGTCTGCACTAGGGTTGCGCCAGGAGACAAGGAAGGTGTTCTGACCCTGTTCCACGCAGTACGTCACGTAGGAGTTGTGTGACTGTAGATCGAGGATGTAGAACTTGTTGATGCTCGGTGGCACGATCAGTGTCGGGCGGGTATAGACTTGTGCCGCTTGCGGCTTGTAGTGGATCAACTGGATCAGGTCGTTCTGAAAAATCACAGAGCCTTCAGTGGTCGCCAGGTTTTCGCCTAGGGTGAAGGCGCTCTCATCAGTCATTGAGATGCGGCCCTTCTCGAAGTCAGCCAGTAGATTCTTCATGCCGTCAACTAGGCTCTGGCCTTTAGTCTCGAGCGCTTGAGCCAGAACCTCAGGGTTAGTCATTGCGAAGTTGGTTGGCGACATCGCATCGATGTACTGTTTGGTGTAAAAATCCAGCTTAGCCTGCTCGCCTTCACCTAGCTTGGCGTTACTCGCCATCTCGGTCAGCATTTTTGAAGTTAGAAGGTAAGACTGTTTGATGTAGTCGTAGATAGGGCTCTTAGACCACTCCTCACCCTGGAAGCGTCGATCGCCTTTTTCGGGGACGGCAACTGGGTTTTCTGAAACATTTCCGGTCAGCAGGTTTTTCCAGAGGTTGAACTGTGCACTTTGGTAGTCGGCAATCGCGCGAATCCAGAGTGTCGGATCTTCGAGTGAACGGGTGGCCAGTTCAGTCCACGACCGAGTGAACTGAGCGAAGATGTCGTCACCGCCTGCTGCAGAGAAATTCTCGAGCATCTTATTGGTTTCGCTGGTCACATAGTTGATAAACTCTTGCGGGTCGATAGAGTTCGGCGCGTTGTTCTGCATCACAATCAGATCCTATATCGGTTCAAAGAGCAGGGCGCAGATGTTGAAAAACAAAATGCTGCTCTGCACAATATTTAATCAGAATACCCCCTGCTAAGCCGATGAACAAGTGAGCAAAAGGTTTAATTTTTGCAGTGCAGCAAAACTGGAACTGTTTTGATGCTGAGTTGGAAAACTTTGGGCGACAGATTAGAGAGGAGATTAGGATGCGGCTACTCGAGTTAATGACTACCGAAGGGTGTCACCTGTGTGATCTGGCTGTGCCTATTTTAGTTGAGGGAGTAGGTCCCCAGCGCTTTGAGGTCGATCTGGTGGATATCGCCTTTGAGGATGAGTTGGTTGAGCGTTATGGCACGCGCATACCTGTATTGCGGGATTCCCAGAGTGGCGCCGAGCTTGATTGGCCGTTTAGCGCGCAAGAGTTAGCTCAATTTCTTAAAGGGCTCAGTTGAGGATTCCGTTAAAAACTTCAGTTTATCGGCTCGCCAATACCAACGCCTTGCGCTCCTCGTCACTGAATAGCGTACGCGGCTCACCCCGGAGCTGCGCGTATATCACCCGGAAACTGAGCACGTTCTGTACATACGTTCGTGTCTCATCAAAGGGGATCAGCTCGATCCAGATATCCAGCGGCAAATCTTCGCGCCCTTCCAGCCAGCGCGTCACTCGGTGTGGGCCTGCATTATAGGCGGCCGTGGCATAGGCGCGGTTGCCATCAAACTGCTTTGCCATCTGTGCCAGGTAGGCGGTCCCCAGACGCACGTTGGTGTGTGCCTCGTAGAGTTCGTGCGGGCCGCGGTAGGGAATACGCGCTCTTTGTGCCGTGCGTTTGGCAGTAGCCGGCATCAGTTGCATCAAGCCACGGGCTCCCACTGGAGAGCGCGCCCAGGGAAAAAGGGCGCTCTCTTGGCGCGAAACAGCCAATGACCACAAGGGGTCAATGTTGCGCTGATTCGATTCCTTGGCGAATAGATCCGGGTAGGCCTCTGGAAAACGCAGCACCATATCATTCCATAACCCTTCGTAGGCGGCCGCAAGGATTCCCATCTGATACCAACCAATATCAGCCATCAGGCGTGCAGCCGCTTGGCGCTGTTCAGCGCTCAATTTAACAATCCAGCTGTTCCACTCAGAGCGCGCGACAGTGTATCGGTCGAGTTTTACTAGCTCTTGAATCCGTGCCATCTCGGGTGCGTTACGCAACGGCCGGAGAGCAGCCTCGGTGAACTGGGGTGATTGTTGGTTGAGTTCAAATGGCTGCTGCTTCAGCTCGGCGGCAATAAAGCCGTAGAAGCTGCGTTGGTTTAGAATTTCCGAAAAATCTGCTCGACCACCCGTGCGCTCGTTGGCGATACCGTTCCAGTAGCGCCAGCGATTATCTTTCTGGAGTTCTGCTGGAAGTTTGGAAATTAACTCTCTGACTTCTAACCAATCTTTATCCTGAAGAGCCAAGCGTATACGCCACTCGGTTAGTTTGGCACTGGCATATATTGGGTCCAGTTTAGCGAGCTTTGCGCGATCCTCTGATCGCAGCTCTTTAGCGGTGCGCACACCGACTCGGCCAAGTAACTCGGCATTCTCGGCGGTCAGATTAAACTGGTCACCAAGTTTCAGAAGCAGGCCAAGGGCCCGTTCGTAGCCTTTTCTGTAGGCCCGTTGGACAGCGATGTTCTGCAAGCGCGCTTGCAGCTCGCCACGCATGCCGCGGCTAAGTTTGACGATCTTCTCCGGCGAGCGGTAAACCGCCAAAGCATCCTCGGCAATGTTGCGCAGACTCTTTTGCGTGATAAAGCGTTTGGCGTAGCCGGCAAGCCCGGAGCGGTTCTGCTCTAGCGCATTGAGTGTGCGCTCTAAAGCCAGCTCCGAATCAATCGCCCCGTCTGCACGCATCTGCTTGAACAGGGGATCGCACACTTTGGGCTGTGATTCTCCAACAACCCAGAGATCTCGGCCCAGTGCATAAGCGCGCTGCTTGTTGCCGGCTCGAAAAACGGCGCGCGCAAAGAGGCATTGCTGCTCGGCGCTGGGCGAGTCTAAGTCCACGTAGTACTCAGCGTAGGTTTGCCATTGACCACGCTCAATAAGTCCTGCAAGCAGGCGTGATCTTAGAAGGCGAACTAAATGCAGATCAGGAAAGCGTGCCTCGTAGCGTCGGAAGTCAGCCTCTGTCACGCCACTGGACTTGGCGGCTAGGCGGTTGTACTCGAGATAGGGGAAGAGTGGATAGTTCGCTAGCTGCGTGTAGATAGGATCAGTTGGTTGGAGTTTGCCTTGTTTAGCCAGCTTTTCGAGCTTCAGAAAATGCTCGCGCTGGGCATCAAGTTCACTCGGATTTGCGGCCTGCAGCGGGCTGGCGACAGAGGAGACGCATAGCACTGTGATTACCAGCAGTTTGCGGGTCAGCGAAACGCTCAGCCTCGCCGGTTTAAATCGCTCTGTGAAGTGAGTGTTAAGCCAGTGCCAATTCATCAATTTTGCCCGTGCGATCTTTGCTTCAGTGTAGCATCTCTATCTGCCGATGCACCCGTTGATGTACACTAGCGCCCACTATTTTTTCTGAGTTCGTCTACGGGATTTTCATGGCGTTAATACAGTTTGATCAGGTCTCACTTAGCTTTGGCGCGCGTGCTATTTTGGACAAGGTGGATCTGCAGATTGAGCCGGGCGAGCGTATCGGTCTGGTTGGATCAAATGGCGCCGGTAAATCGACACTGCTCAGTGTGGTAGCCAAGCGCCAAGATATAGATAGCGGTGTTTATCGACGTGATCCGGTTGCACGCATCGCAGAGCTGCCTCAGTCCTTGCCCGCGGCGGACGAGCGCTCGGTGCGCTCCGTTGTTGCTGAGGGTCTGGCTGACCTGCAGGCGTTGCGAACCCAGTACGACGAGCTGCTAGCGGCTGGCGATGAAGCCGCTATGGCTCAGCTGGAAAAGCTCCAGCATGAGCTCGAGGCTAGCGATGCCTGGCAGTTAGAGCAGCGTATCGAGCGTGTGATGACGGAGCTTGACCTACCCGCAGATAAACTGATGTCTGAGCTCTCCGGTGGCTGGCGGCGTCGAGCTGCGCTCGGTGCGGCGCTGGTGCAGCAGCCCGACCTGTTGCTGCTTGATGAGCCGACTAACCACCTAGATATCGAGACGATCGAGTGGCTCGAACAGGTGCTACTCAATTTCCGCGGCGGTCTGCTGTTTATTTCACATGACCGCGCCCTAGTTGATCGGATAGCGACCCGCATCGTTGAACTCGATCGCGGGCAGATCGCTTCTTTCCCGGGTAACTACACCCAGTACCTCGAGCGTAAAGAGAAGATGCTTGAAGATGAGGCGCGCCATAATGCAGAGTTTGATAAGAAACTCGCACAAGAGGAGCGCTGGATTCGCCAAGGCATCAAAGCGCGCCGAACCCGCAACGAAGGGCGTGTACGAGCACTAAAACAGCTGCGTGTCGAACGTTCAGAGCGGCGCGAGCGTCAGGGTAAAGCGCGCTTTGATGTAGAGGAGGCGGTGCGTTCGGGTAAACTGGTTGCTGAGCTCAAGAACGTCAATTTGGAGTTCGCAGGCCAGCCCATCATCAAACAGCTCTCTGTACGTATTCAGCGTGGCGATCGCATCGGTCTGATCGGCCCCAACGGCGCGGGTAAGAGCTCTCTACTTCGAGTTATTCTGGGTGAGCAGGCTCCTGACTCTGGTTCAGTGCGCAGCGGCTCGCAACTGGTTGTTGGTTACTTTGATCAGCTGCGCGGGCAACTCAGTCCTGAGAAGAGCATAATCGATAACGTCTCTGGTGGGCGCGAGAGTATCGATATCAACGGTCGCTCGCGCCATATCATTAGCTACCTGCAGGACTTTTTGTTCACCCCAGAGCGTGCGCGTACACCGGTTAAAGCGCTTTCGGGTGGAGAAACTAACCGTGTAATGTTGGCCAAGCTGTTTAGCCAACCCTCTAACCTGTTGATTCTCGACGAACCAACCAATGATTTGGATGTTGAAACCCTCGAGCTGCTTGAGGAGATTTTAACTGAGTACCAGGGCACGCTATTGCTGGTCAGCCATGATCGTCAGTTCCTCGATAATATCGTGACGAGTACGTTGGTGTTTGAGGGTGAAGGCAAGATCAGTGAGTACGTGGGTGGCTATAACGACTGGGTGCGTCAGCGTCCAGTGAAAGAGGCTGTTGCGCCCGCGAAGGCTGAGGCTAAAGACGAAGCTACAAAGAAACCGATGGAAAAGCCCAAAAAGGCTTCGACCAAGCTCTCTTACAAGCTGCAGCGCGAGCTCGATGCTTTGCCGGATGAGTTGGAATCAGCAGAGGGCGCGGTTGAAGCCCAGCAGGCGGTTTGTAGCGCGCCAGAGTTTTATCAAGGTGACCACGAGACTGTCGCCGCAGAGCTGGCGAAGCTAGCCGAGCTGGAGCAGCGCCTCGAGTCATTGATGGAGCGATGGGTTGAGCTCGAGGCGATGCAGGAGGGTTAATCCCCTTCTTGCAGGTGTACCGCGAGGATATCGCATTTAGCACCATGTAGAACGCCGTTCGAGGTTGAACCGAGCAGAAGAGCCAGACCGTGGCGGCCGTGCGAGCCTATCACGATGAGGTCCGCACCGATTTTGGCTGCATGCTGATGGATCTCCTCTTCGGTATTGCCGGTGGCGACAATCGTCTCTGCAACCGGATAGCTCAGGGCCGCGGCTTTTGAGGTGATGCGCTCATTGGCGTGTTTGTCGATCTGCTCTTGCAGGCTGGTGAGGTCCATCGGTACGTCGCCGCCATAAGCGAAGCTGACGATCTCGATCACATGAATCAGGTGCAGTGCCGCGCCGTTACGCTCTGCGATATCGACAGCGCGTTGTAATATCTGATCGCTGTCACTGGTTAGATCCACGGCGACGAGTACACGTTTGTAATTTGCCATAGCGGCTCTCCTGCCTCAGTTGTTTTTGGGCTCCTGATACAGGTTTAGCACATTGTTGGAGAATAATTTTAATGAAATGGGCAATTATCGTCCTAATTATGCTCTCTTTGGTTGGATCCATGATGTGGGTCATGCCAACGCCACGTCAGCGTTTTCAGGCCAAGCTTCGTTTGGAGGCGCGTAAACATGGATTACAGGTGAGTCTGGGGCATCTGGCGCTGCCACGCGCACAAGGTGAAATGGAAGCTGAAGAACTTAAATGCCCAGTCTATCGCCTGCCTCGCACAAACCTTGCACGCAGTGAACGCGATAGTTTTATGGGCTGGACCGTAGCGCGCATGACGGCGATCGCGAACGAGGGGTTGCCGGCCGGCTGGAGCTGGGTCAAAGGGGAGCGCACACTGGCGCCTGCGCGACTTAACCAACTCAGTGAGTGGTTGGAGTCGCTGCCAAAAGAGGTGGAAGCGATCGAGTCGGATCAGATTCACCTAGCACTCTACTGGCGTGAACCGGAGCGCGCAGGCGCGTTGGATGAGCTGGCTGAGCGGGCTAAGCAAGCGCTGGAGCTTAAACTGTAATCAGCTGGGTGTCGCGAACATACGCTTTGCGTAGATCGCTCCTGCAAGATCGTTCGTAGGAGCGAGCGCAGCACGCGACCAGAAGCATCAAGGGATAGACGATGAAAGAGTTAAAACCAGGCATCTACCGTCACTACAAAGGCAACGACTACGAAGTGATCGGCACTGCGCGTCACTCAGAAACAGAGGAGTGGATGGTGGTCTACCGCACGCTTTACGGCGACTTCAGCCTCTGGGTACGTCCGCTTGAAATGTTCACCCAAGAGGTGGTGCTAGAAAATGGCGAGCGCGTCGCGCGTTTTGCGCCCGTCTGACTAACTCGTAAAGCGCGGTTTGGCAGGTTGGGCTGTTGCTTCTAGCCGCTTGATATCTGCGCGACAGCCCGCCTGTTTGAGTACCGCTAGTGCGTTGAGCGTATGAGCAGATTGTTCTGAGAGCCATTTAAGCCGCGCGCGGCGCTTGGCATTGAGGTCGTTACGGAAGTCTAAAAAGCATTGAGACTGAGCGCTGCAAGCAGCACCGCTGCAAGGATAACGACGTATAAGAAGTTGTCATTGTTTAGATATCGGTAGCGACTCGAACTCGGGTTAGGGTTGCAATCTAAACTTTCGTCAGTATTGTAGCGCCCATTGTAATTAAGAGCATCCGCCTATTGACAGGGCGAGTGCTGAGCAACTATTGCTAAAAAGGGGCGCTGCAAGGTTAAGCTGCTTACGCTCAAAATATGCCTAACGAACCCTAAAGGGAAGATTGAAATGGGAAAGACCCTCGTTATTGTCGAATCACCGGCTAAAGCCAAGACAATAAACAAGTACCTCGGCAACCAGTATGTGGTTAAGTCGAGTGTCGGCCATATTCGTGATCTTCCCACTAGTGGTAGCGTCAGCAAGAGCGATCCGAAGGCGCGAGCTGCTCAAGCGGCCAAAACACGCAGGATGAGCCCAGAAGAGAAGGTGATCTACAAGCGTAAGAAATCACGCGAGCAGCTGATTGGCCGTATGGGGATAGATCCCGACAAAGATTGGTCAGCACATTACGAGGTGCTGCCGGGCAAAGAGAAGGTTGTTGACGAACTACGCAAACTCGCGGCGAAGGCAGACGAAATCTATCTCGCAACCGATTTGGACCGCGAGGGGGAGGCGATCGCCTGGCACCTGCGTGAAGCGATCGGCGGTGACGAAGGTCGCTACAAGCGCGTGGTCTTCAACGAAATTACCAAAAAAGCGATTAATGCGGCATTTGAAGAGCCAGGTACGCTGGATCTGAACCGCGTTAACGCTCAGCAGGCGCGTCGTTTCCTCGACCGCGTTGTGGGCTACATGGTTTCGCCACTGCTGTGGGAGAAGGTCGCTCGTGGCCTGTCAGCGGGGCGTGTGCAGTCCGTTGCCGTGCGCCTCGTGGTCGAGCGTGAGCGTGAGATCCGTGCATTCATCCCTGAAGAGTACTGGGAGCTGCACGCCGATACGCTAACCGCTGGCGACGACAATCTGCGCCTCGAGGTGACCAAACAGTCCGGTGCTAACTTCCGCCCAACTAGCGAAGTGCAGATCACTGAGATCGTGGCGGCCCTGCAAGCACAGACTTTCAAAGTCGCTAATCGCGAAGATCGCCCAACTTCAAGCAAGCCTTCCGCACCTTTTATTACGTCCACCTTGCAGCAAGCGGCAAGCACGCGCTTGGGCTTTGGTGTGAAGAAGACCATGATGCTGGCGCAGCGCCTCTACGAAGCGGGTTACATCACCTATATGCGTACCGACTCAACCAACCTCAGCGCTGAGGCGGTGGAGTCTGCGCGTGGCTTCATACAAGCTAACTACGGCGATAGCTACCTGCCAGATGCACCGATTCGCTACAGCTCGAAAGAGGGTGCGCAAGAGGCGCACGAGGCGATCCGTCCCTCCGATGTGAATGTCGAGCCGGACCACCTCAGTGGGATGGAACATGATGCGGTACGCCTGTATGACCTGATTCGCCGTCAGTTCTTGGCATGCCAGATGGTGCCAGCGCGTTACCTCAGTACGCGTCTTACCGTGAAGGCCGGTGAGTTTGAGCTGGTGACTAAAGGTCGCGTGCTGCAGTTTGATGGTTACACTCGAGTAATGTCGGCACGCTCTAAGAGTGATGAGGATGTGATACTGCCGGATGTGGCCGTGGGCGAGACGCTCAAGCTGGAGCAGCTCGATCCAAGTCAGCACTTCACCAAACCTGCGCCACGTTACACCGAGGCGAGCCTGGTTAAAGAACTAGAGAAGCGCGGCATCGGCCGTCCCTCTACCTACGCAGCGATCATCTCGACCATTCAGGATCGCGGATATGTTGAAGTACAAAACCGCCGTTTCTACGCTAAGAAGATGGGCGACATCGTTACCGATCGTCTGGCGGAGTCCTTCCCCGATCTAATGGACTTTAGCTTCACCGCGCGTATGGAAGAGCAGCTTGATGATGTCGCTGATGGCGATATCGAGTGGAAGGCGCTCTTAAACAAATTCTATGAGCAGTTCGAAGATGAGCTTGAGCAGGCACAGTCGGCTGAGGGTGGCATGCGGGCCAATGACCCTACCGAGACCGATATCGACTGCCCCGATTGTGGCCGCAAGATGATGATCCGCACTGCCAGCACTGGGGTGTTTCTCGGCTGTTCAGGCTATGCGCTGCCACCCAAAGAGCGTTGTAAATCTACCATCAACCTGATTCCGGGTGATGAGGTGGTCTCTGTCGATGGTGATGACGAAGAGGAGTCACGCATCCTGCGTAACAAGCACCGTTGCAGTATCTGTGACAACGCCATGGACTCCTACCTGATCGATGCCAATCGCAAGCTACATGTCTGCGGTAACAACCCGGACTGCTCAGGGTTTGAGGTAGAGCAGGGGAGCTTCAAGATCAAAGGCTACGACGGCCCAACGATTGAGTGTGATAAGTGTGGCAGCGAGATGCAGCTCAAAACAGGCCGTTTCGGCAAGTTCTTTGGTTGTATGAATAGCGAGTGTAAAAACACCCGTAAACTACTGCGCAACGGCGAAGTGGCACCACCGAAGATCGACCCGGTACCGATGCCAGAGCTCAAGTGTCAGAAGGTCGATGACACCTACGTGCTGCGTGATGGCGCCTCAGGTCTGTTCCTGGCTGCGAGTCAGTTCCCGCGGAACCGAGAGACGCGTGCGCCGCTGGTGATTGAGCTGATTCCACACCGCGCTGAGATCGACCCCAAGTATCACTTCTTGCTGGATGGTCCGCAGTATGATGAGGATAAGAACCCTGCGCAGATTCGCTACAGCCGCAAAACTAAAGAGCAGTATCTGCTAACTGAGAAAGATGGCAAAGCGACAGGCTGGAAGGCTTACTACACCGACAAAGGCTGGCAGATAGAGCACAGCAAGAAGAAGAGTAAGTAAGCTTGGCCGAGCAGTACACCAACCGCACTAATCGCGCACTCAGTTTTGCCCGCATTCAGCTCAAACAGCTGGAGCAGGCAGCTGAGTCTGGTGGTTGGAGTCAGGAGCTTAAGGTAGGTGCTTTCGAAGCGGGAATTGCCTTTCACCTGGCTGTGGCGCTGCATGCATATCGGCGCGAGATTGCCGAGCGCTACTCGCTGCCAACCGACTCTATCGAGAGTCTTCATGATCTGATTGCCGCCCAGCAAACCCAGGGGCAAAGCACCTCTGAAGCGACTGAGTTTGAGGTGTTGGCTGAGACTCCAAACTCTTGGCTAAATCAGTTGGAGCAGCGCTATGCTAAATGTTGGGGGGCAACCCCGGCTATGGCTGCGCGGTCACAAACAATATCGGAGATCAGTCTGGTACAGATTGAACCGGGGCGATCTGGCTCTTCTGAGCTTCCTCTTTCTACCCTCTATTCCGAACTCTACGCCCTCATCAGCCGTCAACGTGCGGCGATGCAAGAGTGGTGACTTTTCTCTCTAAGACAATGTCCTAGGCCTAACTCTTACGACTAAAAACTCATGCGAACCAGCAGCGGCTATGGGCGGTGAGTCGGATAAGCTCGAGGTGGCGGGCGTTAATGCGATAGTACCTAAGCCAATCACAGCGACGGTTCTGCAGAAAACCCTCAACGAGCAAGCGCTCGGCTAGATACGCCTGCTGCTCTCTCACTACTCACCTTTTAATACTCGCTCTGAAAAAAAGCGGGCCACATAAGTGGCCCAGGGGATGTTTGTAGGGGGTTGCTACAAACGGGGGAGGCTTAGTGCAGCTTGCGAATAAGCAGACACTGGGTTTCTGAATCGACTTCGGTACTCTTTAGCTGCTCAACCAGCGCATTATCGGATTCACTCTGATGCCAGCAGATCAGCGTGTGGCAGGTGCCAGCTTGCAGCGCGCGCTGAGCCAGCAGGTCAATTCCGTGGCGCTCGTCACGACGCAAAATCCATACGCGCTTTAGGTCCACACCTGCAGCTTGCAGGCGCTGTTTGTCAAGCGATTTCGGCGGTTCCAGCAGTACCAGCCAGCTCTCACGCTGGCTTAAGCCTGCCAGCATTGGTAGCAGCAGAGCTTCGCTATCAGCCTGTGCCGAGTGCTGAACAATTTCCGTCAGCTGTAGGGGCTTTACGAAATCTTGAAGCGGCAGAGAGACCATTGCATTCATTGTTTCTATCCTCAGAGTTCCTGTTGGCGAATAATGCCAACACCGAGACCTTCAATAGTTAGTTCCTGTTCGCGCAGATCGACTTCGATAGGGTCGAACTCTTCATTCTCAGCGATTAGATAGACCATGTGCCCTTGGCGTGAGAAGCGCTTAACAGTGACGTCCTCGCCGACGCGGGCAACTACAACCTGACCTTCGCGTGCGTCACGTGTCTGATGCACAGCCAACAGGTCGCCATCCATAATGCCGATGTTCTTCATACTCATGCCGCGAACACGCAACAGGTAGTCAGCCCTGGGGCGGAAGAAGTCGGAGCCGATCGTGCAGTAGTCATCGACATGCTGCTGCGCGAGTATTGGTTCACCAGCAGCAACCTGGCCGATGATTGGCAAACCTTCCTCCACGTTCTCCTCACCGATGAGACGAATACCGCGTGAAGTGCCTGGAATCATCTCGATTGCCCCTTTGCGGGCCAGAGCCTTGAGGTGCTCTTCGGCAGCATTGGCTGATTTGAAGCCAAGCTCGTTCGCTATATCAACGCGCGTAGGCGGGTAGCCTGTGTCGTGGATATGACGACGTACGATGTCGAGAACTTCCTGTTGGCGGTTTGTCAGTTTCATGGGAATCCCCTGGGTGTTTATACACTATCTGTAGTTTTATACAGTAGTTTATCCAGCGTCAAGTGTTTGATGTAAATTTATCCAGTATTTTGTATGAT
>Ga0209555_10000777_pt1 | contig 26042 bp, 34 predicted proteins | sample SaaInl85LU_5_DNA_FD_184643 | JGI IMG/M metagenome (GOLD analysis project Ga0209555, IMG submission 184643) | Marine microbial communities from expanding oxygen minimum zones in the Saanich Inlet - ESP_85LU_5_DNA (SPAdes) (version 2) | ecosystem: Environmental > Aquatic > Marine > Intertidal... | reverse complement strand
TAAAATAGTCCGTCACCAGCTCGTACTCTTTGCCTTCAAACTCATAGCTTAAAGGAATTTCTTTTTGTTTATAGTCACCTAGGACCTTTACAATAATATCAAAAAGTTTATTCACGTCCTTAGCTGTAATTTTACTTAGGTCCTTTTTTGTGTATAAATTAACTAATTTTATTTTGTCCTCTATTTTCCATTTCTTGCCGACCTCGTTAATTAAGTGGTAACAATGTATGTACTCTAGACCTAGTTTATTTATGTTTTTAATTATTTTAACTTCCATAGCTTACCTATATTTTCCTGTGTATTTTTCACCAGTACCCACCGCGTAAAGTAACGCGTCTATTAAGTGGTCTCTGTCCGATTTTTTTCCCTTGCCTGTTTTTTCGTCATAGACGTAGTAGCGTAATTCGTCTATTAGGTCCTCGCTGTTTTTGTCTACGTAAAACGTACTTTGATTGAGTGACTGAATAGCGTAGTTTTTAATGTCTTGTTTGCTGTCGCATTTAACCGCTTTTATTCCTTCGAGCTGTAGCTCTCTTATACTTTTAGGCTCGGCGCTGTCACAGTAAACTACGCCTTTGTCGTAGCCCATTTTTTTTAATTCGCTAGCGCCTTGCTGGTTAGTGAGGTTAGTTTTATAAACAAATTGTTTTAAATACTTTGCACCGTTATAGTTATAGATCCCTAGGACCGCAAATTTAGAAGTAGCAAAACCAAAATCACAGCCGTAGTAAAGTAGCCTAGCGCCCTCTGGAAAGTCTACAGCCTCCCAGTTTTCGAAGACTGCGCCGTCTATACTTCCTATTTCACCGAGTCCGTAAACCCTGTATTTGTTAGCCCAGTATTTGTTTATAATCTCGCCCTTGTCGTTGTACCCTAGTTCCTTGTATCTTAAAATCTCGTTTCGCTCTCCTTCGTCTAGCTCTTCGTTGTCTTGAAAAGTAAGTTTTAAAAAATCACAGTCGGAGCGTGGCACTATTTCGGTATGTATAAAAAACTCAGCGTCTGGGTTAAAATCGGCGTAAACCTTTTTAGTCCTACTCGCTACCTGTCTGTATGTTTCTGAGTCTATTTTGTTCACCTCGTTAAAATAGGCTACGTCAGACCTTAGACCTTTCCCAGCGTCCGACTTGTCTAAACCTATAAACTTTATAAAGCTGTTGTTTCTAAACCTATAAAGTGTACCAGCTAAAAACCTAGACTCCTCGTAAATTCCGAATAGTTTCATAATTTTAACAAAGTCCTTAATTACGGTTAGCCTCATTTTAGTAAGCTCCGCGGATAGTATTAAAATCTCTCGGTCCTCTTTGCTAGAGGCGTGGTTAATTAAAAGCATCAAAATAGAGAAAGTTTTACTAGCTCCTTGTCCGCCCTGTACTACTGTAATTTTTTTTTTACTGCTCGCTATTTTCCTTAGCGCCGTCGTCGGTCGTATCATTTAGTACGTCTATGTTCATTAGTTTTACGTTCGCGCTCGTGTTCGTTTCTACGGTTTCTTTTAGGTTGTTTAGCCTCTGTGTTATGCTAGGGTTATAGAAACCGAGTAGTCCGCCTGTAATCTGGTCCTCTCTTATTTCATTTCTTACACGCGAACAGACAGCGACAAAGTCAGAGTAATATTTGTCTTTATTTCTAAAATATTGCTCAATATTTCCTAACTCATTGTCCCAGCAAAACCTATAAAAACCTTCTAAACTTATAGGTAGTTTAGGAAAGTCTATTACTTTCTTACCGTCCTTACCTACGTACTGTATTTTTTCCCATTGTCTAGCTTTATCTTCTAACTCTTCTTTATATTCTTTAAATTTGTCGTATAGATCTGCTGGAGTTTTAAAAATTCGTGTCGGGTGCATAGTTATAATTTTGATTTTATCCAGTCCTCGTCGTATTTGTAACGATTTGGTAGGGGTTTGTTATATTTTTTTGTGTATTGCTCAGCTAAAGTAAGCTCTTCGGTTTGCTCTGTCTCTTCTAAGTGTTTTAATAGTCTTTTATACGTATCAATAGCGCAACCGTTACAGTTTTGTTTGGGTATTTTTCCGAAAATTTCGTAATAAGTACCATTTAAAAAAGTTTTTTCTGTATCATTAAAAAATACAGCGCAGTAATTTACTTTTTTTCTTAATTTTTCTTTAAATTCTATTAGTTCCATTGTTTTGCTATTAAATAACCTACTGGCAAAGTGTAAAAATCAAAGGTAAACAAAAAAGTTAAAATTGTAGCCCAGCCAATTAGACAAAAATAACAGTCGAAGGGCTTTACCATTTCAGTAGGTGGATAGCCTAGCCATATTTTTAGTTTAAAAAACAAATTTAAACTATCTTTTAGGTAAATAACTACAGCTATACTAGTTAGTAAGTAAATTATACTCATTTTTTATAAGTTTATGCGCATTATTTAAATAAACATCTAAGTCCGCGCGTCTTAACTTCAATTTTTTACACAAACTGAGCTTAGAATTTTCGAAACTCAAATAAATTAGGTCTTGATAAAAAATAAACTCCTCATTATCTGTTTTTTTATTTAAAAAAGACTCTAAAGCCAGTTTATAATTGTTTTCTGGCACTATTTCAGCTGTATTAAAATACTCTTCTACAAAAACTAAACTTTCCCTGTCTTTTAAATAGTCTAAATATACGCTTTTGAGTACAGTATAGAAGTAAGACTTATAATTTTCGACTTTTTGCGGGTTTTGTAAAATTATTTTTTCAATCGCTAGGCTAAAAATTTCCTCGTAGTCGTCTTTAGCTATATTTTTAGCGTAATTTCTACAAGTTTGACAGTTATAAATTTTATCTACCATTTTAACAAAGATAATAATAAATTTTAAATCATTTTTTGGTCCTGTAAAACAATAGCGTCAGCTCCGTACTCTTTTAATTCCTTAATTCTGTACTTTTGTAAAGGTTTTAACGTGTCTGTAGCCTCTTTACATTCAATAAATAAAGGTTTTTCGCCTTCTTTTATGCAAAGTAAGTCGGGTATACCGTTTTTATTGGTTTTAATTAAATTAATAACTAAATATCCGTCGTTCTCAAACCTTTTTATAACTTTTGTCTGGTATTTACTCGCCATTTATACGCTTAAAATATGAATTAGTAAAGTCTAGTTTATTGCTTACTCTTTTATAAATATGTTTTTCGATTCCGCCCTCAGAAAAAATAAAATATACGTTATTTTCTTTAGTTCGTTCCTTACTTGTCATTCTGTCGCGCCCTTGTAAGTAACTAAGTGCGCTAAATTCTAAGTTATAGTAAATTAACGCGTCGGCTGTAGATAAATTAACGCCTTCTCTGGAGCTACGGACTTGTCCTATAAAAACTAAGTCGCTAGACTCGTTAAATACCTCTGGGCTTTCTGTGAAATTAGTAAAAATTGTTTTAAGTAGCTCAAACTCTTGTTTAAAAATATAGAATATAGCTATTTTTTTACCTTTAAAATGATTTTTTATAAAATTAGCCTTAGAGTCGTCTAGAGTCATAGCCTCTCCACTCTCAAACTTAACCGTTCCGCTGAAAATCTGGTGTAGTTTGTTCTGTAATTTTACGCTAGTGTCCGCTAAAATTACTTCGTCCTTACCTTCTACTAACAAATCTCGTTTTAAACGCTTTGCTATGTCATAAGTTGCCGATTTCATTTTAACAGTTAGTATATTTTCGTTAACTTTTTGATTAAAACCAGCCTCAGCCTGTGTATAACTTATAAAATAGTCTTTTATTTTTTCGTCTATTAAACTTTTCCTAGCATTTGAGTAGTCGTTTACCTCAGCGTAACCTAAATTACGTTTAGTTACGTCTACGTAAACCTTAGCCCACTTATAAAAATTAGAATACTCTTTAAAAGGGCTATAAATATCTGAAATTCTAAACTGGTGGAATAATTGACTGTAAGACTCTGGGCTAGGCGTACCACTTAATAGAATTAAACGGCTGTAAGGGTTGTTTTTTACGATATTTTTTAGATCTTTAAATCTTTTGCTAGGTTTTGGGTAAGTTCCTAAACTATGCGCCTCGTCAATTATAATAGTCTGAGGCTCTCCGCTAAATTTATGTAAACTTTCGTAGTTTATAACCTCTATTTTATAGTCTGGCTGTAAAAGTTCGTAGTCTTTTTGTATAGAGGCTATGGCTTTCTTTTTAGTTACAAATAAAACGAGTTCGTTACTAAATTTATTAGCTAAACTTAGAGCCGTTAAGGTTTTACCAGTCCTAACTTCCATAGATAAATAGACTAGGTTATAGTTTATTAGCTTACTATACCCTAAATCTACTATTTTCTTCTGGTAGTCTCTTAAATTAATCATTTACTAAGTTTAAACTAGTAGGTAAAAAAATTCGTTCCTGTCCTTTTATGTTTTTTTTATTCGCTACTTTTATTTCTGGATAGTAAGGACTACCAGCTAGCAAAAACTCGGCTATACTTTCGTCTTTTAGCTTAATTTTGTTGTCTAAAATTAAATCGTTGTAAGCTAAAATAAAATTTTCGCTCACATTGGCGCAAATTAAAATATTTTTGTTGTAATTTTCCTTAGTCGGTAAAAACATTGCTTTGTCGCCCTTCGCCTCTGGTATTAGTTCTATTAGTTCCGTTGTGTTTACCTTTCCTTTCCTTTCTTTTAAGGTTTTCAAAATTATTTCTTTCATTTTCTACTATTTTGGGTTTATATTTATTTAATTTTTCTCTAGAAATTTCTGTAAGGTTGTTATTATCTAAATTTTTAACCGTATCTATAACGGTCCAGACTCCAGAATTATAAAGGTCCTCAGTTTTTGTAATCCTAAGCTTTTTATCTGAGTTTAAAAACGTAAACTCTTTATGTTCATTAATACTGCCGTCTGGGTTTATTAAATCTTTCATACTAAAAAGGTGTTTCGTCTAGTTTTTTATCGTCTCCTAAAATAAACCAGCGCTGTCCGTTAGTTATTCCGTCGTCATATTTTAGTTTAGAAAAATTAGAGTATTTTTTTATCCAAATATTAAACTTTTTACGACTTAGCCACTTTTTAAAATCTTTATACTCTTCTATAAAGTTCTCAAAATATAAAACTTTGTCATTTCTAACACCTCTAGGTACGTTTTCGAAGTCTACTACCCACTCGTAAAATTCGTGTGACGTTTCAGCTATAAATTTACGTAGCTTTAAATTTTTTGCGTTCTGTTGCATTAAACCGCCTTTTAAATAAATCTGTATACAATAAACTATGTAGTTATCAAAAGCTATAAAATCTTTACTAGTCCAGTCGTCAAACAGTTCACGTTTAAACTCTTCGTAAGGCGTTAAATCTTTGCCGTAATATTGAGCAATTTCTAGTTCGTGTCGTCTACGGTCGTGGCTGTTACCCTCGCCCTTTATAGCGTAGTTTGTAGATAGTAACATTTTAGGGCTTTCCTCTACCGTAAGTTTTATAGCGTCCTTATTTTTACGCTCTAAAGTTATACCCTCGGTAACCAGAGAAAAACGTTTTTCAAAGTCGAAGTTTTTTTTAACGTCGTCAAAAACGAGTATCTGGGTGTCTTGGTTTAGAGTTTGGTAGGGAAAGTTTTTTGTATCGTCAAAAGTTTTTCCGTCCAAAATTGAGACGTTTCTAATTTGTCTCAGCCCTTGCACAAATAAACCTTTACCAGTTCCGCCCTCTGGGTTATCGCTTATAACTTCATCGTTTAAAATTACCGCTTTATTGTCTCTTTTGCTTTTGTAGGTATGAATTAAATAACCTATAGTAGACTCAATAGGCAAAGGCGATTTGTTACTAACGTTTAAAATAAACTGTTTGTAGTCGTTTTCTAAATTATCAGAAAAAACAAAGTCTCTTTTTATTATCTGGCTTTCCCAAATATAGCCGTCTATGTCTATAAAATCTACTAGATTAACCTTGTTTTTATTTATTTCTAATACTCCATTTTGATAAGCTATAAAACTTTTTTCTTTTGTGTCGTTTAACAGCATTAGCTCTATTGTGTCTAGTATCAATAAAAACGACTCAGTAAAAAGGTTTTGATAATTTGCGCAATAGCTATAAACGTCTTTTAGTCCAGAGTCTAAAAGGTAGGTTAAAACAAAGTCTTTAATTTTAGCCTCGCTCGTTTCGTTTACTTTGTTCGAAATAACTCTAACAAAAGTAGGTTTTTCAGAGCCATTAGGAAAGTATTTTTTAAAACCGTTAGTCTCTAGAAATATTTTATACTTTAAGGTATCAATAGAAATTTTTTGTTTTCCGTTTTTTTGCTCTTCCTTTATGTAAAACTCTTCGTGTTCTATTACCTCTTTAATCTCCTCGTATACCTCAGCGTCTATATTGTGTTTTTTTATTACCCTTTCGCGCCCCTTGTTTAGATCCATTTTTATACGGTCTATTTTACCGTAGTCCTCAAAATATTTAATACCGAAACGTCTAGTTTTATACGCGCTTTTTATTGTGGTCCTTAACTCAGCGTCTGTAAAATCACCGTAGACAACGTTATTTTGTAAATACATTTCTGTAAATTGCTCATTTAAACCGTACTCACAAAAAGCGCCAGCAAGGTCAAAAATATAGTTATTCCTTTGTCCCTCTATAAAATCCTTAGACCAGTTAAATTTTAATATAATTTCAGCTATACGGTGTTCATCGTTTAAAGGTAGTAAAGGTACTTTCTCGTTCACAGTAAACCCCTGGTCTATTAGTTCGGGAGCAAACTCTACAGCCTCGTAATTTATGTAAATATTTTCGTCGGCACTTTCAAAACAGACGCGATCCACGTTTGAGTTAGCTATGTCAAAATATTCGTAGTTAAAAGTTTCGTTAAACGCTTTAAAATATTTGCTGTGTTCTAATTTGTCGCATTTAGGTATTTTTACTACTCCTTTTATTCCATTACCAGAGGGCGAAATAAACAAAGTTACAAAGTGTTTATTTTTCTTTAGCTCTTCTAGGTGAGCTAACATAGTTGTTTCGTCTGGGTACTTATCGAAGTCCGTAACCATTAAACCAGAATGAGCTACTAAGCTGTTACTGTTTCTCTGGCTAAAGTCCCCAGCAAATAAAATACAGGGTAACGAGTTTTTTAGTTCTTTGTTTCCGTTTCTTATAGCGTCTATTTTAGCTTTAGACTTACCCACTCTAATACGCTCCAGAGCTTGCTCTAAAGTAATTTTAAAAGGTACATCTTTAGATTTGTAAAGGTCTTTAAAAATAGATACGGTTAATTTTTTCATATAAGGGTTATAAAAGTATAAAGCCAGAAATTAAATTAGTCCCTTAAAAGGTATACAATAGAAACCCACTAATTTAATATACTGGCTTTAAAAAAAACGTTTTATGTATTTTATTAAGGTCTACAAATATAGTAAAAATTATTTAAACACAAAACGTTTTAAACGTGTATTCTTAAATCATTGTTTTACATAGCTTTATAAAATATATTACACGTTTACACGTTTTTTTCTAAAAATAGCCCCCCCCTATGAAAAATAAAAAAATTGTTTCTAAAGGGGTATAGAAAAGCCCTAAAACGTGTCATAAAAAAACCCCTATTAAATCAATAATAGGGGTTAAGGTTTAAAGGTTTAAACTAGTTTAAAACGGTAAAATATCACCGTCAGAGTCTAGTGTAGGCTCTGTTTCATCAATTCCAGCGGTATAAATATCCATATACCCCTGTAGCTTTTGGGCGCACTCGTTGGCTAGTTTGTCGTCCGCTTTAGTTATAGGCTTTCCTAATTCAAATTTAGGTGACGAAAATTTTATAGATCCTTTTTTTCCTTCTACCACTTCGTTAACCTCTATAAATTGGTTATCTAGTAAGTGGTTATTTTCGTTGTAAAAATCAGAGTAAGCCTTTACGCCTATACCTTTTAACTGGAAATTGACAAGCTCGCCGTCTGGTAACATAGCGTATACTGAACGGTGATAAACTCCGCCAGCGTTTTTTATTTTCTCTTTGTTTTCTTTGTAGAGTCCGTTAGCTATTTCGCCACCTTTAAAGGCTCTCACAGTTAAAGGCTCTTTAGAAATAGCGTAAACTTCGTTAGAGTAAATTCCGCTTTCGCTTGCGTCATTCCAGCCCTTTACGGTGTGGTAATGTTCTAAAAATAGGAATTTAATAGGTAACTCTACTTTTACGTTTTCGCCCTTTTGCTTGTCGTAGTAGCTAAACGCTTGGTCGTTACTCTTCCAGTTTAAAAATTTAGTAACTGGATTACTCGTTTGTGTTGTTGGTCGGTTTAATCTCGCCATTTTATATATGTTTTTTATTGCTCCTAAATTACGTAGGTAAGAGCGTCCTACTTTATTTTTAAATTAAAAATTTCTTTAAGGTACGTATTTTTTATTTTCTGACCTAATACATTTTACTTATTTTTTCATCAATTCCATAATCTAACAATAGAAATTCGCCTTTGTACATTCCCCAGTTTTCAGGATTATAAAGATCACAATTAGTAATATCAAGTTGAGGAATTATAGTTTTAATTTTTTTTACATTTGACTCTGATATTGATTTGACTGGTTTAGCACGTTTTTGTAAAACAATACCGAAACTTTCCCAAACAATAGGTTGAAGTATGTTTTTACATTTGTACTCTTCCCATAGTTTGCCCTCGTTCTTACCTTGTAAATAGCCCCTGTAATCAATAGGTATTTTTAAAACTCGGCTTTTGCAAATTACCACTAATCTTGTGGAGAATTTAATCATGTTACTTTATTTTTAAATTATAAATTTCTTTAAGGTACGTATTTTTTATTTCTTGCCCTAGCTTTAAAGCCTTTTTTATCTCTATTTTATTGGCTTGCTCTGTAACCTTTACCGTCTTAAATTCTTTAGGTAATAAATTAACGTCCTCTATTTCTACCCTCTCAGACTTTCTCAGTCCGAAGGTGTTAGTGCCTATTTTAAACTCGCCAAACAATTCTATAGCTGAGACTAGGCTATTTTTTAGGCGGTCTATAACATTGTTATTTTGCTTTTTCATTGCCTGTAAGCGTTTTATTTCGTTATCTATTGTCGTATTAAACGCCTCTTTACTTAAAATTACCGAGTGGTAAGCTATAGCCTTCGTTTGTAGTTCGTTCTGGTTAATTTTTAGCTTATACTCTAGCTCTGGGGTAAGCTCGCCCTCTAGCTCTTCTATTTCGGTTACTAGTTCTAGGTATTCGTTTTTAATATCGTAAAGTGTATTTTTCATTTTTCAAGGGTTTTTATCAATTTTTCTAATTTGTATTTTTTTTGTTTCCAGTAGTCCCAATTTTCAAGCTCTATTAACGCTAAGTATCTTACGCTTTTTAGCTCTTGCTGTGCCAAGTTTATAATGTCTTTTTTAGACAATTTTTTTATTTGCTCGTTTATAAAGTCATTAGATACCTCTAAAGGTATAGCGTTCTTTACTAAATTAAAAATTAGGTCGTGCATATTTTTTCATTATTTCTATACCGATTCGCTCCAATTCGTCACTTTTTAAATTTACTACTTTATAGCTAAACTCATTGTTTAGCCTTTTAACGTCTATTTGTATAGCCTTGTCATAGGACCTAAAACCTTCGATTTTCTTTACATAATGTATAACGCTAGCGTGGTCTTTGTGTATAAAATTAGCTATTTTCTCGTAGCTTTCATTAGTGTAAATTCTACAAAAATATCCGTACAGCATCCTAGCGTAAACTAGGTTAGAAAGTCTAGATTTTAAATTTTTTACTTTATTAAAGTCCTCGCCCAAATACTTACAAATAGATCTTAAAATAATCTCTTTATTAAGCCTGTTATTTTTTAAATCTACAGCGTTAAAAGTCCCAGCCACTACGTAGGGGCTAATAAAAGTATTTTTGTCCTGTTCTTTTTTTAGCATCTCGCTCTTTCTATTAACTCGTTAATACTTTGTTTTGCCTCTTGGTTTTCGCTGTAGTTTTTAATACAAATTTTAAATAAGTCTACAACCATTGGAGCGTTAAACTCGTTTATATTTCTGTACCCTCTAACTACAGCCGTAAGCGTGTCGGGTGAGTACCTATATTTTTCGGCTACCTGTTTTATGTCGCCTTTTTTTTGGTTATAAATTATGTAAGTTTCTAATTTTTTAGAAATAGGTTTGCCAAAGTGTTTTTTTTCAAATATTGCCATTTTTTATCTTTGTTTTTGCCAGTAGATATTAAGTCGTTTTTGGTGTTCTAAATCAATATCTAACTTTTTTAATATAATTTCTCTTCTATTTTTTAATTTTTTTATTCTTTGATCTTGCTTGTAAATTATCGTTACAAATAAAATCAAAATCGCAAAGTTTCTAATCGTTCTTATTTTCATCTTTCTCCAGCTTCATAACATTTGCCACTACAATAGTCGCCGTCCTCTTCTACTGGGTTACCGCACTCCCTACATTCGTTCTCTCTTTCGTCATACTCGCAAGGGTTACCCTCGTTTAAATATTCGTCATTCATAGCTTTAAGTTTAAAAATTGGTTAATACTTTCCGTAAAATCTACCCCGCCTATTACGTTACTAATTCCAGCGCTAGTTTTTACAGCTATTTCTAACTCTTCTCTACAGCTGTAGTTGTAAAATTCGTTACCACCGTCTAGCCATTCGCTAATATCGTCTATTAAAGTAGTGTCTGAGGTTTGAAACTCGCCTCTAAACTCGTGGTCTATTAAAACCTCTATTTTGTAGTAACCTTGTGTCCTTTTTTTAATTATAAAATTTAACATATTATTGTATTTGTGAGGCGTTAACCTCGGTTAAGGTTGTAGTGTAACCGTTACACGACAGACAAATATAGTAAAATAGTTTATATTTCCAAAAAATAAGACTAAAAACTTTCGTGTTGTGTAAATTCTGGCTTTTTTTTCTCGCGTTCAATCATTGAAAGCAAACAGCTATAGCAAATTAAATCTAATATAGAGTCGTCTATACTTTCGTTATTTGGCTCATTTCCTTTAATTAATACGCCTAGCCTTGCTACCTTAGTAGCTATAAGACTCAAACAGTTTTGAGACGCTGACAGCCCTAAAATATTACCAGCTAGCTTAAAATTGCTCAAACGGTCCTCGTTAGCGTAGTCGTTACCCTTTCTAAACATTGTATGTTTAATTTCGTCTACTATTTTACTTAGCTCTATTTCCTGTTCTTTTAATTTCATTGCTCTATATTTCTTAGTAAATAATCTGTGTAACTCCTGTTACTAATATGATACGTTTTTTTGCATTTACAGGTCATATAACGTTTAATGTACCCCATTGGGGTAGTGTCCGTGTGAGAAAGTTTTACGCTTTTACTTGCACATTCTGGGCATTGCCATTTTCTACCACCCTTTAAAACCGCTAGGTTTGTGTTATGATCAATATAAGGCGTCAGCACGCTAAAAACGTCCTCTAGCAAAATTACGTCCTGTTCGCAATAGCTAACCATTTTAGCTAAATATTTTTTTTGCTCCGCTTTAGTCCCCTCTACCGTTTTCTCCCACAACGTAAACCCTTCGTGGTCCAGCTTACGCCCCACGTTAAAATAGTTACCTAATAGGTCTAGTTTGTTACTGGTAAAATTAAAATATTTTCTAGCCTTTTTTAAAGTGTCTAGAGTCCTATATTTAGGGAACATTAAAACGCCGTTTAAAATTGCTCTGGTCCTTAGCTCTTTTATGTCGAAACGGTCGCCGTTGTGCGCTATAATTTCGTCAGCTTGCCCTAGTATTTTAACGAAGTCCTTAACTAGTTTTTTGTCGCTATGCTTGTCGTCCCATTGAACAGAATAAACTTTATTTTCCCCTTGCCATTTATAAGAGATACAAATTATTTTTTTTTCTGTTACTATTTGCTCTGGGCGTACGTACTGTTTACCCTGTCTCCACAAATTAGCCTTTACATAGCTCGTTTCAATATCAAAAAAAAGCCTTTTAAACGGCTTTTGTTCGCCCTGTATTTTTTGATCTTGCCTAATAGTTTCTACTTTTTTTCTAACCGCATCTATAGACTTTCTTAGATTAAATTTTAAAATACATTCTCGCGCTATGGCTGTGTCACTTGTTATAGTTTCGCACCTTAACGCTACGTACTCGTTAAACTCTTTTGTGTATCTCATTTGGTAAATATAGGTAAAAAAAATTTATAGCTTGACTGAGAAATTACTCAGCAAACAGAAAAACAGCCTTAACGTATGATTTTTAAGACAAAAATTACCGTAATAAAAGCGCCTAAAATAATAACCCAAATTAGTAAATTTTTGTTTATCGGGTTTTTTACGCTGTAATATTTAACTGGTATATTTCGCTGTATTATTTTGTCAATAAAAACTGTATCGCACTCACCAAAAATATAAACACTATCTAATACGGTGTAAACCTTTACTTTTAAATTTTCTTTTTTTAAAAATACGGTATCTAATAAAAACTGGTAGTTTACGACTGTGTCGGTTGTAACTTTATTAGTAGTTAGTCTAACCGTGTCTATTAATTTTACTGAGTCTGTGGTATGGACAAAAGGGTATTTTTTAACTAGTCTAGCGTGACGCCTAACAGGGCTACACGATAAAAAAATAAGTATAAAAAATAAATACCTCAATGTATAAAATTGGTTATAAAATCGTAGTGTAAATTTACTATTTTGTTCTGCCCCTCTTCGGTCATTAGTATAGTTTTGCACTCGTTTCTGTTTGTATGAAAAAAATTTTCACTTAAAATAAAAGGGCATTTTGTATATTTTAAAATGTAAAAATTAGCCTTTTTTTGTCCTCTTAGCCTTTTGTCTGGAAACTCTAGTTTAAACTGTTCAGCTATTTTTTGGCTCATTCTATTAGAGCTTTCGCTAGCCTTTGTATAAGTGTAAACGCTCCAGCCGTGAGCCGATTCTTTACTAAAACCGTTAGAGTGGACCGAAACGCCTATGTATTTTTTCTCTGGGTTTGCTTTTATTTCTTTGTTTACAATTTCTACTCGCTCTCTTAAACTTAAATCTACATTTGTAGGGTTTGTATTAAATACCTCTATACCTTCGGCGTTTAGCCTTTCGGTTAGTTTTTTTACTATTTCCCTATTACCTACGCCCTCGTAGTATACGCTACCGTCGTCCCAAACTGGCGACCTTTTGCCCGCTGTCTGGTAAACTCCTTCTATTAGTCCACCGTGTCCCGCGTCTAAAATAATTACGTAGCTCATTTATTTTAATTCGTTTAGATCCTTTTTAAAGCCCTTTAGTTTTTCGAACAAATTTTTAATAATTTCTATAAAAGGTTTGTTACCTAGTTTCTGGCTCGTTTCGTCTATACTTTTAATTTCCACGTAAACAAATAGAGCCGTTACTAGCTTTGTTACTAGTAATTTTATGTCGTAAATTTCACCGTCTAAAATAAACGAGTCTACAAAAAAGGATAGTAAAATAACTCCGCAATACATTAATAATTTAGGTACTACGTTAAATAATCTGTGAGAGGTAAAAGCCTTTCGCCCTTTTACTTTTAAAGTATAATATACGGCAAAACCAGTATCTAGCATAACGCTAAAAACCATTAAAAATACCATACCATAAATAGGAGTTATAAAGGTCAAAAATAGACCGCCTAGCCCTAAAAAATACGAAGTAAAAAAGCTAGTTTTCATTTATATATTTTCTAAGGTTTCTACGTGTTTTATAGCCTCTTCCATTACAAATTTAACAGCTGAATTATACCAGTTTGTTACTGTTAACTTTTCGTCCTTAATTTTAGTATAACTACCTTCTACCTCTGTAATTCCGTCAGCTCCATACTCTACAGTCCCCATTTCTGGTATGTCTCTTAAAACTTGTTTTTTAGTCAAAAATTTAACGTCTGTAAAAACTTTTCCTTTGTCGTCTAATCTTTGTAATTGATACTCTATAATAATAGAGTTCGTAATAGGGTTAATTTTAACCTCAGTTATAACGCCTTTTCTTTTGTCGTTACTTACAGCCGTTTCTTTTACCGCTATCCCTGTAGCGTTTGCGCTTAGTTGTTTGTTAATCATAAATATAATTTTTTATAGGTAAATCGCAAAAACTTTTTGCGTTTTTAATTCTAAAATTTAGGTTACAAAACCAGCCGTTTACTACGCTACCCCCTTTCTGGCTAAAATTCTGTACGCTAGTAGCGTTTGTTATTGTTCCTAGTCGTTTCCAACGGTCCGATGTTGTCATAACGACTATTAAATCGTTTATAATTTGCAAGGTCGTAGAGTCTACATATTTTTCTAAACTTTTACCGTCGTCTATTTTGTCGCAAACCATTAAATTAATAGTCATAGTAATATAACTGTCGTCTATATTTGCGTCTGTTACGTGCGCTATAACTGAGCTATGTTTGACGTTGTTACTTTCGTAAACGTCTAAAAAAAAACCATAAAAATACGCGTTTACTTGAAGGTGTGCCTCACATAAAGTACGTAACTCTTGATCTATTTTATTTATTGTTGTCCTTATCATTTGCCTTTTTAACGCGTATAGCCTCTAGTCTAACTTTTTTTATTGTTTTTTTCTGCGGTTTCATATCTTATAAAAAACTAATTTTACCCTTATAGCTGTTGCCTTGCCCCTCTGGGTTTATGTCCTCTTTTTTTGTAGTACATTCGTAAAGAGGGTAGCTTGTTTCGTTGTCAATTAAGTAACCTATTAGCCTGTTTTTGTAAAAAGAGTAGTCTTTTTGTAATTCACTCCTGTAAATATTGTACTCAGCGAGTGAGTACGCTTTTACGTTTTCGTCACTTGCTGTACCTACGCTTTTGTTTCTTATTTTCCAGTTATTGTGCGTAGACGCTTTTAACTCGCACGCGCAATAAACAAAGTCTAAAACGTAGCCCATTAGTTTAAGCTCTAAAGCTGTTAAGTCGTCATTTTCTACGCCCTCAAGTAGACGCCTGTACTGTTGACTCCCTAGGGCTGGCTCTAGGTCCAAATCTTGCACACGTTTAAGAGTCACTAGTAACGTATCGTCGTTAGTGTCTGAGTCTATGTAGCTGTAAAATTTTAAAGTTGCTATGTCTACTAAATACTGCATAATTTTATAAATAAACTAGTTGTTGCATCCATACGTGACGACACCACGGCGTAGTTTTGCCGTTCCCTTGATTCCAGAAACCACCGCGATAAGTAAAACAGTCGCGACCTACAAAAGCGCTAATTAAATTAATATCGTCTCTAGACCAAACTTTACTCCTAGATAGTGTTACCATATCCGTACAAAATTCGCGCGTCCTATTGTTTGGTAAAATAGACGGTCCGCTAACAGCTGGGTTTTTTTCGTAGGAATAGTAAATTTTAATTTTACTTACGTCCTGTTTAGCGATTTCGCCCAAACCCGAAACGGTAATTTTACCGTCTTTTACTAGTCCGTTCGTTTCTAAAGTTTTGTAAATATTTGTCAGCTTTTGAGAGTCTACATTTAAAGCCTCGGCTATATTGTCGAAGGTGTGACCTTCTCTAACAAGTGCTAAAACTTGGCTTTGTATATTATCCAAAACAGCAAATTTAGACTTACTAAACTCTTCTATAGCTTTCGCGTCCTCTTCGTCAGCGTTAAACTCATTAGGTAAAGCTCTAGAGTAAACTACGTTTTGAGGCTTTGGGATACCGCACTTATTAAATTCCGCCACTACGTCTATGTCGCTTTTAAATTGCGCTGGCTGTTGCTGAGGTATAGCCTCTATTACCTCTTCTTTTTGCTCTAAAAAATCTAAATTAACTTCGTTAAATTCTATTTTACCCTGTAAGCCGTTACCCTTTTTAGCTATCTCGTTTAGAGCCGATAAAATTGCCCTTTGCTTATACTTGAAATAATTAGCCTTCATTATTTTATAGCCTATTTCTAACTCTGTCGCGTTACCTAGTCCGCCCTCGGTCTTAATTCCAAATAAAATAGGAGTAGTAATAGAGTGAGACAGTATAATATTGTTACGGTTGTCTTTAGACAGAGCTAAATAACGGTCTTTTAAATCGTTACCGCTTACGTTTAATACTGAAGCTTCGTTTTCTTTTCCCAGGTTGTATAAAACCATAACTCCGCCCGCATTTCTTTCGCCTGTGCTATTGTCCTGTATGTCTCTTTCTAGGTCTCTCTTTTCCTCTTCGTTAGCTGGTTGTCCGCTATTTAGGTTTATAATTGTTCCCGTTGAAAAACCAGAGCTAATCTCTGTTAACTGGTAGGTGTTAATTTTTATATCCGTCAAAATAGACGTTATACCACCGCTATACGGCGGTGTAGGGTAGATACTTTTATTTACCTTATTATTTTCTACGGTCTGTTTCCCTTTATCTTGATAAATCAAGTAAAACTCTCTGGCTTTCCTGTCGCTAGGGTTAAAAGGCTCAATTATTTTAATAGTTTCCTTTCTGTCGGTCCAGTCATTAGATACGGCTATATTGTTGTCGTCTAGTCTATACCTAACTTTCTCAAAGTCTATAACCTCTAGCTTATCTACTCTAGACTTATCTAACGACCAAACCCCACGCAAACAAAACATATTAGAAAGCTCTAAGTCTTTTGCAATTTGCTCCGCTATTTCGTTTAGGTTGTAGTCAGAATTACCGTTTTCAAAAAATCGTTTAAATTCTAGTTCGTCTGGTCCTGTATAATTTAACCCCCCACTAGTAATATAGTGTACCTTTGAGTTAATAATACCCGACTGTATTGCCGAGTTTTGAAATAGATAATTAATAAAATAGGGGTACTCGTTTTTATCGCCCCAGTTTACGTAATTGTCTTTTTTGTTGTCCGACTCCGTAGAGCTTGGTACAGTAATTTTTTTAGATATAAAACTACTTTTTAAATTAGGCATATAAAATTTGGTTTGTACTGTTAACTACGTAAAACTCACCCTCTGGAAAGTCTGTTAAAACCTCAGCTTTACCGCTGTATAGTAAAAATTTACCCTCTGTTGTAGGCTCTTCGTCTACACTTTCGTAAATTGAGTAAATGTAATTTCCCTTCGGTAAGTCTACCGTTTCGGGCAAAGATAATAAAAAAATTTCATACCGAATACTAGACTCGCTAATAGGCATAAAAAAATTAAAATACTCTCTTTTTTGCTGGTGAAAAAAAGAAAATAAATAATAATTAGCTAGCCCTGTCACTACTTGACTCAGAGACGTTACTATTTTGTTTGTCTTTTGCCTTTGGAGTAGTAACATATAAGTATTTTATATTTTCGTGTTTAAAGAGTTCTATATTCTCAATAGTAATAGGGATAAATCTACCCAAAGTTTTTGAGTAGAATTTACCGCCTATATATTTTTTTTTAATTTTCATAGACCTACGCTATAGGTGTAGGGTAATTAGCTACCAAAATAGAAGGAGCTATAGAGCTTTCTTTTCCAGTTAAAGTAATAGTTACGCCGTTCATATCCTCGTAATTGTTACCTGTTGCTAGCGCGCTTGTGTCTGCTACCATACCGTTAACAGCTCCGTAAACTACGTTTTTGCCGTTTTCTTTTTCTTGTATAACAGTTAAAAAGCCTTTAGAAATTAAATCTACTAAATCTCTAGTAGCCTGTGAGTCGTCCTTTAAAATTAAAGTACACGTAGACGCGAAAAATAAACTGTTATTTTCTCTGGACCTCGTAGCTGTTTCTGTAAAATCTATACTCGCCATATCTGGCGTTATTCTAAAAGCACTTTTACCGCTTAAAATACTAAAGGTAGTAACCTCGTTGTTTGTAACCGCTAAAGTGTCTATGTTTTCGGTATTCATCACTACCAGCGACTTAGTGCCTCCGAAAGAGGCACAGGCTGGTTTTGTGAAACCGCTAGTAAGTTCGCACATTTGTTATTTTTTTAAAATTAATATTAAGCTCCTAAAACTAGTTTTACGAAGTAGTCAGAATACACGTATTGTACTCCACTTCTAAACAAGTTTCTTAGCCTCAATTTTTCAGACTCTTCTAGAAAGCGCACAGAAATTCCATCCAAATCCGAAGAAATGTCTGTTCCCCACCACATATACGTATATGGACAGGCGATCATCTTACCTAAACCGTTTAGCTGTGGGTAAGTTCTAACTGTAATATTTGTAGTAGGTAAAATAAAACTCATTTCTGAGCCTTCGTTTACTACTTCGATATTAGCGCTGTAATCTTTATCGTTGTAAATTTGAGTCAAAATAGCGTTAGCCTCTTGTCTACCCGTAATAATTTCTACGTTTGCTCCGTTATCAAACAAAACAGGGTTAATGTTATCGTAAACTAATTTAGCCAAGTCGAAAGCGTTAGCCGAAGTAATAGCTGTCTCTGTAGAGCTAGCACTAACTACGTCCGTGTCAGCCTCCCATTGCTTAATAAAACCGTCGTAGTGGCTTAGGTTACCGTTTAAGCTATCTACGTCTCCCAAAAACATTAAATCTTGGTTTTTCTTTTTAGTCATTTTAACTAAGTAAGCCGTCAAAACGTCCTCTAGTGGCAAATCTCTGTCTTGCTGGTTAGCTCCAATAGACAATAAAAGTTGCGCCCACGTACCCTCTAAAGTGTCGTTACACAATTCAGTACCTACCATTAGACGGCTAGTTACTAGGTTTTTTCCGTCAAAAACAATAGCGTTGTTTTCGTCGAAAGTGCTAGCGCAATTAGATCCGCTTTCTAGAGCTAAATCTGAGTTTAACAATTTGATTGTTTCGCTACCTTTTACGTTTTCTAGTACGTTAATTCTAGACGTTAGCCCAGAGCTGTAAATTAAATCTGCATATATTTCGCTCGACTGCTCATTAATGTAGCTAGGAAGGGCTGAAATATCATAGTCAAATTTTTCCTTAATTCTTGTTTTAAAATCTTTCATTTTTTTATGTCTTATTTTGTAAAGTTTCTCCACGTCTTAGTAGACTTTGAAACTGTGTTAAATTTTCTTTTTTCTTCTTTGTCCAATTCTGAAACTAACGTTTCAATTTGCTTTGAAAACTTAGAGTTTTGGTTTTTCAATTCTCTAATTTCAGCCATTAAAGTAGTTTGTACCTCTTCAATTACTTGCGCTACCTCTTCTGGAGTTACCGCCTCTTCGCTAGCCTCTGGTATCTCTTCGATTAGTGTAACAATACCGTTACCGTCCAAAGTAATGACTTTACCGTCGATTGCGTGCATACCCTCAGGTGCTAATACTTCGCCCTCAGCTGTTACCATTCTTACCTCAGTTCCTATAGCTAATTCACCAGTCCACGCGATCTCTACGCCGTCTACTGTTGTAGCTGTCTCAAATTTAGCTTTTCCGAAAACCATTTCGAAAAGGCTTTTTTTAGTTTTATTCATTTTTGTATTTTTGGTTTTTATTATTTTTTTGTCAAAATATCCCTCTATAGAAAACCCTACGTGTTTTCCTTGTTTAATGTCTTGCCACGTTTTTTCATCCTCTACCTTATAGCTTACTATCCAGCTACCGTCTTTTAAGTTTTGACCTTTAAAAGAGTCTGGAGCTTTTACGCCTCTTTTGTCGTCTATAAAGTAAGACTCAAAAAGGTAAATATCTTTTACCTTTCTATTAAGGTCGTGCATTTCGTTAACGTTGTGCATATACCCATTTTTAAACATTTTTTGAGCTATTGCTAAAGTTTCTTTTTTGTTAAAAACTACGTAGTGTTCCCCTAGCTGTTCGTCTCTTCTATAAATTGGCAAATCTACAGCAATAGCTACGCCTGTTACTATCCTTTTTTCGTCGTTAAAGTGCTGTTTTATCCTTTCACTTTTACCGTTAAAAAATTCGAAACCTTTAAAATGAGCTGGCTGAGAAACTAAACTTATATAGTCTAGCCCTTCCGTCTCTTCCGTTAATATCATTTTGTAAAGTGGTAACATATCTATTAGACTTATTTATTTTTTAATTTGTAGCTTAAATAGTGGCAATTCTTTGCGTAGTCTGTCTACGGTCTTGCATTGCCTCTAGTTCAGATTCTACTAATACGACTCTACCGCCGTTATTGTTTTGCGTTGTAGGTCCACCAAAACCACTACCGCCCCCAGTTTGACCGTTATTTGCGCCTATAGTTGTACTGGTTAAGTTTGTAGGCGGTGCGCCTACGCTTGTACTCGGTGCGGTTACTCCACTACCCCCACTCAGTAACTGTTTAGCTTTTGCCATATTACCCATAATAGAAATAATACCGCTAGCAAATTGTACAGCTCCAGCTACCCCCATAGTAACGCCATTTAAGGCGTTTTGTTGAGACTGTGCGACAAGTGACGAAATAGCTAAAGCTGTATCTGTAGCTATCTGGACCAGAGCGCTAGCTTTTTGTTTCTTTTCGTTGTCCTTCATTAACGAGGTTAACCCTGTTAACCCACCACTTATACTATTTATTAGTTCATCCCTTGCGCCTTGCTGGGCTTTAATGTTCGCTATAGCTTTCTCTGTCTCTTGGTTAGACCTCTCTTCGTCCTCTTTAGCGTTTTTGTCTTTTAGCTCTTTTTGTTTTGCTAAAAAAGTCTCTTCTAAATTAAGCGTGTCCTGTTTATTGGCTCTAGCCTTATCTATTAAATCGGTATAGTAAGTATCTAGGTCCTCAAATTCCTTTTGTCTTTGCTCTTCTAGAGTGTTTACCTCAGCGTCTGCTATTTCTTTTTTTAGGTCTGCTAACTCTTGCGCCTCTGTCCTTATTTTTTCGTCGTTTTTTTCTTTTGCTTTTGCCTCTATGTCGTCTATTAACATAGCCATTTCGTTAGCTTGTTTCTCTTCTAATAGTTTTACTAGTTTACTCTGTTCACCGTATTTTTTTACTAGCGCGTCCCTTTCTCTTTGCTGGCTTACTTCTAATTTAGCTAGAGCTTTTACGTCCGCGTCTTTTTCCATTTCTATAATAGAGTCCTCTAGCGATCTTTGTAAAGCTAAAAGCTTATCGTTTTCGGCTTTTTGTTCGTTTCTCCTTTGCTCCGCATATTTTCGGCGCTGTTCTTTTTTTGCCTCTTCCTGTTTTACACGTTCTAGCTGTAGCGCTCGCTCTTCGTCTTTTGCTTGCTGTCTTAATTTTTCTCTCAGTACGTTTTGTTCGTCTAGTTGCTCCTGTGTATATTTGTCGCCTAGCTTTTTCATGTCTACATACTTTTTACGCTCTTGTTCTACTAAGTCCTTAGTATTTTTTATTTGAGACTTTAAAAGTTTTTCCTGTAGTTTGTCTGTGTTCTCGCCTCTCGCTTGCGCTAGGGCTATCTCTTGTTTTAGTCGCCCCTCTTCGGCTTTTGCTTTGGCGTTTAAATTTCTTATTTCTTTATCGTAACGACTTATATTATTTTCGGCGTTTTTTTGCCTTTGTTTTTCTAGGTCAGACTCTATAATACCCAGAGCTTGCAAGCCCCAAATTACAGGCGCTAAAGCAAAATTTATAAATTTCATTATACTTTCCTTCCAGTCGTCCCATTTAGCAATTATTAGCCCAATACCTACAGCTAGCGCTCCTATTCCTGTAGAAATTAAAGCAAGACGAAAAATTTTCATCGCCTTACTACCAGTACCCACCGCGAAAGCGTAGGCTTTCTGTAGACCTACTCCTATTTTAGTAGCTAGGTTACTCGCTGACTGTCTAAAAGCCGACTCCTTTTTTAAGTCATTAGAAAATTTTTGTACAGCGTTTAGTGTTTGCTGTACGGTTTGAAGTTTTACAAAGGTTTTAATTAACTGCTCTTGGTCCGTCCCTACTAAGGTACTAACCCCTAAAAAAGCCGTATAGCCGTTAGTCATACCTTCGGCTACCTTGCTCGTGTCCTCGCCTATAGTCGTGTTTTGTTTAGCTATTTTGTCTAAAGACTGCGCGCTTTTATCTGCATTTTCTTGTAAACTCTGGCTCTGTGACTTTTCAGCCTCTTCTAAATCATTAAAGGACGTTTCTAGTTCGTTGACTTGTTCCTCTAATTTTTTTATTTTATCGACTGACTGCCCGCCGTCTACTTCTAATTTTATCGCTACCGTTTCCGCCATATCTTATATTATTTCTCTCATTGTTTCGTCTATGTATGTTAACCCCCCAGCGTTATTTGTTGATATTGTACCGTTATTTCCATTCTCGCCAGTTACCGTCGTTCCTTGTTCATCTTTAAAATGATAAGTTTCTATTAGGTTTGTAGTTCCAGCTGGTAGGTATTGATTTTTATAGGTGTCAATTTCTAAATTCGTTAAAGCATTAGACCAAATTTGTACGTTTCTTATTTTTATTTCTGGTCTTGACCAACTTGCCCTATTTCTTCCAAAAATAAAAGGTTGTGAATTTGTCGGCTTTACTCCAGTTTGTGAATTAGTAGTAGATTGACTTACTGCATCTAAAACCATTCTAAAACCACTTGTAGGGTTTATAACTATGCTTACGTGATATTCTATATTTGCTGAAAAACTTAATACATCACTTGCTATCTGAACAGCTCCAGAGGAATACCTTGTTAAAAAATATAGTTTTCCATTTTGAAACCAAAAAAACATTTGCCCTACATTGTAAGTAGTACCGTCTTGTGTCCCTATAGCCATTGCTGGAGTTCCAGAGTCTATATCTATTGTTGGAGTAAAGAAAAAAGAAATAGTCCTAAATCCGTTTACAATCGTTCCTATACTTAATTCATCGTTAGAAATTCCCTCGCTATTAAAGTTAATTCTTTGGTAAGGTTGTAAAGGTGGCATTTGAGCCTCTACCCACATTACGCTATTAATATAATTCGGATCTGTGTTTGTTGTTGTTATTGTTCCAGTATAAACAGAGTTAATATCTTGTATAGTGTTACCGCTACCCTCGTTTGTCGGAAAGTATGCTTTCAATCCACTTTCTGAGCCAGTCCAAACTCTTGAAATATCTGAGGAAATTTGTGAGGCACTTCTGCTAACGGTCCAGATATTTAAACCTTTTTGAATAGAAGTTCCTAAACTTGTGGGCGAATAAGAGCCAAATTTACCCCAGTTAAAAACTGCTCCACTTCTTGAAAGAGGGACGCTACTACTTGCTGTGTTTGTTTGTAAAACTCCGTCTACATAAATTTTAGCTTTATTGTCTGTAGAGTCAATAGTAACGGTAATGTAGTACCATTGCCCAGCATTAAAATATTGCCCAGCGTTTGACTCTATTAAAGCGTAATTATTACCGCTTGTACTGGTTGAAATATAAGCTCTTAATACTCCAGTATCTCGAAACTCCACATAAAAGGTCCTTTGCCCACTACTACCATATTGGGCGGATAGTGTTTCTCGTGGCATACCGTTATATGTAGTGTAAACTGGTTTAACCCAAAAACTTACTGTCCTTGCACCAGTTACAAAATTCGTTCCAATTATAACTCCGTCTTGATAAGTTCTGTCAAAACTTAAAGCGTCTTTTACTCCACTTTCTAAATATTGGCTGTAAATTCCTCTTCTTAATATCATACTAACTCACCTATTAAATTCCATTCGTCCTCTGCTATCTTTAACAAGGATGCGCCACAATTAATACGCCCCATTTCTAGTAAACCGTCTACAGAATTTATTGTTGTTACTCCAGACTCAAAAGCTACAAACCTTAAACTTTCAAATTTTTTAGTAAAGAAAAATTGCGTACCTATTGGAATTTCAAAACCTTCCATAGCGTTTGGCATAATATAAACGTCTGTATCGGTGTCGTTTTCTAAATTCTTGTTAGCGTCAAAACTGCTTAAATAATGAAAACCACCGCTTAGCGTTTCGGTAGGAATTAAAGTAGTGTCTGTAGGCTCTACAAACTCTAGTCCTGTTTCTCCGCTATTAACTTTTACAGTTTTACCGCCATTCCCTAAAAAACTACTAGGCGTGTCTGTCAAATCTGTAAACAAATAGTCAAGCATAGTTTTAACTTCCGAAACGCTTAGGTCGTTTATTTCAGAGCTACCGCCAGAAGTCCGACCTACTAAAGTGTTAGTACCTACGGTTAAAGCTATAGGGTTACTGCCCCCGCTTTGCTTTACTAGTATAGAGTGACTCTCAAAGTCTGTATAATTTACCTTTAAGTTTAGCGCGTCCTGTAGGTCCGTCTGGTCCGATAAAGTGCCTATAATGTCGCCCCAGTTTACAGAGCTACCCCCCGCCTCATAGACGTTTACAATTCCGCTAGCCGTTCTAGTTTGTAAAACATTGTCTACAATATTTAGAAATAGCTCGCCCTCGAAAATATCAGTATCTAACCAGCTACCGTCTGTATGGTCGTTAGTTGCTGGTATTGTTGCTGTAGCGCCTTCTATGTCGCTAACTTTTAAAATAATTCGTCTAAATTCTTCCATTTTTATAATTGTAAAAGTTTGGGGTTATACCTTAAAGGCGTGTTTTTACCCCCTCGTAAAATTTTAACTCCACCGCCTACGCCTTTCGGCGATTTTATAACTGGCGTTTTTGTCGAAGTAGTAGAAACTATAACTGGGTTACTCGTGCTGTATTCCGAAGTTTCTAAAACTTTGTATAGTTCTACTTTTGTTGTTTCGTAGCCGTTGGCGTCATAGTCTGTAATAGAGTTTTTTCTATACAAAACGCCGTTTATATTAACTAGGCTAGAAAAATCGCCTATAGTGTTCTCGTTTAATTTAAAGTAAGCCGTTAAAATTTTGCCGTCTATACTTGTCTGCTCTATAATATTAACTCTGTGGTAACCGTTAAAAAGGTTGTTATTTCTGTAATTGTTATAATTGTATAAAACCTTTAAAGGCTTACCGAAGTTTAAATCGAAACTAGGGTTTTGAGGGTTGTTAAAAGAGTGGTGAGCTTGAGGGTAACTTGTATAGCTGTTTAAACCGTTCGAGGCTAAAATAGACCAGTTACCAGAAATAGCTTTTAAACCATTGTTAAAAAAAATTCTAGGCTTACCCTTGTACGGCTTAAAAGTTACACCGTTGTCCTCGCTGTCTACCATTTTAGGCAAAATATATTTTGGTCCTATTTCAAAAGGTACAGTTTGAGCGAAAGGCACTTTAAACTCTATAGTTTCGTTACTGTATTCGTTGTCTGTGGTGTACTCGAAATTTCCGTAACTTTCGCCGTAGCTCTTTAAATACTCTCTATTAAAATAGTCGTTATCCTCAGTAAATTTAAAGGAGTAATTTTTAGCCGAGTCTACTACTACAGGCTTAATATTTATAGCTTTGCTGTGGTCCATTAATTCGGTATAGTTAACCTCTCCGCTATAGTAGTCGTCTAGTGGCTCTACTTTAATTACGTTGTTTTCGTCTGGCTCACTCACGTATAAATTAAACATCGTAATAATAGCCTTAACATAGTCGCTACATTTCATACTAGGCAAAAACCTAGGTAAGCTGATAACGTCATTTTCTACATATAAACCGTTTTTACTAGTCAAATCTAGACTAAACGAGTTGTTTAGATTAAAGTTTAAATCTATGTTAAAAGGCGCTCCGCCGTTTAAAACTCCCTCTATAAAAAAATCTGTATATACTTCGTCCCCAGCGTTTAGGCTTAAATTTGTGTTTGTAGTTTGGTTAAAATTAACGCTAGGGCTGTTAAAGAATAGCCTAGAGCTAGTACCTTTTACTCTACCGTTTACAATAACCCTACTCACGATTTTTAAATTACCGCTAGCCGTTCCTGTGTTCACGGTATAACCCACTAAACAGTTATAGTTTAGGTTTAAATTATACGTACCAGTTTTTAAAATTGTTATCCTGTTGTTTGTTGAGTCGTACTGAGCGTAACCGTCAGCTATTAAAGTCTCTGAAAATTGACTAAGAAAATAACGCCTTACTAAAAAAATAGAGTAGTTTGTAGAATTGTTATAGCTAAACCCTAAGGCGTTATAATTGTCAGTAAACGAGTTGTCAAAACTATAGTTAACTTGTCTTTTTGCTAAATCTGTAGGGGGTACGCTGGTCTTTTCTCCACCGCCAAAACCCCACGTTAGAGACTTAAATAAATTAGAGTCGAAAAAATTAGACTCAATAGTATAGCCTTCGTCTAAAGCCTCGAAGCATTTTAAAAAAGTTTCTCTTACGTAAACATAAGGAACAAAATTCTCTATTTTAATCGTATGTAGTGAGCTGTTATTATAGCCAAAGTCTATAACAGGATACCAGTACCCAAAACCGTCTGGCTCTTTTGCTACGTTATAGTTTGGCGTTAGTACGCCGTTAACCCTTACGCTAGTGTCCCAGCTTTTAGCTATATTATCTAAGGTTAAATTGT
>Ga0209555_10000774_pt1 | contig 26075 bp, 22 predicted proteins | sample SaaInl85LU_5_DNA_FD_184643 | JGI IMG/M metagenome (GOLD analysis project Ga0209555, IMG submission 184643) | Marine microbial communities from expanding oxygen minimum zones in the Saanich Inlet - ESP_85LU_5_DNA (SPAdes) (version 2) | ecosystem: Environmental > Aquatic > Marine > Intertidal... | reverse complement strand
CAGCAGTAATTCGCCGCTCTGAATGAGATCACACAGAACATGGTAGCTGAGATAGGGGTAAACCAGCGATGCACCGCAACCGATCAATGCCGCAATTTGGTGGGAGTCGCGCGCATAACCAGTGCTGGCAACAATACCAGCATCACAGCGCAATCCCACCTGCGTGAGATGGGTGTGGACCGCGCCAACTGCCAGCAGTATGTGTATTGGCTGCAAGCCTGGCTGGATGTCGTGATCCGAGAGGATCACCACACGCACACCGCCGCGCACGGCGGTCTCTACTTCATGGCAGACTCGCTGCAGTGCGCTTTTTAGATCTTCCTTGGCCGCATCGTAGTTGAGGGCAAACTTCTCAACTCTGAAGGCTTCCATCTCATTGTGCTTGAGCGCGTAGTATTTGCGCGGGGACAAGACTGGGCTTGAGAATGAAATGCAGCGAGCCAGGTCGGCACTCTGCTCAAAAAGGCCGGCCTCGCGACCAATTTCCACTGTCAGCGACATCACCATAGACTCGCGCAGCGGATCAATCGGCGGGTTAGTCACCTGAGCAAACTGCTGGCGCAGATAATCAAACAAGTTGCGCTGGCGGCTAGAAAGTACCGCCATCGGCGTATCGTCACCCATCGAACCGACGGCTTCTTGCCCACCTTCGGCGAGCGGGCGCAGCACTTGGTCGCGCTCCTCGAGGGAAACTTGATACATTTTCATGTAACTCTGAATCTGATCGCGACTCAAAGTCCCCTCGAGATCGATACTGTCCATATCGAATCCAGAGGTAATACTGTGGCGACCACTCTTCAACCAATCACCGTAAGGGTGGCGTGAGGCGAGCTGGTCTTCAATCTCATCGCGCCACAGAATTCGCCCAGAGACGGTATCGACAGAGAGAATATCACCCGGTCCAAGGCGGCCCTTGGCGATGACGTTTTCTGGCTGATAATTGTATACACCGACCTCTGAGGCCACAGTGATGACATCATCGTTAGTCATGACCCAGCGCGATGGACGCAAACCGTTGCGATCCAGCGTACAGACCGCATAGCGGCCATCGGTGATCACCAGACCAGCAGGCCCATCCCAAGGCTCTTGGTGCAGCGAGAGGTACTCGTAGAGGGCGCGATGTTTGGGATCGCGATCTTCAATATTTTGCCAAGCCGGTGGTACCAGCATGCGCACGGCCAAGTGCAGATCAATACCCCCTGTCACTAGCATCTCGAGCATATTATCCAAGCTCGAGGAGTCTGAGCCGGTGCGATTAACCAGCGGCGCCGCCTCAGCGAGATCCGGAATAAGGGCTGTCTTGTATCTGGAAGTACGCGCTACCGCCCAATTGCGGTTGCCCATAATCGTGTTGATTTCACCGTTGTGAGCGAGCATACGGAATGGCTGCGCCAGTGGCCACTGTGGCATGGTATTGGTCGAGAAGCGCTGGTGGAACACGCAAATAGCGGTTTCGAGTTCAGGATTGGCCAGATCGGGATAAAACTTGGGCAGATCTACGGGCATCATCAGCCCTTTATAGCTGACCACGCCAATCGCCATACTGGCGATATGGAAACGAGCATCCTCTACAAGTTGCTGCTCTGCTTTGCGCCGCCCCATGTAAAGGCGAGCAGAAAACTGCTGTTCATCGCCATGGCTGCCAGGCCCTACTAGAATTTGCGCGAAGGCGGGCAGAGTGCGCAGGGCAATCTCACCCAGGCAACTCGGGTCGGTCGGCACTTCGCGCCAGCCCAATACCTCTAGACCTTGTGCTGTGAGCTCGGCGGCTAAAATATCGCGCGCATGCTGGTTGGCTGCCGGCTCCTGATTGAGCATGACGGCACCCACTGCGTATTGCTCTGGCAGCTCAATACCGAGTTGGCTAAGCGCCTGGGTACGCAAAAACGCATCGGGTTTTTGCAGCAGCAGACCACAACCGTCTCCGGTTTTGCCGTCCGCCGCGACACCGCCGCGGTGAGTCATGCAAGTTAGGGCCTCTATGGCGTTTTGTAAAAGAGAGTGGCTCGGCACACCTTTGATATGCGCCATCAATCCGAAGCCACAGTTATCCTTGAAATCGTCCAGCCGACACAAACTCTGAGCCATAAGAAAACTCTTAATAAAAACAATATGTTAGATCACTGGCGGAGAGACCAAAAATGGCCAGTGGGCAAAAAAAGCAGCGTATTTTACACGCGTAACGCCATTTCGCCAAATCCGTGGCGGGGTGCCCTTTCGAGCGATTTTACAGGTTAGACCAAAGAGGTTTTGACTGCCTCTAAAAGGGTCGATTGTTTGGTGTCTGAGACCACTATCGCCTCACCGATAGAGCTCAGCAATACCAGCCGCAACTGGCCGTCGAGTACTTTTTTGTCACGCAACATCAGTGTGGCGAAGTCCTCTACCGCCATACCCTCGGGCACCGCGGTAGGCAAGCCAACTGCACCTAAAAGACTTTGTAATCGTGCCACATCTGTACCGGTGAGCCAACCGCGCAAAGCTGAGAGCCTCGCAGCCATCAACATACCTACGGCAACGGCTTCACCGTGGAGCAAGCCCTTATAGTTTTGCCATGTCTCTATGGCGTGGCCAAATGTATGGCCAAAATTTAAAATTGCGCGGCGTCCCTGCTCAGTCTCGTCGCTGCTGACTACCAAGGCTTTAGCCCGACAAGATTGCTCTATAGCGTAGGCCACTGCTCTACTGTCGCGACCAAGTAGTTTCCTGCTGTTATCCTCCAGCCAGACAAAAAACTCTGGATCGACAATCGCGCCGTACTTAATGACCTCGGCTAATCCTGCCGCAAATTCGCGCGCCGGCAGTGTCTGCAAGACATCGGTATCGATAAATACCGCCTGAGGCTGATAAAAAGCACCAATCATGTTCTTTCCCATCGGGTGGTTGACCGCAGTCTTGCCACCCACCGAGGAGTCTACCTGTGCCAGCAGCGTTGTCGGCACTTGTATAAAGTTAACCCCGCGCTGATAGGTGGCCGCAGCGAAACCGGTCATATCGCCAATGACACCTCCACCGAGAGCGATCAATGTGGTTTTACGATCGTGGCCATTCTCAATCAGGTGATCATAAATGCGTTGTAAAGAATCTAGCGTCTTGTATTGCTCACCATCTGGGAGCACCAATACTTCAACCTTTTTACTGCCTAGGCGCGCCAATAAGTGTTCGGCTAGCAGAGGCTCTACCGTGGTATTGGTAACGATAAGAGCGCGCTCCCCATGGATATAGTTAGCGATATAAGCTCGCTCTAAAAGCCCAGCGGCAATTAATATAGGATAGCTGCGTTGGCCGAGATCGACATTGACGCAGAGTTGTTCGGTCATAGGTTGTTGCATCTTGTTGCCTACCATTGGGTTGCTGCAAAAACTAGTTAGGCGCGCCTAAATAGCCATTGATCTGTTCAATTAAACGCGCTACTGAGCGCCCGGCAGAGCCATCGCCAGAGCGAAAGCTCAGGTCGGCTATCTGGGTATAGAGCGGCTCGCGTTCGGCGAGGATTTTCTCTACCGCAGCGGCGCGGTCAGCTACCTGCAGCAAAGGGCGCGAAGTATCGTTGCGGGTGCGGCGCAAAATTTGCCCAGCACTGGCCATAAGATAGACAACCACGCCACCTTGACCAAGCAGTTGAAGGTTGCGCGGCTGCGTCACTATGCCACCGCCGGTTGCCACCACCACCGGCTGATCTGCTGCTAGGGCCTCCTCCAGCATGGCGCTCTCGCGACGACGAAATCCCTCTTCGCCTTCAACATCAAAAATCCAGGCAATATCTGCACCACAACGCTTTTCAATAGCGCTATCAATGTCGACCAAGGAATAGCCATAGTGCTCAGCCAGCTGCCGTCCAATGGTGCTTTTGCCCGCCCCCATTGGGCCAATAAGAATAATATGTTGAGCCATTAGCTTTGCTCGTTTAACGGGGTTATATCGCGTTGAGTCGGTTCAACGTCGCCGCTCTCGTCAATAATTTTAGGGGTGATAAATATCAAAATTTCTCGCTTATCGGTGCGCTTCGCTTCACTTCTGAACAGGCGTCCAACCACAGGTAGATCACCCAAAAAAGGCACCTTCTCAACCGCATTGAGTTCCTCGGTTTGAAAAATACCGCCCAGCACTAGGGTCTGCCCATTGCCGACCAGCGCTTGCGTCTCTATGGCTGTGACATCAATCGACGGTTCTCCGGTAGGGGTAAATGCCCCGACTGAATCTTGCGAGACAATCAGATCCATGATGATGCGATCATCGGGAGTAATTTGTGGTGTCACCTGAAGTTGCAAAACGGCTTCTTTAAATTCGACAGCAGTGGCACCACTGCTGCTGGCTTTGCGGTAGGCAATCTCGGTGCCAGACTTGATACTGGCTTTCTGTTTATCACCGGTCAATACCTTCGGTTGGGAGACAATTTCAGCCACACCGTCAGACTCAAGCGCACTGAGCTCCATATCAATAAAGAAATCCTCGGTGAGAAACCCAACGGCAAATGCCGCAGAGGGCTCCGCCACAGCGAGATCAACCGCCAAAGAGTCGCTGAGAGCAAAATCAAAATTGCGCCGATAACTGGTTTGTACCTGACTGTTATCCGTAGCAGGATCGAAGTCGGGGTCAAACAGCGCGGTTTCTACCTCACTGCTGTCGTAACTGAAACTCTCAATCACCCCTGCCCCAGGAGCGAGCCCACTGCGGCGGCCTGAGAAGCCGATGGTTTTATCACTGGGATCGCTGAGCAGCCCGCCATCAACCCGTTTTACGCCGCCAAAACCCCAGCTCACACCCAGCTCTTTACTAAAATCCGTGCTGGCAATAACTATTCGCGCCTCAATAAGTACCTGTCGAATTGGCACATCAATTTCATCGACTAACTCTTGTATGGAGCGCAGCTTTTCAGCAGTGTCATTGATGATCAAAGTATTGGTGCGTTTGTCGACCATCGCCGAACCCCGCTCAGAGAGCCGCGCCGACTCTCCGCCGCCCTGCAGTAGTTGATGCAACTCCTCTGCATTGGCATATTTTATCCGCAAAAACGCGCTGCGCAGCGGAGCCAACTCTTGCAGTTGACGGCTTGCCTGCAGACGCTGGCGTTCTTGTTCCGCTATCTCAGCAGCGGGGGCAACCATAATCACATTGCCCTCGCGTCTCTTGTCCAGACCTTTAGCGCGCAGCACAATATCCAAAGCTTGGTCCCAGGGCACATCGTCTAGGCGCAGAGTGACAGAGCCACGCACAGCATCGCTGGCTACCAAATTTAATCCGGTGAAATCGGCGATAATTTGCAGGACAGCGCGCACCTCAATATCTTGAAAATTCAGAGACAAGCGTTCTCCGCGGTAAGTTTCACCGGCATCCAGCCACGGCTCTTTGCCGCTAGGGGGAGTGAGTGTCACGAGATAACTCTGCTCACGCTGCACTAGCAGGTACTCAAATGGGGCGCGGGCAGTGAGCTTCAGTTGCGCCGAGCCCTCATCCTGGGTCACTGTAATGCGCGCTATTGGCGTATCAAAATCCAGCACGTCGAGCTCGCGCAAAAGGCTCTCTTGTACTTGGCTGCCAGGCAAATGCAGTACAAGCTGGCGCTCCGATTTGCTCGCGTCTACTACAAAATCACTGCCGTCAAAGCGCAGCTCTAGCTGGCCAACTGCCCCTTCTGTGCGCCGAAAATCCAACCCCACCAACTTACTCTCAACCGCTGCGGGCGGCTGCAAGTCAATGATTAATTGGCTGTCGGTCTGGCGCTGAGTAAAACTCATCGGCTCAGTCAGCTGAGCCACCAGGCGTATCTTGTCGTCGAACTGGGCAGCAGTTATGCGCGGATCGCGCAGAGTCAGCTCTGTCAGTAGCGATGGCTGAGCCCGAGCAGCAAACAGGTCGACGACTAGCTGCGAACCGCCATCGAGGAGAAAGACTTCGCTTTGTGCTGGCTGCTGAGCAAATCTTAGCTCCAGCTGTGCCGTATCATCACTGCCAACCCACTCGATCGAGACAAGCTCTGCAGACGCCAGAGCATTTGCGCCAGCCAGAGACAATACCGCAAAGTAGAGCCAAAATAGGCTTGCACATAAACTCGATAGTGGTTTTTTCATCAATTTATTCCCATTTTAGCGAGCATCATTATTGTGTATTTTTTAACGCCATGGTTCGAGGGCGCATACGCCATTCACCGTCACCGTTTGGCACACTCTCAAGCAACTCAACCCGGCCCCGCTCAACTCGGGTTACACGGCCAAAGTTTTGCCCAACATAATCGCCTGTAGCCACCTTGAATACCCGACCTTCTCCCTCGATTAAAGCCCACAGCGAGCCTTCATAACGTATGCTACCCACCATACGCAAAGCGGCTAATGGCAGTGCCTCCAGCGCTGTGCGTGGGCGACTAAGATCTGGAGCGGAGACTGCGCTTGTATTCAGAACTTGACTGCTCACATCGAGTAGCGGCGAATGAAATGGATTGCGCATGCCTCCCGCACTGTAGCTCAATGGCAAAACGGGCTGCCAGGCTGGCAACTCAGCCACCTTACCTGCCGGCCGATTGCGCGCCTGCGAGAGCGCACGATCGAGTTCGTCGTAATTGGGCTTGGAACAAGCGCCAGCCAATACCGCAATCCCCGCTAAGCAAACCCCACGTAGTCTCACAATAGTTTTCATCGCTCTGGCTGCTCGTTAACTGGGCGCTGGTAGCGATAAGTGAGCGCCTCCAGTGAGAGCGACAAAACACCATCTGGCGACGAGCTCAGAACAAAATCCTGCAAAGTCACGATGCGCGGTAGCGCAGCTAAACCGGCGATAAAATGACCAAAGTCGTGGTAACCGCCAGTCACCTTTAGGGCAATGGGCAATTCGTTATAAAAAGTTGCTTCGCGCTCTTGCTCGAGGGACAGGGACTCTACAGCCAGCCCAGAACCATTTGCCAAAAGCCCTATCTCTTCGAGCAATTCTGGCACTTCGGAGTCACTCGGCAGCTGCTCAAGGAGTGCGTTCAGACTACTTTTCAGGTCGACCATCTGAGCCCTGTATGTGTCCAGATTAGCCGCTTGGAAAGCCAGCTGGGAGTAGCGGTCGTGCAACTTGAGTTCGGTTTTTTGCGCCTCTCTGCTTTGCTGTTCTAACGGGCTGAAAACTGCAAAGTAACTGATTAGCAGGCTGATAATGAATACCATGGCGATAGACGCGCGGCGCAGTGAGGGTGGCCAGTCCGCTGCTTTAGCAATATCCAGCTCGGCATAATTAAGGCTGCGCAACTGTGCCCAATCTTGACGGGCAACAATAACCGCCTGACGCCCGATAGCGATCAAATTATCGCGCTGACGAAATAGCCAGCGGCGGTCTATTGCATCGGTCACAGTTCGTCTCCTGGCTCAGATTTAATCCGCCCTATGACAGCGGTCGCGGACACTTGCAGAACAAATCGACTGCCGTCATCACCCAGCCGTTGGTCTCGGTCGACACGGCTCAGAGTGGCATCGACAAACACATCACTGCTCTCTAAGTCGCGTAAAAAAGTAGAGATTGCATCATTTGAACTGGCGTAACCGCGCAGAGTCAGCCGGCCATCAGTGGCCTTCACTTCAGAGAGATAGAGACCCTCGGGCACGGCTAAAGCCAAGCCATTAAACAGAGCAACCAAGTCGTTGCGCTGCGTCTGCAGTGAACGGATCACTGCTACCCGTTCTAACTGTCTCTGCTTGAGCTGACGAATATTATTTAATTCTGTCACTTCGAGATTCAGCGCCTCAACTTGGCTCGAAATATAGTCGTTGCGAGCCAATTGTGATTCCAGACGGTGACTGGCGAGCAAAGACAGCCCCAAAATCACAACAAAGCCAACTGCTGCAGAGAACACTAGCTGGGCAGCAAAACGTCGATTATTTTTTGTCCGCGCCCGATCGCGCCAGGCCAGCAAATTAATCTGCGTCACCATTTGCTACTCCCCACAGCAAGTCCTAGAGCAACCAATAACCCACAACTTTTCTCACGCAGCTGTTGGCACTCTAAGCCCGAAATCGTCGCCACCTCAAGTAGCGGCTCCGCCACGGCGCAGCGCAACTCCGTCACCTCGCTAAGCCGCTCTACCAAACCTGTACGCCGCGCTTCAAAACCAGTTAAAAGCAGTAAGTCGACAAAATTATAGGGGCTCGATGCATAGAAAAATTGCAACTCTCGGCTAATTTGCTCAATCAACTGCTCGCTGCTGGCGCCAGTGTCTGTAGGTTTCTCTCGATTGTAGAGAAACTCACCGCGCAATAGCACTGAGAGCGTCAAGCTTTGCTCGCCAATCTCGATTAAAGCGACAACATCTGCTGCTTGAGGCAACTGTGGGGCCAGTAGTGAAAAACCGCGCTGAAGTGCAAAGCTTTCGACATCGATCAATAACGGAGATAACCCAGCGGCGACCAGCAGTGCTTCGCGCGTGGCTACATACTCTTTTCTACAGGCAACCAGCTGAACGGGAGAAAGTGATCCGTCACTGAGCTCAGCACGCTGAAAATCCCAGCAAATTTCATCCGCTGGGTAAGGTATATGCTGCTCAATCTCAAAGCCAAAGAGCTCTTCGAGCTGGCTTTCGGTGAATTCGGTAGGCAGCTCTAAACGTTTGCTGATGGCTGTCGCTGTAGGAACGGCAATAGCACCCAATTGACCGGGACCACCGAGCTGCTCCACAGCGCTGCGCAGTTGTTCTGCAACTTGATCAAATTCAACAATTTGACGTTCAACGATAGCACCCAGAGCTAGTGGTTGATGGTAAAAGCCACTCACCTCTAGAATTCCAGAGCGAGCCTGCGCCACTCGCACTAGGGTTAGATGAGTTGCAGATAAATCAACACAGATCAGTGTTCTAGCTCGGTTGGGAAGCCACTGTTGCCAATTGATTTGCATGCTCAACCCATTCTCGCCTTGAGGTGAAATATATCAACGGTGCGAGCACTTAACTCACAGACCCATTATAATAGTTGTCGCTATAATACACTCTCATCCAAGCGGACGCCTACTGTGTCGAATACCTCGCCCAACTTACTGTTCAGACTAGTCCGCCGCCTACTGCCCTTTGCGCTTGCAGGTTTTGGCGGCGCACTCATGCTGGCGAGTTTTTTGTACCTATACCTCGGCCCCAAATTGCCTGAAGTCGATCAACTTAACACCGTTGAACTACAGATCCCCCTGCGTATATACACCCACGATCTGCAGTTAATTGCAGAGTTTGGCGAAAAAAAACGCACGCCGGTCGACTTCAGTGAGATTCCACCCACCCTCATCAATGCTTTTCTCGCGGCAGAGGACGATGGGTTTTTCTCACACAATGGCGTCGATATTAAAGGTCTCTTGCGAGCAGCTAGCGAATTGGCGACTACCGGCTCGATCCAGAGTGGCGGCAGCACTATCACCATGCAGGTGGCGAGAAATTTTTTCCTCGACGCCCGCCAAGAATTTGCCCGCAAATTTAACGAGATATTATTGGCACTGAAAATTGAACGCCAGCTCGACAAAGAATCTATTCTCTCGCTTTACGTCAATAAAATTTATCTCGGCAATCGCGCTTATGGCGTGGGAGCCGCCGCCCAAGTCTATTATGGGCTCCCTCTCGACCAGCTCTCCACTGCGCAAATGGTAATGATCGCTGGGTTGCCCAAAGCCCCTTCGCGCTACAACCCCATCGCTAATCCAGAGCGCGCAACCCAGCGCCGCGACTGGATTCTGGGAAGAATGTATCGACTCGGCTGGCTGAGTCAGGTTGACTACGAAGCGGCCTTGGCTGAGCAAGACAACGCAAGCTATCACGGCTCACTGGCCGACATACAGGCGGCCTATGCCGCTGAAATGGCCCGCCGCGAGATGATTCAACGCTATGGCCTGAGCGCATACACGCGAGGGCTGCAGGTCATTACTACCATCGACTCCGAGCTGCAGCGTGCGGCTACCCGCGCAGTTCAAACCGGTATATTGGAGTACGATTGGCGCCATGGTTACCGAGACCTTGAACAGCGAGAGCTACCCGAAGAAGAGTGGCAAAGTGCACTTCAAGAGACACCTGTCAGCGGTGACCTAGTCCCCGCAATTATTACCGCAATGACACCTGTGCAACTGGAAATACGGCTCCCTGATGGCGCCACTACTACACTCGGCTGGCAACAAGGGCTCGAGGGATTGCGTCGCTATCAGTCGGTCAACAGCCGCTCGGCAGCGATAAAAGCGACCGATGAAGTTTTCCGAGTAGGCGATCTGATCCGAGTGCGCCAAGTTGACGGTGTTTGGCAGCTCACACAGCTGCCTGAGGTACAGGCGGCATTGGTGGCACTCAATCCGACAGATGCTGCAGTACAGGCCATTGTCGGTGGCTTTGACTACCGACTGAGCAATTTTAACCGTGCCAGCCAGGCTGTGCGCCAACCCGGCTCTAACTTTAAACCGTTTCTCTATGCGACAGCGATGGCTAACGGTTATCACCCCGCATCAATGATTAATGACGCACCGGTAGTTTTCGCAGACGCCAATTTAGAAGAAGCGTGGCGCCCAGAAAACGACGGCGGTAAGTTTTACGGTCCTACTCGCCTGCGCCAGGCCCTCTATCGCTCGCGCAATTTAGTTTCGATTCGTCTATTGCGTGAGCTCGGTATCGAAACGGCTTTGAACGGTATCGAAAAATTCGGTTTTGATACCAGTGAAATGCCGCGAGATTTGTCGCTGGCACTCGGAACATTTGCTGTGACGCCTCTGCAGATTGCCAGCGGTTATGCTGCGCTGGCCAACCAAGGTTTTGCTGTTTCACCGTATCTAGTCGACAAGGTGATAGATCGCAGCGGAGAAGTGATTTTTTCTGCCAATCCTCCCACAGCCTGTCTGCGCTGCGAACAGGACAGCAGCAGTGCACCAGAACCCCTGCAGCTTCGCGAGGAGCAACTGGCGAGCTTACTGGGCTCAATTTCCGAGCGCAGTTTAAATGCAGATGAGCGACTCAACATCGCTAACTTACAGCGCGCTCTACTCGCCACCCCTGCCAATGAGCGCCCGAGAGCGTTGCGAGCTCTGGACGCACAGAGTGCCTTTCTCATCGATTCGGTGCTCCGCGATGTAATTGCTCTCGGCACTGGGCGACGTGCCAAAGTGCTCGAGCGCACGGATTTAGCCGGCAAAACAGGGACAACTAATGGGCCCAGAGACGCTTGGTTCTCGGGCTACTCACCGAATATGGTCGCCACTGCCTGGGTCGGGTTTGATGACAACAGCCAACTGGGGCGCAACGAATACGGTGGCTCAGCGGCGCTTCCCATCTGGATCAGTTATATGCGTGAGGCGCTCGAGGGCGTCCCTGACCTTCCTCGCCAGCAACCGCCCGGCATTATTCAAGCTAAAATCGACCCCATCACCGGCCTGCGAGTTTCGGCCGGCGCAAAAGGCATAGACGAATTTTTCAAGAGTGGTCAGCTACCGCCTCTTCAGCGCCAGCAACAGAGTGACCAGTCGCTTTCTAACGACCTGTTCTAATCGCCCCTAGCCACTTTCTGGCGCGGCTCTGGCAGCCAGTTCCACCAAGCTAAACTAGGATCGCCGACAGCCACAAAATGGGAGTTATAGGGCGTCACTTTAGTGTACTGTAGCCGCTCGCCAGCACGATTCAAAATATCGCCCCCAGCGCCGCGCAACACTGCGTGGCCGGCTGCGGTGTCCCATTCACCGGTGCGACCGTAGCGCGGGTAACAATCGACTTGTCCCGCAGCTATACGACACAATTTAAGCGAGCTACCCAGCGGCTTGGCAACAATGGCCGCAAACCGCTCTGTCAGCGCAGCAGAGATTCTCTTTGCAGCAGCCTCACTGTGGCGACTGCTAGCCGTAATGATTAATGGATTTTGCGGGTTGCCAGAGGGTGCTGGACGGGTGTGCAAAAGCCTTCTCTCAGTGCCGCTCACCGCCCAGCTGCCAATGCCGGGGCCACCTTGATAGAGCTCATCACCAAGCGGCCAATAAACCGTGCCAAAGACACTTTCGTGCTCATCGATCAGAGCAATATTGACAGTAAATTCACCACTTTTAGCCAAAAATTCTTTGGTGCCATCCAGCGGATCGACAAGCCAATAACGGGGCCAGCTACGGCGAGTGGCATCAGCTATAACCGCAGACTCTTCTGAGAGCACCGGCCAATCTGGGAAAAGCTGCTGCAGTCCGGCAACAATAATATTATGCGCGGCCATATCTGCTGCAGTAATGGGTGAATTGTCACCCTTGTGCTCAACTTTCCAGTCATCACTGCGGTAGATACGGACAATTTCTGCCCCTGCGCGACGCGCTAAATCAGCCAGCGAATCCATCTGTTTGGCACTTAATCGGACTTTAGACATAGACAATAGAACGCTTTAAAAAGCATGCGATTAGATTAGAATAGGCTACTTTATTCATCTGTAGGATTATACTTGTGAATCTCAATTGGGACAGCATCGATACCGTACTGTTGGATATGGACGGCACCCTATTAGATTTACACTTTGATACCCATTTTTGGCTAGTACACCTCCCGCAGCGATACGCCGAAAACCGCGGGATCACACTCGCGCAGGCAGAACAGCAGCTGCTGACATGGCTAGAAGAAAAGCGCGGCAAACTCGACTGGTACTGTCTCGACCATTGGAGTGAATTGACAGAAATGGATCTGGTCGCTCTCAAACATGAGATCGGCCATCTAATCGATGAACGCCCGTTGGCGGTAAAATTTCTCCAAAATTTAGCTGCGCGCGGTAAACGCCGCGTTCTCATTACCAATGCACATCGCTCTACCTTGGCTCTTAAATTTTCATTAACTAGCATCAATAGTGAGCTCGATTTAGTGATTAGTTCGCACGATTACGGCTATCCCAAAGAACACCAGCAATTTTGGCAAAAGCTTTACCAACAATTGCCTTGCTCACCACACAGAGCGCTGTTCATTGACGATTCTGAGCCGGTGTTGCGCGCCGCACGCCAGTTTGGTGTCGGCCAACTGCTGGGTATTAGCCGGCCTGATAGCCGCGGCAAGCGCGCCGCACATGATGCCGCACCGCTTTTAGAGTGCTTTAGTCAACTGATGGAGTCTGCATGAGTGGCGAACAAGAAGAGAAGTTGCGCATAGATCGCTGGCTCTGGGCCGCGCGATTCTTTAAAACTCGCAACTTAGCTAAAACCGCTATCGACAGCGGTAAAGTGCAGATAGATGGAGTAAAAATCAAACCCAGCCGACAAGTAGAGATCGGCCAACAGATAAAACTCAGCCAAGGCTGGGATGAAAAAACTGTGGTGGTAGCCGCCCTCTCTGCAGTGCGTCGCGGAGCCCCTGAGGCAGCGCTTCTCTACAGCGAAACCGCACAAAGTTTAGCAGCGCGGAACGCCCACAAAGAACAGCGCAGGCTGCAACCGGATATTGCGGGACAAGGGCGCCCCAACAAGCGTCAGCGACGCCAGATTCACCGTTTCATACACAAAGATCAAAACGACCAGTGAGAGATTGCTCAATGCCAAAACCAGAGATCAGTGCCGACCAACTCCAACGCTTTACCTTTGTCGAGGCTGATGTGCGCGGCACGGTGGTAACGCTCTCGCAGAGTTATCGTGAACTTATCGGCAACCATCAGTACCCAGCGCCCGCAGCCACGCTACTTGGCCAGTTTGCCGCCGCGGCAACTCTACTGGCTACCCTACTAAAGCACGATGCCAGTGTCATCATTCAAGCACATGGTAGCGGCCTACTCTCCACGGTTATGGCTGAATCTGATCATCAGTTAAATATTCGCGGTATTGTCACCGCGACAGATAGCGAGGCCGGTATCGGAGCTATTGCCAGTGATGCAACTCTCGACGATCTGCTCGGCGCTGCAACACTGGCGATCACCATTCAGCCGGCACAAGGCCAACGCTACCAGGGCATTGTTAATCTTGAGGGGGGCGACCTCGCCAGCTGTTTGGAACGGTATTTCAACCAGTCCGAACAGCTCCAAAGCTGTGTTAAGTTGGCTGCCAGTTGCGATACAGCGGCCGGGCTTATCCTCCAGCAATTGCCGCCAGAACAGGCTGCTAGCGGCGCAATCAGCGACCCTGAACAATGGCGTGAACTAACCCTGTTAGCCGGCACATTGAAACCCCAAGAACAGCTTGAACTTGTCCACCAGGAGCAGCTCACTCGGCTCTTTCACGAGCACCCGGTGAATTTGCGCGACAGTCTACCCGTGCATTTTCGCTGCAGCTGCTCCGCACAGCGGACATTGACCGCATTGATGGCTTTGGGCCGCGATGAACTCCAAGCTATGATCGCTGAACAGCCTACAACCGAAGTAATTTGTCAATTTTGCAACTTCCCGTATTCCTTCTCTGCCGGCCAGTTGAGCGCACTTATTTCCGAAAACCCTGTGCACTAATCCAATTTTTATAGACCAGAGGGACGATATTGATGCGGTGAATAGTGGTATTACTTCGGTCTTTTAATACTCAACTTTATGGCACAATATTGCCTAAACTTAGCACCGACTGCTGACACTATCAGCCCGGCACGAATTCACTGCACAGACATAGAGACGCACAATATGACTGAACCGACTATTTATCGCGACCTAAGCTCAGCACAATTGATTGAAATGTCTATCGCTCGCGGCGAAGGCTCACTTACTGATACCGGTGCCCTCCTGGCTGTGACCGGTGAGCGCACTGGCCGCTCTCCTGCCGATCGTTTTATCGTAGACGAACCCAGCAGCAGCGAATCGATCGACTGGGGTTCGGTCAACCGCCCCATCGAAGCAGACAAGTTCGATGCTTTGTGGCAGCGTGTCGATGCACACCTAGGTGCCACTGATCGTTTTGTCTCGCGCCTACATGTTGGCCAAGATAGCGAGCACTATATTCCAGTGAAGGTCACCACAGAGACAGCCTGGCACCAATTGTTTGCCCGCAACATGTTTATCCGTGCAGAAAAATATAATGGCAGTGGCAAAGAGGAGTGGAAGATACTCCACGCGGCCAACTTTGTCTGCGATCCCGAGCGCGACGGCACCAACAGCAGTGGCGTGGTAATAATTAATTTTGCTCAGCGCAAAGTGCTTCTCGCCGGTATGAAGTATGCCGGTGAAATGAAAAAGGCCATGTTCTCAGTACAGAACTTCTTACTTCCAGAAAAAGATGTTATGCCGATGCACTGCTCGGCCAACGTTGGCGAAGATGGCGATACTGCACTCTTTTTTGGCCTGTCTGGCACCGGCAAAACTACCCTCTCTGCCGATCCAGACCGCTACCTTATCGGCGATGACGAGCACGGCTGGGGCAAAGGCACGGTATTTAATTTAGAGGGTGGCTGCTACGCGAAAACTATTGATCTCTCGCAGAAAAACGAGCCAGTGATCTGGGATGCCATTCGTTTTGGTGCAATTGTTGAAAACGTTGTAGTCGACAATCAGCAGAAACCCGATTACTGCGACACCTCGCTCTCTGAAAATGGTCGTTGTAGCTACCCGTTAGAGCATGTTGATAAGCGCTGCGAGGCCAACCAGAGCGGCGAGCCGAAAAACATTATCTTCTTAACTTGTGATGTTACCGGGGTTCTGCCGCCAGTTTCTATCCTAAGTAAAGAGGCGGCCGCTTATCACTTCTTGAGCGGCTATACCGCGCGCGTCGGCTCTACCGAAATGGGCGCCGAGGCTGGTATTCACCCGACCTTCTCAACCTGTTTTGGTGCACCCTTTATGCCGCGTCCGGCTGCAGTCTATGCCGAACTTCTGATGCGCCGTATTGAAGAGTTTGGCTCGCGTGTCTACCTAGTTAATACCGGTTGGACGGGTGGTGCCGGTGGCGCTGGCGGTACTGGTAGCCGTTTCCCGATCCCAGTGACCCGCGCGGTAGTAACCGCCATCACCAATGGTGATCTAGAAAACTGCGCCACTGAGCGTCTCGAACAGCTCAATTTGGAGATCCCCACCTCTGTGCCTGGTGTCGATACGAGCTACCTCAACCCACGTAAGAACTGGGGCGATACCGCAGCTTATGATGAACAAGCGAGCAAATTGGCTGGCCTGTTTGTAGAAAATATTAAAAAGTTTGCCCCGGCAGATGAAATCATTGCAGCGGGCCCAAAAGCGTAAGGCCCAAATGCGCTTAAAAGCCGGCCGAGCTCTCTCTGCCGGCTTTTTTGTGCCTTCTGAAATAGGATTCTACTGTGAGTGAACTCTATTTAATCCGTCACGCTCAAGCCTCGTTTGACGCCGAGGACTACGATCAACTCTCTGCGCTGGGGCAACAACAGAGCTTGCTGCTGGGCGAATACTTTGCCCGTCAACAAATTAATTTCGACTTAGTCGCTTGCGGGACCATGCGCCGTCACCGACAAACACTTGAGGGCATCTGCACACACCAGAACTGCTCTCTAAATGCTTCAGATGAACTGCCAGGCATCAATGAATATGACTTTCGCACGCTAACTCAAGATTATGTTAGCCGCTTTCCCGGTGACCCACTGTGGCTTGCAGTGAAGGATCAGCCGGGCAATAAAAAGAGTTATTACCGTCTTCTGCGCAATGTTTTAGCTGCTTGGCAAGCTGACCAGTTTGAGACGCACAGCGAGACATACCACGAATTTCAACAGCGTGTTGCTGGAGTCAGTGAGTGGCTTATGGAACAAGCAACCGACTACCGGCGCATCGCACTGGTCGGTTCTGGCGGCTCATTAGCGCTACTGGTCGGTGGTGTGCTCGCTCTTACCGATGACAAAGTTATTGAGTTGAATCTACAAACCAAAAACACTGCCATTCACCATTGCTATGTCAACCACAATGGGATCAAACTGGCCAGCTGGAACAATGCCCCTCATTTGGAGACTAGCGAGCATCGACATCTGCTCACTTACGGCTAAAATAGCCAAGACCACTTTTCACCCAAAGGTATAATCATGGATCCGCGCCAACTAGCCGACAGTTTTTTCAGCAAACTCAGCGAACAACTTCCCGAGGGTGCCAATAAAATGGGCGAAGAATTGCGCGAGCAGATGCGCCGCGCAGCCATGACAGCATTTAAAGAGCTAGAACTGGTGACTCGGGACGAATTTGACCAGCAAAACCAGCAACTCACACGCCTAAGTGCCCAGCTCGAACGCCTAGAAAAACAGCTAGACGATATCCATAAAGACTAGCTATTCACAACCACGGTTACCCGGCAGGGGAAAATTTAGCAGAGCCGTCTACACTCAAATTAGCGCGCCAGAAAACTCTAAGTGCGACTAATTTCGTGAGATTTTGCTATGTCCTATGCCACGTTACACACTCGTGCCAAACACGGTGTCACCGCCCCGCTAGTCTGTGTAGAAGTCCATATCAGCTCAGGTCTGCCCGGTTTCAATATTATTGGCTTGGCAGAGACCGCACTCAAAGAGTCGCGCGATCGCGTCCGCTCAGCGCTGATGGCCAGCCATTTTGAATTCCCGATGCAGCGCATCACCGTCAATCTCGCCCCTGCTGAGTTGCCAAAATCGGGTGGCCACTATGACTTGGCTATAGCGCTGGGTATATTAATTGCATCCGGACAACTGACCACTGCCGATCTGAACAGCTATGAATTTATTGGTGAGCTCGGATTAAATGGAGAGCTGCGCGCCGCTCAAGGGTTATTGCCAGCGGCGCTCGCCTGCAGTGACGCAGAGCACACTTTGATCTGCGCCAAGCAGCACAGCATTCCCTCTGTTTTACTCAACACTGTCAGTGGCTTCTGCGCCAACCATCTGCTAGAGGTCTCCGCACATCTGCAGCAGCGCCAGGCTCTACCCTCATTAAATGAATCAATGGCGACTCTTTCAGAGTGCGAGCAAGAGGATCACCGATGCGGAGATATCGCCGAAGTAGTTGGCCAAAGCAGCGCTAAAAGGGCCCTGCTAATCGCTGCAAGCGGGGGGCATAACCTGCTGTTTAGCGGTCCTCCGGGGAGTGGCAAAACTATGCTCGCTAGCCGTCTGCCGACTCTGCTGCCACCTCTGGGGGAACATGAGTTTCGTGAGGTTGCTATTATTTATGCTCTAGCACAACAAGCGCTGCCAACACCGCTCTACCAACCGCCATTTCGCGCTCCACATCACAGCGCCTCGGCCACAGCGCTCGTCGGTGGTGGCAGCCATCCACAACCTGGAGAGGTCTCGTTGGCACACCGCGGGGTACTTTTTTTGGATGAGCTAGCGGAGTATCCAAAGCACACTCTCGACCTGCTGCGCGAACCTTTAGAGTCGGGCGAGATCAATATAATCCGCACCCGCGCCAGTGCCCTGTTCCCCGCACAATTTCAGTTAATTGCAGCGACCAACCCGTGCCCGTGTGGTTACGCACCTAGCAGCCGCTGCCAGTGCGGGCGCGAGCAAATCCGTCGCTACCGGGCCCGTCTCTCTGGGCCACTTTTGGACCGTATCGATCTGCAAGTAGAAGTGGCAGCGCTGGGTGCCCAAGAGCTCACTGCAGGAGAACTGGCCAATAATAAACAAGGGCCGAGTAGTGCGGAGTTGCGCAGCGAAGTCGTGCGCTGCCACAAGATACAAATGGCGCGACAAAAAAAGTTAAACGCTCAGTTAAATCGCGCCGAGCTAGAGCACTTCTGCCCGCTGGAAGATGATCAGCGCACACTGCTCGGCAGTGCCGTCGAACGCTACAATCTCTCAGCGCGCAGTTACTACCGTATTTTGCGAGTCATGCGCACACTGGCCGATCTGCGTCAGGCAGAGCACTGCAGTCTGGACGACCTCTACGAAGCACTCAGCCTGAGGATGGGTGAAATGTAAATTCTACTCGGGGCGCATATGGGGGAATAGCAATACATCGCGGATCGACGGGGAGTCAGTCAGCAGCATGACCAACCGATCGATACCAATACCCTCACCCGCAGTTGGCGGCAAACCGTACTCCAGTGCGCGAATATAGTCATGATCGAAGTGCATTGCCTCGTTGTCGCCAGCATCCTTCTCTGCTACCTGCAAGCGGAAACGCTCGGCTTGATCTTCTGCATCATTTAGCTCTGAAAAACCGTTGGCCAACTCGCGGCCACCGACAAAGAATTCGAATCGATCGGTCACAAATGGATTTTGGTCATTGCGCCGTGCCAGCGGAGAAACCTCGGCCGGGTAATGAGTGATGAAAGTCGGCTGAATCAAACGGTGTTCAACGGTCTCTTCAAAGATTTCTATTTGCACCTTGCCTAGACCCCAAGTGGGCTTGAGGGCAATACCGAGTTTTTCTGCGATCGCTCGCGCACCTTTCTCATCGGCTAACTGCGATGCATCGATATCAGCGTTGTAGTGCAAAATTGAATCAAATACCGAGAGTTGTGCAAATGGCTTGGCAAAGTCGTAGTGAATTTCTTCAACCACCTCACCCTGCTCGTTCTTAACGGTATTGACCACTGTACTGGTACCGAGAACGGTCTCGGTAAGCCGGCGCAGCATATCCTCTGTGAGCGCAATCAGATCGCGATAATCGGCGTAAGCTTGGTAGAACTCCAGCATGGTGAACTCGGGATTGTGCCGGGTCGAAAGGCCCTCGTTGCGGAAGTTGCGATTAATTTCATAGACCCGATCAAAACCACCAACGACCAGCCGCTTTAAATAGAGCTCGGGCGCTATACGCAGATACATGTCGATATCCAGCGCGTTGTGATGAGTAATAAAGGGCCGCGCTACAGCGCCACCGGGAATCACTTGCAGCATAGGTGTCTCAACTTCGAGAAAATTCTGTCCATCGAGGTAGCTGCGAATAAATTGAACCACCTTTGAGCGGATGCGAAAAGTATCGCGCACCTCTGGGTTGGCAATAAGATCAACGTAGCGCTGGCGATAGCGCAGCTCTTGGTCAGCCAGACCGTGGAATTTATCCGGCAGTGGGCGCAGCGATTTAGTCAACAACTGGTAGTTGTCCAGCTGCACATAGAGTTCACCCTTACCCGACTTATGCAGCTCTCCGCGCGCTGCGACGATATCTCCTAAATCGAGTGATTTAGCAAACGGGCGCGCCTCTTTAGTCACATAGAGCTGGATAGTACCGCTGCTGTCTTGCAACACCATAAAGGCACCGCGGTTGCGTATTAAGCGACCCGCTACAGCTACCACATGCCCCTCACCTTGCAGACCCTCTTTGGACTTTTCACCGTGTTCAGCCAGTAACCCGGCAGCGGTTGAGTCTGGGCGAAAATCGTTCGGAAAAGCGACATCAACGCTTGCCCGCAACTCGGTTAGTTTGACCCGGCGCTCGGCGATTAAGCGGTTTTCATCGACGGGGGCAGTCGTATTGGAATCACTCATGAGGTTACCTGTTGGGTTGACAGAATGGGTCGGGATAGTTTAGAGGCCGGCCTTGAGGGAGGCTTCGATAAATGCGTCGAGTTTGCCGTCTAGCACCGCTTGGGTATTGCGCGTCTCGACACCGGTGCGCAGATCTTTGATGCGCGCATCGTCGAGCACATAGGAGCGAATCTGACTGCCCCAGCCAATATCTGATTTGGCATCTTCAGTGGCCTGTGCAGCGGCTTGTCGCTCCATCATCTCTTTTTCATAGAGCTTAGCGCGCAGCATCTTCCAACACTTATCGCGGTTTTGATGTTGCGAGCGCTCACTTTGACACTGCACCACAATCCCGCTGGGCGCATGCGTTAGGCGCACGGCTGAATCAGTTTTATTAATATGCTGGCCACCGGCACCGGAGGCGCGATAGGTATCGGTGCGAACATCCGCCGGATTGATTTCGATATCGATATTGTCGTCAATTTCAGGGGAGACAAATACCGCAGAAAAAGAAGTGTGACGGCGGTTACCGGAATCAAACGGCGATTTTCGCACCAACCGGTGAACACCGATCTCAGTGCGCAACCAACCAAACGCGTAGTCGCCCTCAACCTGCACTGTGGCACTTTTAATACCAGCGACATCACCGGCAGAGCACTCCACCAGAGTCGTCTTAAAGCCTTTGTCATCGGCCCAGCGAAGGTACATGCGCAGTAGCATTTCCGCCCAATCTTGGGCCTCAGTACCACCAGAACCGGCTTGAATATCTAAGTACGCGCTGGAGGGGTCCATCTCACCGGAGAACATCCGACGAAATTCAAGTTGCGCCAGAGCATTTTCAAGCTTGGCGATCTCTTCTACCACCGCGTCGACAGTATCGCTGTCCTGTTCTTCAACTGCCATATCCAGCAGCTCGCGGTTGTCGCTGACACCGCTGACAAGATTGTCGATAGTGGCGACAACACCCTCTAGAGAGGAGCGCTCACGGCCAAGAGTCTGGGCTCGATCAGCATCGTTCCAGACATCTGGCTCTGCAAGCTCTAACTCAACCTCGGCTAAACGTTCTTTTTTATCAGCGTAGTCAAAGATACCCCCTAAGCACATCGGTTCGCGCTGCGAGATCGTCAAGGGCGGTGTAGTAGGGATTAACTTCCATTACTGTTCCAAATTCAGGTTTGAGCTCACAATGAGCAAGCTGCGCATTTTAGCTCAGCAGGGGTTGGGCCGTCCATGTTCTGATCACTGCCAACATGTGGCCAGCTGGGTTAATATCATTAACAAGCAGTGCAATTGACAACAACAAAGGGAACTCAAGTGAAAAAAATCCTTCTAGTCGCCGCTATAGCTCTGTTGGTTTATCTCATTTTTTGGCCCGTCGCTGTCGATCCAGTCGCTTGGCAGAGTACTCCTTCGCAAGGTTATACCGGCGTATTCAGACCAAATACTCAACTGGCTGCCATTGAGCGTTTACCGATGAGCGACAACCAAGCTCAACTACACGGCCCTGAAGCGGTCGCTATAGGCCCGGACAATTGGCTCTATTTTTCAACCGGCGAGGGGTGGATTATCCGCCACAATCCTGACACTGGGATCTCATCACAATGGGTCGATGTTGGCGGACGCCCATTGGGGCTCGCCTTTGACACACAAGGTGATCTGCTGGTAGCTAACGCCTATCTCGGCTTACAGGCAATCAGCCCTGGCGGCGCAGTGCACTTACTCACAGATCATGTGGCCGGACGACGCATTGAATACGCTGATGATCTCGATATCGGTACAGATGGCATCATCTACTTCAGCGATGCCTCAACCAAATTTGCGGCACAACACTTTGGTGGCACCTATCCAGCTAGCATTCTCGACCTACTCGAGCACGGTGGCCACGGCGAACTGCTCGCTTACAACCCCGAAAGCGGTCGCACATCTGTGCTGCTGGATGGGCTACAATTCGCCAATGGTGTGGCCGTGTCTGCCGATGGCAGCTTTGTATTAGTCAACGAGACGGGTGCCAACCGTATAGCCCGCTACTGGCTGAGCGGCGAAAAAACTGGCCAAAGTGATATTTTTATAGCAGGGCTACCCGGTTTTCCAGACAACATTATTCGCCACGGCGAGCATTTTTGGGTCGGTTTAGTCTCGCCGCGACTGCCGGTTCTGGACAAGCTTGCCGGCTGGCCACTGCTCAGAAAAATGATTGCCCGCCTACCCGAGCAGCTCAAACCAGCAGCCAAACACTACAGCCATGTCATTAAAATCGATAGCGATGGTCGTGTCTTAGAATCTCTGCAAGATCCCAAAGGGGGTTACCACACCATTACCGGTGCACTGCCAATCACTGTCAACAGCGGTGACTGGCTCTATCTCACTAGCCTGCATGAGAGCAGCCTGGCACGCCTTCCTTATCCAAGCGAGTAAAATTAATATGCCCAAAGATCGCATGGATAAAATTTCCCTTAGGGGCGTTATTCTTATCTGATGCTATCTACCTTTGAACAACAGCTAACCCACCCCTTCGCGGAGCGCTTTGGCGACACCAGCGATGGTACGCGCTATCTCAGCAATGTGGGGCCAACTCCGCTGAACAATCCGCGCTTTGTTCACCGCAATCGAGCACTGCTGGCTGAGCTCGGTATCGCGAGTGATGATTCGAAGCTGTTAGACTTTCTCTCCGGTAGTAAAGCAGTTCCCAAGAGCTGTGCCACGGTCTACTCCGGCCATCAATTTGGCCACTGGGCAGGCCAGCTTGGTGATGGGCGCGCACTGTTTTTGGGAGAACTGCGCGATCGCAGTGGCGCGCGTATTGAGCTGCAACTCAAAGGGGCTGGGCCCACCCCTTATTCGCGCTTTGCCGATGGCCGCGCTGTCTTGCGCTCAAGTATTCGCGAATACCTCTGCAGCGAAGCAATGCATGGATTGGGGATCGCCACAACACGAGCCCTAGCACTGTTAGATAGCGACACCACTGTGCAGCGCGAGCGCCCCGAGCGCGGCGCGATAGTCTGCCGCAGTGCGCGCAGTTTTTTGCGCTTTGGCCACTTCGAACATTTTCACTACGCTGGCAATTCGGTTGCGGTAGCCGCGCTGGCCGACTATCTGGTTGAACAACATTTCCCCAATTGGGCCGAGCTACCCGCAGAGCAGCGCTATCAGCAACTGTTCGCTCACGCGGTCACTCAGACTGCACGAACAATCGCCGCCTGGCAGTCGGTAGGATTTGCTCATGGAGTGCTCAATAGCGACAACATGTCACTGCTTGGCGATACTCTTGACTACGGGCCGTTTGGTTTTTTAGATCATTACCAACCTGGATTTATCTGCAACCATAGTGACAGCACAGGCCGCTACGCCTTCGACAAACAGCCTATGATTGGCTTGTGGAATCTCAACGCACTAGCCAACGCATTTTTGTCACTGCTGCCCAGTGAACCGTTAGTTGAACAGCTCGGTAGCTATCAAGCTCAATTCGAACAGACTTACCGCGAAAGGATGAGGGCTAAACTAGGGCTGCCTTTAGAGAGCCCTGTCGAAGAGGTGGACAGCCTGGTTGCACGACTCCTAACACTGCTGGCAGAGAGCTCCGCTGACTACACGCGCAGCTTGCGCTTTTTAGCACAGATTGATAGCGGTGATAGCCATGTTTTTGCGGCAGAAATAGGTGCAAATTGGCAACAGCAAGAGTGGCAGCTGTGGCGAGACGACTATCTTGCCGCACTCGAAAAGGGTCCAACGCCTGCCGTGCAGCGGCGCCTAGCCATGGATGCGGTCAATCCGAAGTACATCTTGCGCAACTACCTCGCGGAGCAAGCCATACAGGCCGCCGAAGCCGGCGATTACGGCCAAGTCGAACGACTATTTAATGTTCTAAGTGAGCCCTTCCAAGAACAGCCTGAGCAAGAAAAACTCGCCGCACTACCTCCCGCCTGGGCTGAGAGCATCAGCGTCAGCTGCTCATCTTGACAGCCGTTAATAACCGCCGCGAGTCGCTTCGGTTAATTCTTCACCGCGCGCAGTGGCAAATGCCTGTGCGGCACCGGCGCGAATGAAGCTGATATCTGTACCTATCGAGGCAAACTGAAAGCCGCTAGCGAGTGAATTGGCCGCCATTTCAGCGTTATAACCAAACATCCCCGCTGCGATACCGGCAGCCTGACAGGCCGCTTTGATACGCTCGAGAGCCGCGATAAATGCCGGGTCGACAAAGCTGCCGGGGGGGAGTCCGAGGCCATAACAGAGATCCATTGGCCCAACAAACAGTGCATCGACGCCTTCGGTCGCAGCAATCGCCTCGACATTCGCCAACCCCTCTTCAGTCTCGATCATAGCGATACAGGCTACTTCGCCATTGGCAGAGGCCAGATAACCCAATCCCTCGAGCATGGCATCACGCATCGGGCCTACCGAACGGTTGCCTTGAGGTGGATAACGACAGGCCATCGCTGCAAGGCGTGCGTCCTCTGCATTGTTGACCATCGGTACGATAACGCCGTGGGCACCTGCATCGAGCACTTTGCCAATCTGGTCTGGCTGATTAGCGGCTACGCGGACCAGTGAGGTTACTTCTAACCCGGTCACCGCGGGTAACAGCTGAGTGAGATCGCGATAGTCCATCAAGCCATGCTGAAGGTCGAAACAGAGCCAGTCAGCACCCAAGCGACCGAGGTTCTCGGCGATATGGACGTCGGGTAGGTTAATCCATGCGCCGTAAGAAGGCTGCTGATTGCGCCAGCGATTGAGTGCGATATTGTGCATAGCTTTGTTCCTTAGACCATTTCAATGGCGACATCGCCAAAATCATTATCGAATCGCGCCACAATCGAATCGCCCGCCTCAACAGGCAGGGCGCGCACAAATGAGCCAGAAAGGATGACATTACCAGGAGCAAAGTGATGGCCCATCGCCGCTATTTTATCTGCCAGCCAGCGCACCGCGGTCAATGGATTACCAAGCACCGCGGCGGAGCTACCTGACTCGCGTTGTTCGCCATTGATCAGCAGTGAGCCGTTGACATTGCGCAGGTCTAGCTCGTGGATTTTGCGCGGCCGCCCTCCCAACACTACGCCACCTACGGCTGCCATATCGGCAATACTGTCGATGACTTTCATGCCGGGGCCAAGCGCAACACGAAAATCAACTAATTCAACAGCCGGAACGACATAATCAATCGCTTGGATAACATCCGCCAACGTAGCATTTGTCCCATTGAGCTCGCGGCCGATAATAAAGGCCAGCTCAATCTCGACCATCGGCCGGTTGAAATTCGCACGGGCAATAGAGGTGGATTCATCGAAGAAGAAACTCGCCGGCATGGCACTGTAATCGGGCTCGTTGGTACCGGCCATCTCTTGCATAACTTTGGAGGTGAGACCAATTTTGTACCCTTTTATGGGGTCGTTATTGGCCACAAATCGAGAAAGCACCTGCTCTTGGATAGCGTAGGCGTCAGCCAACTCAAAATCAGCATAGCTTTCGGAAAGCAGCGGCAACTGCTGGTGGCTCTGATGGCAATGGAAAATCTTAGCGGCGATCTCATCGCGCGTGTTGCTGTCCAGCATCCTTTAACTCCAGGAAGTTTAGTAGATGCTACCAGTGTCGACCGTTAGTGCAATCGACACTGTCATCCGAACGACAATCATTCCCTCTTAGCGAGGTAGACGCAGAGGCAATAGCAGCAACATACCCAACGCAATCACACCCGAGAAGATCAGCAGTGGAAGTTGGTAGCTGCCACTCATATCAAACAGCACCCCTACCACAGTAAAGCTTGGTAGTACCAACAGAGTCAGTAGAGGCCCCATGAGCCCCATTGCACGGCCGTAACTGAGCAGACCAAATGCGGCAGCCA